>ENA-OBIT01000458-OBIT01000458.1-metagenomes-genome-assembly--contig:-NODE-458-length-17797-cov-10.7949_pt1 | contig 17797 bp, 7 predicted proteins | sample MGYA00153386_OBIT01 | MGnify analysis MGYA00153386
CCAGTCTTGAACAGGCAGGATGCCTGTTCCACAATAAATATGGTCGATGTCTACTACATATTTTCAGGTCTAGGCTATCTTGGACAAGTCGCGATCGCGGGCAATGTCATGGTATCTCCACCTAATCAAAATCAATCGGGTTCATCTGCAAAACAGTCTCTAGAGGCTGGGTTAGCTGCTTTGAAAGGGCGGGATTACGATCGGGCGATCGCCCTTTTAGAATCCGTTACCCAAACCGCAGCTAATCAACCGTCGGGAATCCGCGCGCAGATGGGGTTAGTCGCTGCATACAAAGCAACCGGGAATGTCAAAGGCGCGATCGCCCTGTGCGCTTCCCTCGCCCAAAACCCCAACACTCAAATCAAAACTTGGGCCGATCGCACTTTAACTGAATTAACCCACTCTCGCCCCCCAAAACCATCGGAAAATCAACCAAAATCCGTAGACACTCCCCCCGAAACAGGCTTTGTTGCCTTCGATGCCGGAACTAAATCGCAGCCAAAATCGCTTGGGGGCGACCGACCAACCGCAGATAAAAAAACAAGATTTTCATATTCAAAGCCGACTGCGGCGGCGGTAAACGTCAACTCGCAACATATTTCTCCGCCGCCTCCATCCCCCAAACGGGAAAAATCAACAGAACCAGATCCAGAAAATAGTTCCGGTTCCGAAACAGATATTCCCGAATTCGCCAGCTTAGATATTTACGAACTCAGTTGGCGCGAAGCAGGGCGCGCCGCGAAAAGCCCGCGCCCGCTAAAACCGCTGAAATTGCTGGGTTTTCGGATCGAGGCCGCTGCAAGTGCGATCGCCCTATTTTTCTTAGCCCGGTTTGTGCTGCAATTCTTGCTGACAAACACTAATTCTCTGTTAGTTCAGCTTTACATATTCACTCGACTGCCTATTTTTGCGCCGATTCAGCTTTTTTATCGAGATCCGACTCCGTTTCTCCAACTTGTGTTCGGATTGCTTTTGGCCTCGTCTCCCTGGCTGACAGACGCGCTGCTGAAACTGTTTTGCGGCATCGAAACGCTGCGCGCGTCGGTTTTGTCGAAGCACAGCAAGGAAGCCAGCCGGGTACTGCGAAGTTTTTGTACCAAGCAAAATCTACCGGTGCCGGTGCTGAAACTTTTGCCGATCGATGTTCCTGTAGCTTTCAGTTACGGCTGTTTGCCCCGTTTTGCTCGGATTGCTGTGAGTCGGGGGCTGTTGGAACAGTTGACGGATGATGAAATTGCTGCTGTTTTTGCACGGGAATTGGCACATATTGCTCACTGGGATTTTGCGCCGATGTCGCTGGCGATGCTGGTATTGCAGATTCCTTACCTGATTTATTGGCAGGTGGCGCACTGGGGAGAACGGTTGTGTGGTTTAATGACGATCGACTTTTTGCGATCGACTGTCAAAGTTGTGGCGGCTGCAATTTCTGCTATTAGTTACGGGATTTATAAGTTGTTGCGCTGGCCGATGTTTTGGCTGTCGCGCCGCCGGGTGTATTTTAGCGATCGAACTGCTGCGGAAATTACCGGGAATCCTAACGGTTTGACGCGGGCTCTGGCTAAAATGGCGATCGGGATTGCTGCTAATGTCGATCGGGAAAAACAAACTAGCTTTTTCCTCGAAAGTTTCGATCTATTGTTACCTGTAGGCGTTAGGCAAGCTGTAACCCTTGGTTCTGCTGCATTACACGCGCCGCTGGAACAGATTTTGCTGTGGGATGTCAGCAATCCCGATCGCAATTGGTTGACTGTTAATAGCGCACATCCTTTGCTGGGAGAGCGTTTGAAGCTGTTGGCTCTCTATGCTCAATTCTGGAAACTGGAGACAGAGTTGGATCTGGTAGACGCGGGAGTGGAAGAGCAACCCAGGAAAGGAAAATTGTCTCTGTTTAAATCAATACTCCAATTTAAAGACTCAAAACTATTTTTACAAGGTGCGCCGTTTTTTGGGATTCCGATGAGTTTGGCGATAGTCGGGGTGCTTTGGCTGATTGGGTGGATTTTTTCGAGGACGAGTTTTTGGCAGTTGGATTGGCTTTGGGGCGATCGATCGATTTTTTGGGGCTGTTTGCCGATCGGATTTTGTCTCGGTACTTTGATGCGAATCAATTATTTTTTCCCCGACATTACGCCGCGAGAAACTACGGAGCCGAGTGTGCCGGAAATTTTGTCAAATCCCGAGAGTTTGCCTCTGGATGCTCAAGCTGTGCGGCTTTCCGGGCAACTTTTGGGTAGGTCTGGTATTGGTAATTGGCTGGGACAAGATTTGATTTTGCAAACAGCGACGGGTTTGGTAAGGCTGCATTATGTTTCGAGGTTTGGCTACCTTGGTTCTTTATGGGCGAAACCGACTCGCCCTAGCGATTTGATCGGCAAGTCTGTTGTGGCGACTGGTTGGCTGCGTCGGGGTGCTACTGTGGCGATCGACCTCGAAAGTCTCCGCAGTCAAGGAGGGAGGGTTAGTGACAGCGGACATCCGATTTGGTCTGCGGTTTTGGCTTTTGCTGCTGCTTTTTGGGGCGCATACATCATTATCCAGGGCGCAAGGTGAGGAATGGCGATCCTCTTCGAGGGCTTCGCTAACGGATTTTGAGTTAGGTTTTGAGTTAAATAGCCGATGAGCCATGTTATCGGTGCTAGTGGCGCAGCCTACTCGATATTGGTGCTGGTGGCGCACCCTACACTCTTCTTCCTTCTTCCTTCTTCCTTCTTCCTTCTTCCTTCCGTTGCCGAACTTCCTTCATAAATAAAAGTTGCTTTTTTGCCGATATCCTGTTACATTTATTTATCTAAATTAGATTAAACCAAATATTGCAACAACTTAAGTTGCCTAAAATAGCTAAGGCATTGCGTAAAAATTGTCAACCTCCCAACACAGCAAGTTAAGTCAGCCGCTTGTCGGCTGTTTTTTTGTGACAGCAAAATTCGCTGTGCAGGATGAATTCAAAAAAGTGATTCAGATGTGGTTTTCGTTAGATTCAACCTGAAATCTTCCTAAATAACTAGCTCTGTTACCAAGGCTGTGATACCTTTAAATGAATGGTCGGACGCAGCCAGGCTCGATTTAAGGGATACCAGGTAAGTGAGTAGTTCTCAGCATTAGGAGCGAGATTAGGAGTGAGGTAAGATTACTGGCTGAAAAAATGTTAGCTATTTTATCCATCACTGTATTAAACTGAATACTGGCATTCCGATCGCTTTCAATTGACATCCTTGAACATAAATTTCTACACGGCACTGGCTATAAACATTCTGAATCAAAACCGGAAGCAAGTAATACAGAAGAGCCAATAGCCTAAACATTTGAGTGATGACTAAAAGTTTACACAACAACCTGAGATTTAAAAGCTCTCTGCATCGGCGGTTTATTTCCGGCCTCATCAGAGTAAATCATCTTTTTGTTCTAAAAGGTGGGGGGAGCTGTCAAGGTTGGTGGGAGGAATGCGCAAATTCTCCGGTTATCTGGTGTTTACCTGAAGTCAACATTCAGTTGACTTCGGATGATCCTGTTCGAGCAAATTAATTAAAATCCAAGTCTGGAGGAATTTTTCATGTCTATTCGTCTTTATGTTGGTAATCTACCGAAGGAACTCGATCGCCTAGAATTGCAAGAAGTTTTTGCACCGGAGGGTGAATCTGTCACCACAAAGGTAATTACCGATCGCAAAACTGGTAAATGCAGAGGATTCGGTTTTGTAACGGTGCTCACCGATGAACAAGCCGATCAAGTTATTGAGAAATACAATGGCTTGATGTTCAAAGAAAACCCGCTGAAAATAGAGAAGGCACTGCCCCGCTCTAAGGGTAAATCGGAGAAGGGCGAAGAAGATCAGCAGCAGCAGCAGTCGTCAACGCCGTCACCGCAGTTGGTGTCCGCGTCGTCGTCAGCAGCGTCGCCGTCAGTGCCAGCACCTGTGCCGCAGCCGCAGCAACAGCAGCGCTCGGCTCCTCCTACCCCAGGTGGAGGAGGTTCCAGCAAAAGCAACCGCCGTCGGGGTGACAACAACAAGTCTCGTCGCAATCAGTCAACAACAACAGTACCAAACGCTGATTCCGGCTCGGTGCAGCCAGATCCGCGCTGGGCGAGTGCCCTGGAAGAACTCAAGCAAAGATTGGTGGAAGCTCAGACTACTAATTAGTCAAAAATGGTGGCTAATTGCTGCTGTTTTTCGACTGTGGTTGACTGAATGTATGTGGAAGTGCGATCGAGAATCGGTTTTTTAGCCAGTTCTCGATCTCACTATTTTATTATCGAAATCATCAATATAGTTTTGTAGTCTGTAGTCTGTAGGGTGCGTCGCTGCCAGATATTGGATATAACTTGCGGTCGTGCGGGTGGCGACGCACCCTACTTGCTACAAACCAATAGTAATTTGGTCGATCGACCAAACACAATCTAATATTCTGAGGATGCGGAACAAAAAAAAACCGGCTTCTCTGAAAATATCCGGTTTAGCAGCCAGACATCTAGAAAGAAACCAGGTTTTTAGCCCTCCTAAATAAGTCCTGTTTATGCGACTGCCGAAAACTCAATAGTCTCAATAAACGCGAAAATATTGTTCATAATTGCCTCAGCTTCCGACTCAAGAGAACCCAATTCATTACCCTCTTGATAAATTCGCTGACAGCTTACCGTGTAGCAAAAATCGTCAGCGATAAAAGCCATAAGTCCTCGGTAGGAATCCATTCGAGTCAGAGGGCCATCATTTTCTTGCACTTTGAGAGTTGCACCCGCAGGCAAATCGAAAACCGAGAAATAAGCTTCCTCATCTTCTAAATATTCCGCGTGAAGTAACTTAGAGTTGGGAACATTATCAAGAATTGCCGGAGAAATAAAATTGTCCAGAAAAGACTTGAGATAAGCTTCCTCACCAACCGACTCGATTTCTGCTTCCTCTTCACCAGCAATCGAGAAATAATCAATTTTCACCAAAACGCCAAAGTCGTCAGAAAATGTAACACAGCCTTCTTCCTCGTCAATTTTACCGCCTCGTTGCTCGTCAACGGGAAGAGGGACGCTAAAATTGCCTTCAGGAGATACGTATAATGGCCCATCTAAATCAGACTCTTCTTCCTCAGCTTCCTCCGAGTAAGCAGCAATTACATCCTCGATAATTTCCGCAGCTTCCTCGTCTTCCACACCCAATGCTTGCTGGAATTCCTGAAGAAAACCCTTGTGCTTGTCAGACACTTCGCCATCTGCGACAAACATTGCTGTGGTTATTGCAAAAGTATCCAACACTAACTCATCTGGTATTGATGCCCAAGCAGTATTAAATAATGCTCCTAAACCATCTTTGGCGATAATACCTGCGAGTATTTGAAACATTGCTGACATATCATCTTCCGAATATTCAGCAAATATTTCTGATTCCCAAAGTATGCTTTCTAAGATATCAGCATCCGTGTCAGGGGAATTTGCTTCGGCTGCGACAAGTGCTACCGCCGCTACGGATTCCTCTAAAGTCAAGGTTGCTTCGGATTTGTCTTGTGAATTGAATATTTTATCAAACTTGCCCACAGGTTTTGCTCCGTTAGTATTTAGTTTTGCTATTCATAGCAAATTTATGACATCAAAAGATAGTAGTCTGGGATACATTGATCTAACTGATATCAATTCCGGTAGAATCAGAATTAATATTACCCGAAATCAGGACACTGCACGTGCCGTTTCCCTACGATTAATTATGGTAGGGAAACAGCACTGCCGTGTCCTCTATCTGATTCCGGCCTAGCCGGAATTGATATTATCTCTTTCGCAAGTATGATGACATTGAACCCTGGAAGCTACGATTATTTTGGGTTAGGGAAACCACGGGAGTGCAGTGTCCTCCGTTACTTACCAAGGACTACCGATTATTGTAAATCCAGCCCAAAAATGTGGGTGAGATAAATCTGAGTTGGCTGAGTCTTTTAAACCATCAGGAAGGTCGATCGACCTTTGGGCTCCCTGCAATTGACCATTTTTAATTACAATCTGTTTGCGGATCATTGCTATTTGAGCTTTTCTAAGGGCTTCAGCTTTGATATTTTCCGATCGCAAATGGTCGTAAAACTCCGTCATTAAGGTCAAAGTTCCAACATCTTTAACTTTCCACAAACTCGCTAAAGCTGATTTTACACCGCTGCGGACTGCCAGTCCAGCAAATCCCATTTCTGCTGCTATATCGTCGCCGATCGCACTTTCGCACGCACTCAGCACCAATAACTCTACTTGTCGGCGATCGTACCACTTCACCAACCGGAATTCATTTAAGGACAAAGAGCGATTCCATAGGTGAATTTCAGCTTCCTTGCGCCCATTTAGAGTTTGCGGAAAACTCGCGTGACTAGCTAAGTGAACAATCTCAAATGCTTGTTGCTGCCGCTGTTTTTTTAGGTTTTCTAGGGTAAAGTTTTCATTCAAAAAAGAGCGGCCTTGCCACAAGGGAAAAGCTGCTGTGTTTTGAGATTTGGTTCTGCTACCAGCGATCGCAGATAATTCGATCGGCACTCCCGGCAAAGGATCTTTATCGGTGTGGTGAAATTCCGAAGCACCCATTGCTAAAACTTGAGCGTTTTGCAAACTTTGATATTTTGTATTAGTCAAACTGACACTGGGAATTGAGCCGAGGCTGTACTTTTCTACTAGAAATTGATTGCCGTCGTGCAACGCTGCTAGGGGCAATTGGCGCAAACCGGCATCGAAGGAAAATACCAGCGTATCCACATTTAATGCTTCTAAATCTTTAGAAAGCGGTGCAATCAGCCACTGGTAAAGTTGCTGAGCACTTGACAAATATTCTCGATCTTCCGCATTATCTGGTTTGGCTAACGAGCGCTGAAACTCTGCTACTTTTTCCAGTAAATCTTTGCTAGTGACAGGGATATTTTTGAGAATCGGAGGGCCGTCGGGAACTACTAACACTAGCGACAATTCGTCGAGACGGACGATCGCGTAAACAATTACAGCTTGCTTCCCGGTTTCCTCCTTAATTGTTTTCAGAGTTTCTCTCAGATATTGAACGTCAACTTTTTGATCCGTAAAGTTTTCCCCATAAGCATTTTCGTAGTCTTGTTCAAACAGTTTATCAATTTGGGAAACAGCATCATCGGCATTGTTTTGATTGAGAGTTTGTTCGACGCTAAACCTGCTAATTTCTGAGGGAAACAGATTCGGGATATTGGCGGGTACGGGATTTTGGACGATCGGACTTGGTGCGGGATTTGGAGCGGGCGCAGGCGCAGGTGCGGGCGCAGGCGCTGGAATCGGTGCAGGAATTGGTGCAGGCGCAGGGGCTGGAATTGGTGCGGGTGAATCTGTTGTTGGCGGAGCGATTTGGCGGATGTTTGCCAACCAATTAGGCTCGATCGCCGCAACTGGTATTTCAACAGGCGCAGGCGCAGGCTTCGGAATTTCAACAATCCATCCGTCCGGTTTTTCCGAAATAGAAGAACCCCGCAAAGGCGCGTTTTCCGGCGGGTTTTCCGAAAACGGTATGAAAGCAAGATTCGGTTCTTTTTCAATGACTGGTACTTGGATCCAAAAATCTCTTTTTGAATCGGGAAATGCCCACCCAAAAGTGTTACTTTGGCTTTCAGGATTTAGGGTAATCGTGGTTTTAGCACCCAATAAATCGCCAATTAAAAAAGCTAATTCCTGTTGCGGATTTTGACTTGCTGCGGGTGCGGGAACGGGTGAAATCGGAGGTGCGGGTGATGGCTGAATTGGTTCTGCAAGCAGGGTTTGTGGGGCTTGAGGAGCCGTGAAAGCGGGATTTGGCGCGTTTAAAGGTTGGGGAGCGATCGAGCTTGGAGTCGCGATCGCAGGTTGAGTGGCGCTCTGCTCGGTGAGTACAGAAATTGCGGGAATTTGCGACGCGGCAGGTATGCGATCGATCGCCCCCGGTGTTGTTGGCGTTGAAGGCTGTGTCGGGCGCGATCGGGCTGGTATTGTGGATGGATCGGCGGTTAGCGGTAGTCGGATGTCGATGGGAAAATCGGGTATGGGCGCGGGTTCGGGAATTGGTGAGAGTGTTGGTGTTGCGGTTGTTGGGGATGGAATCGCTGCGGTTGTCGGAGTTTCAGTTGCGGGTGTTGGGGATGGAGTCGCTGCGGTTGTGGGTGTTGGTGTTACGGGCGTTGGGGATGGAGTCACCCTCGTTACTGGGGTTGCTGCGGGTGTTGGGGATGGAGTCACCCTCGTTACTGGGGTTGCTGCGGGCGCTGGAGATGGAGTCGCTACTGGTGCGGGTGTTGGTGTTGCGGGCGCTGGGGATGGAGTCGCTGCTGGTGCGGGTGTTGCGGTTGCGGGCGCTGGGGATGGAATCGCTGCTGGTGCGGGTGTTGCGGTTGCGGGTGCTGGAACCGAGATAATTTGAAGGCGATCGGCATCCTGTTTGTGAGTATAAAGATAGGAGTTACCCCGCAAAATTGTTTGAATAGAATTAGAATTTCCCCTAGTAATTGCACCCGTCGTTCCATTTGTCGTAGAATCACCCACAATAAACGGTCTCAATCCGGCGCCTCCGTGGCGAATTACGATCTTACCGCCGTTGATATCTCCAGGATTTCCAGCCGTAGAAATGCTAGCATCAATGCTGTTTCTGTCTGTGAACGAATTTAGCGATCGAAAAAACCTTCCCGTCTCAATCTCGACATTTCCGCCAGTACCGCTACCGAAACTTTGAGCATTAATTTGACTTACAGTAATATCACCCGAAGTGTTACGGTTATATGCCGTGACATTCCCCGCATTTCCCTGCGCCGAAGAGTCAATCTTACCAACAGTAATACTTCCCGTAGCATCGAGGAAGATGCTGCCGCCATTACCAGCAGCAGAAGTATTGATATCGCCCGCCAAAATATTAGTACCAGCGTTTACAGTGATATTACCGCCATTGTTAGGGGAAGTTGCACCAAGATTGCCTGTTTTGATTTCTCCGTTTTCACTAAATAAAGAAATTCCGGCTGGGGAGACAATATTTTGGGCAGTAATATTATTCGTAGTAATAATGTTAATTTGGGCGGAACTTTTAGTGATATCATCTTCAATATTGACGCTGTTGAGGGGAGTCGCTTTGCCAACATCGCCACCAAAATCAATAATTCCCGCCTTGGGTTGAACAGTAAGACTGTGAGGCCCATCAATAGTAGACTTAAAAGTAATATCGCCAGTCTCTAAAATTTTGACCGATAGGTCATTACCTAATATTACCGGATTGTTAAAAGTAATGTTATTGCGGTTAGTTTCGATCTTACCACTAGCAGTAATACTACTTCCTTTTAGATCAATATTACCACCAGTCACAGTGATGCTGGGAGCGAAAGTGCGGGCATTAATATCCGATGTCGAAACAGTTCCTTGAGCATTTATGGTAATATCTCCGCCCTTACCATTCGCCGCTGCCGTAATAATTGGGCCGGCCGTTGTGTTGATGTTACCGCCGCTTTGAATGCGAAGATTGCCGCTATTAGCATTGAACCCGCTTAACAATAAAGCGCTGCCAATTCCTGCGGTACTGATGTTGGTTGCGGCTTCGAGGGAAATATTGCCGCCGTTGTTGCCACCCATTGCATTGATGATTCCTGCCGTAGTATCAATGGAGCCGCCCGCTTTGAGAGTGATATTACCACCATTATTATTTCCTGATGTCAGAATAGTTGCAGTATTTATAGACCCACCACTTTTAAAGGTTATCGCACCACCTTGTTGCTGTCCTTGCGAACCCACGATAGTAGTAGTAATATTGCTGCCAGCCATCACATTAATATTACCACCCAGGACAGTTGTGACTGGCGTAGCTCCTCCAGTAATCTCAGATCCTCCAACTAACTGATCTGTATTAACGCTACCATTCGTAGTTGTAATATTAATATTTCCACCCTGAAATTTAGACTCAGTTCTCACGCTACCAATATTAATATTTCTATTAATAGTAAATAAGGTAATATCGCCACCATTACCGCCCGAAGAACGAGCAAAAATTGGATTAGCAGGTGCTACTTGAATACCGTTTTGAGCTTGAACAGTGATATTTCCACCTTGCTTATTTTCACCATCAGCATTGAGAGATTCCAAATTTATCGAGCCACCACTATTGAGATTTATTGTGCCACCTTCTTGCTTGCCAGTGGCAGAAATCTGATGGGCATTAATATTGCCAGCAGCATTAAATCTAATGTCACCACCTTTATCATTGTCAGCATTAGTTGATACAATGACACCGCTGACATTAATATTTCCAGCTCTACTTGTAAGAGAAATATTGCCGCTCGTTCCAACCCCATTATTAGTGACGCGAGTATAGATATTGCCAGTTGTAATATCATTTTTAGCTTCTACGGAAATAGAACCTCCATTTCCAAATGTAATTCCAGTATCCAATTTATCAGCAACATTATCTGCTTGAGGAATTCCATTGTCTAATCGACCAGAATTGAGATTGATACTTCCTTCTGTACTGGTGATAGAGATATTACCACTCCTACCACGTGTACTACCCAAAAGAAGAGTTATTATCTCAGCAGTGGTAATGTTATTTTTAGCTTGTAGACTAATCGAACCAGCAGTACCATTATTCCCTCTGCTGTCTAAACTTCCAGCACTGGTATCAATAGAACCTCCCGTGCTAGTAATCGAAATATTACCAGAGTTTCCTGTTTTTATGTAACCATTTACAGTTTGATCTAGTGTAGAGTCTAACGCAGCAGTAAAAATATTTTGCTTAGCATTAAGTGCTATATTACCCCCATTACCATTATCTGAAAAAGTAGATAACTTGCCAGCAGTAGTGTCGATACCTCCGGCTGTGCTAGTGATAGTGATATGGCCTGCATTTGCCCTACCTAATATACCCTCCCACCTAGCATTAATATCTCTCGATACAATGTTACCGACAGCTTGTAAAATTACCGAGCCAGAATTGACTCCATCAGTTGTAGATGAGGTATTAATAGTTCCTCTTGCAACCACATCTCCATTCTTTACCTGTAAACCAGAACCCGTTAATTCAACTTGCCCTTGAGCATTGACTCTCACTCCCGTTGCACTTCCGCCAGCACCAGTCAACAACTGCGGCAAAGATGCAACTGGTAACACCCAATTTTGCGGCAAACTCCCAGCTACCGATTGCGGCTGAATCTCCAAACTCAACAGATTTCCCGGCTGGCTAATTCTGACTAAACTCTGACCCGGAACCGCCGCAACAATAATATTGCCTCCCGGTGCAGAAAGTTGTCCCGCACTCAAAACCGTGCCGCCCAATAAAGTTAAATTTTGCCCCTGTTTCACTGCCAAACTACCTAGATTGACAATGCCTCCGGGTTGTGTATTTGTAAAAGCAAAACTATTAGGATTTCCCACTAATTGAGTATAACTATTAGTCCCAGCCACGCTAAACCAATTATTGCCAAAACCGATGCCAGTCGCAGTAGTGGCGGTGAAAGCAGCAGGCACGTTTAAACTAGCATTTGTACCAAACACAATCCCCGCCGGATTCATTAAAAATAAATTGGAATTGCCGCCCGTTACTTGAATTAATCCATTAATTATGGAAGCATCGCCGCCGACAACGCGCCCTAAAATATTGCGAATATTCGGATTTGAGATAAAGTTAGCAGTTTGTCCTTGAGTTAAACCGAATTGTTGGAAACTGTGAAAGAGATTTGCGCCATCGCTGGATTGTTGACCGCCGTTGATGTTGAATTGGTTGCCGTTGGGAGAGATTTGAGTATTAGTACCGTCGGCGGCTGGAGTGATTTGGGCTGTGGCTGTTTGGGATGGGATGAAAAGTGCTATTTCCCAAGTTGCTAAGGCTGTAAATGAGAGTAATGTTAGGAAAAAACGGTTTTTTTTATCTGTTGATTTCATAGTTTTTGTTAGTAGATGATGTCTTGCACCCTCGGATGATTTGCTAGTTCCATAGTCCGCCAGGGAATGAATTCCTTGACTCATTTCTTGTTTCCAGGCTCTGCCTGGTAACGCATATCTAGAGGCTCTGCCTCGCTTCTTATCGTATGATTTTAGAGGAGGCAGAGCCTCCTGCTATTCATTTCCAGGCAGAGCCTGGAAACGAGAGGAAGGACTAAGCCTTATTTCCTATCTTCCCTCCTTTGCACATCTTGCAATTGCTTCCCAACTTTTTCCACCATTTGTACATTTCCTAAACTTTGATATCCCTCTTTTGCTAACTTTAAATAGCTTATCGCTTTAATATTGTTCCTCATAGATGAATAAACTTGTCCTAAGCCGTAATGCGCCTCGGTTAACTCCTCGATATCGTCGGGTTTAGCTATACCGATCGCCTTTTTATAGTAAAATTCAGCCTGCGGCATCAATTGCAGTTTCTCCCGATACAAATCGCCCAAAGTTCGGTAAATTGGCGTTGTTTCAACTCCAGATTTTGGCAAACTTTCTAAGGTTTCTATTGCTTCTGCAATCAAATTTGTGCTAATATAAAGGTTGGAAGTTGCTAATTTTTTAGCGGCTGCATTCGGTACTTGTTGCCCGATCGCCCCAACCCCATCTTTCACCCTTTGCATCTCGCCTTCATCCAGCAACCCAAACTCCGTATCTCCTTCCACCACCGGAGTTTCCGACGAAGCACCCGTATTCGCCTCCACAATCAACCTGTACTTAACACCCGGTTTCAGCGCCGGTTCCCCCGGATACATAACCTCAGTACCCGCAACCGTCAATTCCCAATTTAACTTCGTTTTATTTTCCCGCAGGCTCAACTTATAGCTAGTCGCTCCCGCAACTGGATTCCAGCGCAAAGTCGGCTTATTTTCGAGCAACTGCGTCCGCCTCGGACTGATTATATAAGGAACTGGCGCGTTATTCCAAGCAACTTGATCGTCGCCGCGATCGGGACATCTAATTAAATTTTTATTGCACTCGGATTTCGACTTTTCGCTAGCCAACAAACAGCTATTCAATTGATTTTCGCCCGCTTTAATTGACTTAATTCCTAAATCTGCACATTGGATCGTAATTTGTCCGTTTTGTGCAGTTTGCAGTTTGTCACCCGGATAAATCGGCGTACCGCTGGTAGGGCGAATATTTCTGCCATCTTGACGTTGTAGCTGCACTTCGCCGCTGATATTGAGGATTTGTCCGTTGGGTATGCTTGTCGTTGCTGCAATTGCAGGCGAAACGATCGGATTGTTGGCAAATATTTCGGAATCCGCGCCAATTCCGAAGCGGGGATGAGGCAAAATATCGACTGAAATCAACGTAAGTGCGATCGAGCTTGCGCCGATACAAATTGCCGTCTGTTTTTTCATTTGCTTTTTCCTATGATTAGTAAACGTTCCTTTGCCATTTCGATACATTCATCTTGTTTTGGTATGCTGGAATTGGCAGATTTCAGTGTTTGTTGCCAATGTGTGAGTGCTTCTTGTGGTTTTCCTTTAGCTTCCAGTACCTGCGCTAAAAGGCATTGAGCTTCTGGAGTCTTATTGCTCAGAGATATTGCTTTTCTTAAGTCGGTTTCCGCTGCGTCGTATCGCTTTTGCTTGAGGCGCAGCCAGCCGCGATTCTTGAAACAAGCTGATTTCACTCCATCGTATTGAGTTTGCTCTAAACACATTCCAATTACTTTTAAAGCATCTTCAAGTTTGTTTTTGAGAATCAGCGATCGAGATATTTGGGCATAAGCTTCTGGAAGTCCTCGCCAGACTGCTTGTTTCATTGCTTCTCGTGTACACTCATCTTCGTTTAATTGATCGCAAAGGAAAGACAAGTTATAGTAAGCCTCGCCGTTAGTCGGGTTGATTAACGCAGCTAATTTGTAGGAAGTTTTAGCGATTAAAGGATTGGTGTAGTGGTTTGCTTTCCCAAAATTGTCAATCGCCAATGCCAGATTTGGGCCGACGAGCGGATAGCCGATTGCCAAAGTAGCTAAACTGATACTGGCGCGCTGCATCAATTTATTTGGGAGCGTAAATTGTGGGTGTTTTGGGCGATCGCCCGCAACACTTTCTACTGGAATTACAGGGCGCGTTTTCCCGCATTTCGGCAGCGTCAGTTCCTGAAACGTGGGATGCTGGCACAGCACCGGTATGCCGCTAGCGCCCGGAAAATCAGTTTCCCAGCGCAGCAAATCATCCTTAGCTTTTCGCACCGCCAAAAATAAAGGTTCTCCGAGGGCCAAATATCGAAACAAAGACTTCACAAATGCGTGAGCGATCGCATCGGGTAGCGGCGCGCGCATCACAATTACTGACGGTAAAGGAATGCCCTCCGCCACTAAATCTGTTGCTATTCCCAGGCTGGAACATGAATTAAAAATTAGTAACTGCAAGCCTTTAAAAATTGCTTGCTTCATGCCTCCTTTTAAAGGCTCTAAGGTAACGCTATCATTTTCATTAATATATAGCAGTCCGTTGGCGACATTTTCATCGCAGTCGCTGTGTCCGGCATAAAAGAAAACTTGCCAGCCTTTTTCATCAAACAACTGGTCATGTAATTCTTGAATTGTCGGTTCGTTAATAAATTTTAATTCGCAGCGATCGCCTAAATATTTTTCAATTTCTTGGGTATCTTTTTTTATATCAATTCCCTTGCTGTTGCCTGAAACACCTAAAATTCGTCCCTGGGAAGGTAAAGGCATTCCTGCTGCGGTTGCTTGTTGGGTAACAGTTCCATACTCTGAGGAACTTAGAATTATTTCACAATTGCAGTAGATTTCGCGAAATTTCCACACATCCCAAGGCAACTGCCCAATCTTAGAGTTATCGCACTCTAGGAATATTTCCACAAAGTCCGATCGATCTCTAATTTCGGTTCTCAGTTTTACCTCAATTTTTTTGAAGAAATCATCAGACTCCAGCCACTTGTTCATCTCTGCTTTCAAACCTTCACATACAGCATTAGGGTTGTCTTCAGAAATATTTGTTTTACCTGCACCCTTGATTTTAATTCGAGAACTGTTTCTGCTAGATTTGACTCCAGCGCAAATACTTATCCACCTTCTTTGCATCTCCTCAACTTCCGGGGCTGGTGGCAAGCTGCCGCGAAATTGATAGACAGTTTTTCCTTGTTTTTTCAACTGCGCTGTCACCAGAGGAAACCCGTCTGTTAGACTCCCAAACCCCAAACCCAAGATCACAGTCCAGATCATAAATTGGATGCGAGTAAAGTGAATTGAGTTATCATACCACAAAATTTTCGGTTACGCTTAAATCATCTAAAGCTACTCGGATGCTAAAACTCTCGTTGGGTTCTACGTGAAAGTCGTTCAGCAAAATGCACAAGTTCTGAACCGTTGATTTTACCTCGTGTAAATTTTCTCCGATGTCGGAGATTAAGGAAAGTTTAATATTCCCGGGCAGGTAACGTTCGCCGATCGCCGGATATAATTGGACGTGAACTCTGAAAGTGCGATCGTCCTCTTCGGCGATCGCCACCAACAAAGCAACAGTCGTCCTTCCCAAACGCATTCCCAAGTCAATCAACTTAGCCCGCATCACATCCGCTTCGGGAAAGCTATTGATGCTGCTTTCACGCCCCCGCAAGGCAGATTCTCCCCTCAAATTCCCACCGCCTCGGAATGCAAAATTGTGATTTTCTTCAGGAGAAATTAGGTTTTCTAAACTTTCTTTACCTTGCTCAATTTTCTGCCAACCTGTTTCTGCAAGATTCTTAAACCAATTGCCTAAATTAGATTTAACTGGATTTTCAATTTCAGCAGCAGTCTCCGGCTGCGGATTAAAGATTGATTCAATCGACTCCCAATCCGATGTGAATAAATTCTCCAACCACAGGCGTAGAGCGACTTTAGACTCAGATAAATGTTCGAGATTGAGCAAAAAGTCATCCAAAGAACGCAACTCGCTCAATACTAATTCACCATTACCTGCTGTTGGCGAAAATCCCAGCAACCTCGCTGACTTGGCATCTTCATCAATTTCTACTACAATATAACCGATCCGTTCCTCCCGAGCTTCGAGGGGTACTGGGCAAAAATTGGGTAGATTTTCTGACAAATTATCCTGAAGGTTTTCTCCCATTTGATGCACGCCCCTAATCGGGCGGCATTCTATTTTTCCCAATCCTTTAATATACAAATCAGCCGCATTTTCAAAGATGCGAATAACTGGATTCCAGCTATCGCACTCAGTCAAATCAGTTTCAATATCTAAAATTTTCAAATAATCTCGAACCGCCAGCACTGCCAAAGTATTCAGATAAATCTGTTCTACTTTTTGCGGGTTGCCTTGTTCCGCAGCAAATTGCCAAGCTTGACGAATTGCTTTTTGGGTGATTGGCATTGGCAATGATTGGATTTCGATGCTGTTGTTATTCATTTCCCTGACAGACTCCTTGTATGATTAATTTTCACAATTTTCTCGAAATTCTTCCACTAAAGGGCGGCATTTATTGTTGTAAAACCCCTTTAATGTAGAATAGGAACAGTTAAAATTTGTTGCGATTTCTCCAAAAGTTTGCCCAGACGACAAACTTTTCAATATAACTTGACAAGTTACATCTTTTTGACCTCGAACGTGCTGGCTTAACACTCCATTAGGGTTAGTATCGATCCAGTTTTTGACAAGTTGAAAATATTCAATTGACTCAATAATCTGACTGTCATCGACGGCCTCGGTAACTGCCATTCGCTCTAGGGTTTCTCCATCTTTAAAAATTGTTTCGATACTGGCTCTCCTTTGATTTTCTAGAACTATCTTCTGAGCGGAAGTTCGCAGTCGCCACTTCAAACAATTATTGAACCAAGTAATCGGATTGCTGCGATCGCGATCGTACTGAGTGCTCGTGCGAGCTTCGCATAAATTGCTACAGAAAAATACCCACTGCTCTTGTAAAGCATCTTCGTAGAAAGGTTCATTTCTGTGATTTTTCCAGATGAGGCAGGAGTTTTTCATCTTAGTCACGATTTGGCTCAAGTAACGCTTTCTCGCAAAACCATCAGGAGGATGCTGGGAAGCTTGGGCGACAAGGCTATGGAGTTGCTTATATAGAAGTTGTCGATCGGATAATTCCGATTCTGCTTCCTCTTCAACAACTTTCGGGTCGGATGGGTGGTCTTCCCCCTCGGACGGGTTGTATTCATCAGTCATGGTAAGTGCGGCCGCAACTTTGTTTCTACACTTACTTATCAGGACAAATAGGGTAATTTTTTGCGAAACTCTGAAAGTTTTTTGGGGCGGATGGCTGAAAGTATTACTGTGCGGTGGATTTGGCGATTAAATTAAATATGAATTTTTGTAAAAATTTACGCATCAAAATCAAAGAAACCGGGTTTTTGCGATTTTTGCGGTTTGTAACGAGTATTCTGCGAAAAACCCGGTTTCTGACCGCCCGTAAGTTCGATCGCCCTTAAACCCCCACAACACCCATTATTCCGTACTTTCACCCAGGTAGGGTGCGTCAGTTGCGAGATTCAGAATTGCCACAAAAAATATAATACTGACGCATCGTTGGTTGGGTTCGGTGCATCATATCAATTCCGGCTGCGCCGGAATAATATAGAGGAGACGGCAGTGCCGTGTCCCTACAATCGATCGCGGTAGGGACACGGCACGTGCAGTCTCCTCCGTCTTCTCTTAAATCGAAAATCGTAGCTGACGCACCCTACAGATAAAAACTTAAACCCCTACAACACCGATTATTCCGTACTTTCACCAATATTTACAGAACTTTACAAAAAAAACTTGAGAGTTTTGCATAAAAACACTGAGTTCACCCTGATAAGGAATGAAAAATTAATAACTTGATGAATCGTCAGATATAATTTAAAATAGGGATAGGTTTATTATTTGACCAAGACCGAGCTCAAATCGCAATTTTTTTTGTA
>ENA-OBIT01000461-OBIT01000461.1-metagenomes-genome-assembly--contig:-NODE-461-length-17734-cov-5.12161_pt1 | contig 17734 bp, 13 predicted proteins | sample MGYA00153386_OBIT01 | MGnify analysis MGYA00153386
CGGCCAGGCCGCGACGGCCGACCGGCCGCTGGCCTGGCTGCGGCTGGAACCTCCTGCCCAGGGCGCCGGCGACTTCGAACTGCGCTGCCGCCTGTGGCCTGGCGGGAACGACTGGTTGCTGGCGCACGCCCATCCCCATGTGTCGCACCTGCACTGGCGGGCAGACGGGCCGGCGGCATGAAGCTGCAGCTGCTGTCCGACCTGCACCTGGAAACCGAGACCTTCGACCCCGAACCCGCACCGGGGGCGGAGTTGCTGGTGCTGGCCGGCGACATCGACGCCACCTGGGCCGGATACGCGCGCTTCAAGGACTGGCCGGTGCCGGTGCTGGTGGTGGCCGGCAACCACGAGTTCGACGGCCGCGAGCTGAACACCGCCTGGCCCGAATTGGCCCGCCATTGCGACCGCCTGGGCTTGCGGCTGCTGCAACGCGAAGCCACGGTCGTGACGGCAGCCAGCGGGCGCTGCGTGCGCATCCTGGGTACCACGCGCTGGAGCGATTTCGATCTGTACGGCGCGGCGCAGCGCCCGCGCGCGGTGCGCGCGGCCAGCTACTTCATGAGCCTGATGGCCGCCACCTGCAACGGCCGCCCCTTCGACGCCGAGGCCGTGCGCGAGCAGGGGCTGGCCTGCCGCGCCTGGCTGGAGGGCGAACTGCAGGCCTCGCCGCAGGGCCGCTGGGACGCGACCCTGGTCGTCACCCACTTCGCGCCCAGCCTGCTCAGCGCCGACCCGCGTTTCGGCCGCCAGCCGGGCACGGCCAGCTTCTGCAACGCAGACGACGATCTGATCCCGCGCGCCGACGTCTGGCTGCATGGCCACCTTCACTGTCGCCACGATTACCGCGTCGCGCGCGCCGGCCGGGCGCCATCGCGCGTGGTCTGTCAGGCGCGGGGGTTGTGGAAGAAGGGCGAGACCCAGGGGCTGGAGCCGCTGAAGCTGATCGAGGTGTAGGCGCGCCGGCGCAAATTGAGGACTTCGTCAAGCCGAGCGCCTGCGGTCGGTGCCAAACTCGGCGCATGCCGGGCCATGAAGCGCCTGGTACCACTGGAGACATTTCATGAAGATTCTTGCAGCGGTCGACGGCAGCCCTTACACCAAACGGATGCTGGCCTATTTGGCCGCGCACGACGAATGGCTGGGCACGCACCATGAATACACCCTGCTGCATTGCGTTCCCGCGGTGCCGCCGCGGGCGGCGGCTGTGATTTCCAAAGACGACCTGAAGGCCTACTACGATGACATTTCGGAGAAAGTCTTCAAGCCCATGCGCACCTTTTTCAGCCGCCGTGCATTGAAGGTCACGTTCCTGGGCAAGGTGGGGCCGGCGGCGGATCTGATCGCGGCCGCCGCCGACAAGGGCGGCTTCGACATGCTCATCATGGGTTCGCACGGCCAGGGTTCGTTGGCCAACCTGGTGATGGGCTCCGTCGCGACCAAGGTGCTGGCGCGCACACGGGTGCCGCTGCTGCTGATCCGCTAGTCGGCGCTAGTCAGCGCCAGTCAACGTCAGTCAGCGTCAGTCACCGCTGATCTGCGGCAGGGAGAAACAGCCGGGCGGCTGCGCAGGCCGTTCATGCAGGTGCCCAGCACCCATTCGACGATCTGCGCGTCGCTGTGCTGGCCGCCGGCCTTCAGGAAGCCCGGCACCGGGTCGCAGGCCCGGGCGTAGATGGTGTACAGCACTACCTCGGGCGGCAGCGTCGGGTCGATGTCGCCTTCTGCCTGGGCGCGCACGATCCATCCGCCCAGCACCTCGCTGACCTGCATCAGCAAGTTCAGGTAATCCTTGTGGGCCATCAACTCGGCGCGCAACGACGAATTCTGCGACGGCAGTGACGGCATGTCGCCCGACAATTGCAGCGCCAGCGCCCAGCGCACCACCGCAGCCAGCCGCTCGGCGTCGCGCAGGCCCGGCGCTGCCGCCTGCTGTTCCACGAGCGCCATGGTGCGCTGCATCAAGCGCACCATGGCCGCGGCAGCCAGCGCTTCCTTCGAGGGAAAGTGCTTGTACAGGCTGGCTTTGGCGATGCCGACATCGGCGGCGACCTGGTCCACCGTCATCAGGTCGAAGCCCTTGTCGGCCAGCAGCCGGTTGACCGACTCGACGATGGCGTCTTCACGCACACGGAGCACTTGTTCGCGGAAGGAAAGGCGGGCCATGGCCAAATTTTAGCCGCCGCCGTCATTGGTTGAACTGCTCAGTCGCGCCGACAACACACGGTCTGGGCCGTGGACGGGCAGGTTAGCTGGCGGTCTTGCGCCGGTTGTTCCAGCGCGCCATGAAGCCGCTGTCGCGGCGCGTGGCCTGGCCGCCCGGCAGGGGTTCGACGACGTCGTCGGGAATGCTCATGTCCAGCCCGAACGCGGTGCCCATGTCGGCCGCGTCGTCATCGGCCTCGGCGCGCCGAGGCTGCCAGGCGTGGTACCAACGGGCAGGGGATTCGGCCTTTTTCATGACGTGGGCCTCGAGGGGTGGTGGACAAGTGCATCGAGTGTCGTGCTGCGAGTTCAGTTTCGGCATCCCGAGAATGGGGGAGCGCGTGCCTCAATTCACACGAATGCGACCCACTTGGGGGCGTCGATACAATCGCGCCCCGCTCACGATCCACCGGCGCTTGCCGGCGCCGGACCGCATGACGCCTACTTCCGCCAAAGCCACCCCGCCAGGCTACGCCGCCATCGACTTCGGCACCTCCAATTCCGCCATCGCGCTGCCTCGGCCGGGGGGCGGTGTGCAGCTCGTGGCGTTGGAATCCGGCCAGCCCACCATGCCCACGGCCGTGTTCTACCGTGCCGACACGCCCCCGGCGCAGCTCGAACCCGACCGGCTTTACGGCCGCGCCGCGCTGGCGGCCTACGTGGAGGGCTCCGACGGGCGCTTGATGCGGTCTATGAAGAGCATCCTGGGCTCGACGTTGCTGGACCAGAGCACCGATGTCGGCGGCGGCCGCAGCGTGCGCTACCGCGACGTGGTGGTGGGCTACCTGCGCCATCTCAAACTTCTGGCCGAAGCCGAGGGCGGCCAGCCGCTGCCGCGCGTGGTGCTCGGCCGGCCGGTGTTCTTCGTCGACGACGACCCAACGCGCGACGCCCAGGCGCAGGCGGCGCTGGAATCGGCCGCGCGCGCCGTGGGCTTCGCCGAGGTGCAGTTCCAGTACGAACCCATCGCCGCAGCGCTGGACCACGAAAGCCAGATCGACCACGAACAGGTGGTGCTGGTGGCCGACATCGGCGGCGGCACCTCGGACTTCTCGCTGGTGCGCGTCGGCCCCCTGCGGCACGGCCGCGCCGAGCGCCGCGACGACATCCTGGCCAACCATGGCGTGCATCTGGCCGGCACCGACTTCGACCGCCATATGGAGCTGGCCAGCATCCTGCCTCTGCTGGGCTACCGCACGCTGCGCCCGGCACGCCCCGGCGAGGCGCCGCGCGAGGTGCCCAGCGGGGTGTACTTCGACCTGGCCACCTGGCACCTCATCAACACCGTCTACGCCCCGGCCCGTCTGGCCGAGTTGCGCAGCATGAAGGGTTGGTACTTCGACCCACGCCACCACGCCCGCCTGATGAAGACGCTGGAGCAGCGCCTGGGCCACGCCCTGGCTGCGGCCGCCGAGCAGGCCAAGATCGACGTGGCGCTGCACGGCACGGCGCAGATCGACCTGTGGCTGCTGGAGCGCGGGCTGCAGGCCACGCTGCAGCAAGACCAGGCCGCTGGCGCCATCGAGGCCGACCTGGAGCTCATCGTGCGTGCCGCCCGCGAAACCGGCCGCCTGGCCGGGCTGGCCGCGAGCGATGTGGATGTCGTCTACTTCACCGGCGGCTCGACCGGCCTCACGCCGCTGGTCGACCGCATAGCGGCCTGCTTCCCGGCCGCGCAACAAGTACGCGGCGACCGCTTCGCCAGCGTCGCCCAGGGGCTGGGGTGGCACGCCAGGGCGGTGTTCGGCGCGGGCTCGTAAACCGTGGATCGAACTGCTTGCTTGGTGGCCACGTACAGGTGCCTTTCAAATCAAGGCACCCAGCGGTTGCCGTTGGCCTTGTAACGCGCGATGGCCTTCTTCAGGTCGTCGAACTCTTCGCAGCGTGCGTTGCAGGCCTTGTCCAGCGCCGCCAGGCGGGCTTCGGCCACGGGCAGTTCACCTTTCATCAGGGCCAGCTCGCCGGCGTACTCCAGCGCGCCCAGGTGCCTGGGGTCGATGCGCAGGGCGGCGTCGTAGTAGCGCTGTGCCGCGGCCAGGTCGGGGGTGGCCTGCTTGCGCTGCGCGTAGCCCATCAGGTTGTTCCAGTCGGCGTTCGATGTCGCACCGACCTTGCGCAGCTCTTCGATCGCGGCCGGCCACTGCTGGGCCTGGATTCGGGCACGTGCCATTGCCAGCGGGTCGGATGCGGCGGGTCTGGAGGGCGGATCGGGTGGCGCGGAATCTGCTGAGTGCGCCGACAGGCCGGTGGCCGCGAGCACGAGCAGGACCGTAAGGGTGCGCAGTTTCATCAAGGTCCCCTGGGATTGGGTTAAAAAATGGATCAACGAATGGATCAACAAATGGATCAACGGCGGCGGCGCTGTGGCGCGCCCCGCGCCGGCCGGCGGTGGGCTTTGGCCGACGGTGCCGGCGCCCTCGGGCGCGTCACGTCGGCCATCAGCATGAGGGCACGCACGATGTCCTGCACGGCTTCGGCCAGGTCGGCGGGGGGCTCCAGGGTCTCGATCACCGCGGCCAGCGCGTCGGCATCTTCCAGATCCGCCGGGTCGAAGTGCAGGTACAGCAAAGCCAGCGGCTCGACCAGGTCCGGTGCATCCATGGCCATCAGGCCGGGAAAGGCATCCATCGCCGCGGCAAAACCGGCCACCCAGGGCAGCACGCTGTCGGCGAGCGCGGCTTCGTCGTCCAACGGGTAGATCCAGGGGTCGAACCAGTCGCGTCGGGCGATGGCCTGGTCGATCTCGGCGTGGCGGCGGTGCACCAGCGTGTGCAATTCGTCCAATGCCGCGCCGGGCGGGGCCGGACGGCCGTCGACATCGGTGACGTACTTCAGCCACTGCGCCACGGCGACCTGCCTGGGCTGCAGCAACACGCCGCACAGGTAGCCGTCCAGCGCACTGATGTCCAGCGGCTCCAGCGGCGGGGCCACGGATTCGAGCAGGGTCTGCAGGCGTTCGAGATTGGCGTCAGTCAGGGGTTCGGTGGTCATCGTGCGAGATTGTCCGGCATCGCGCCGGGCCCTGTGGCCATCTGCCCCATCGGCATAGACTCGGCAGCTATCCCCACGCGAGACGATTTATGGCCGCCCCCCAACCTTTTTATTCGAACGCCGACGTGCATCACTGGATCGGCGGACAGCCGCATGCCGGCCATGGGGACGCCCGTCAAGCGGTCTACAACCCCGCCACCGGTGAGGTCGCGCGGCAGGTTTGCTTGGCCATCGTTGCAGACGTGGACGCCGCAGTCGCCGCCGCAATGGCTGCCCAACCCGCCTGGGGCGACATGCCGCCGATACGCCGCGCGCGTGTCATGAACAAATTCCTGGCGTTGATGAACGCGCACCGGGACGAACTGGCCGCCATCATCACTGCCGAACACGGCAAGGTCTACAGCGACGCCCAGGGCGAAGTCACGCGCGGCATCGACATCGTCGAGTTCGCCTGTGGCATCCCGCAGTTGCTGAAGGGCGACTACACCGACCAGGTTTCCACCGGCATCGACAACTGGACACTGCGCCAGCCCCTGGGCGTGGTGGCGGGTGTCACGCCGTTCAACTTTCCCGTCATGGTGCCGTGCTGGATGTTCCCGCTGGCGCTGGCCTGCGGCAACGCGTTCATCCTGAAGCCCAGCGAGCGCGACCCCAGCGCCAGCCTGTTGATGGCCCGGCTGCTGGCCGAAGCCGGCTTGCCTGCTGGGGTGTTCAGCGTGGTGCAGGGCGACAAGGCGGCGGTCGACGCGCTGCTGACCCACCCAAGCGTGGCGGCGTTGAGCTTCGTCGGCTCCACGCCCATCGCGCAGCACATCTACGAGACAGGCGCGCGGCACGGCAAGCGCGTGCAGACGCTGGGAGGCGCCAAGAACCACCTGGTGGTAATGCCCGACGCCGATCTGGGCCAGGCCGTGGACGCCCTGATCGGAAGCGCCTACGGCTCGGCCGGCGAGCGTTGCATGGCAATTTCCGTGGCGGTGCTGGTGGGCGACGTGGCCGACCGCATCGTGCCGCTTCTGGCCGAGCGGGCGCGCTGCCTGAAGGTGGGGGATGGGATGACTGACGATGTGGAGATGGGTCCCGTCATCACCGCCGCGGCGCGCGACCGCATCGAGGCTAGCATCGCCCGCGGCGTCGAAGAAGGTGCGGCGCTGGTGGTGGACGGCCGCGGCCTGCGTGTGCCGGGTCGGGAGCAGGGCTTCTACACCGGCGGCACCTTGTTCGACCACGTGACAGCGGCCATGCACATCTACCGCGAGGAGATCTTCGGCCCTGTGCTGGCCTGCGTCCGCGTGCCCGACTTCGCGGCCGCGCTGGCGCTGGTCAACGCCCACGAATACGGCAACGGCGTGGCCTGCTTCACCGCCGACGGCGCCGTGGCGCGCGAATTCGCGCGGCGCGTGCAGGTCGGCATGGTGGGCATCAACGTGCCGATCCCCGTGCCGATGGCGTGGCATGGCTTTGGCGGCTGGAAGCGCAGCCTGTTCGGCGACACCCATGCCTACGGCGCGGAAGGCGTGCGCTTCTACACCCGACAGAAGAGCGTGATGCAGCGCTGGCCCGACAGCAGCGAGCGCGGCGCAGAGTTCGCGATGCCGACGGCGAAGTGAAAGGCAAAGGGCCGTGTCAGGCGCGCATGACACGGTTGCGCCCGGCGGACTTGGCACGGTACAGCGCGGCGTCGGCAGTCTCGATCAAGGTGTAGCGTTCGCCGGGCGGCGAGCACGCCAGGCCGGCGCTGATGGTGACCTGCAGCCCTGGCGAAAGCGCATGCCAGGCATACGCCGCGACCTGTTCGCGCAGCCTTTCACAAACCTCCAGCGCGCGCTCGGGCGAGGTGTCGGGCAGGGCCAGCAGGAATTCCTCGCCCCCCATGCGGGCCACCAGGTCGGCGGCGCGGGTGTGGGTGCGCAGCAAGCCGGCCAGGGCCACCAGCACGAGGTCACCCACAGCGTGGCCCCGGGCGTCGTTGACCTGCTTGAAGCCGTCCAGGTCCAGCATGGCCACGGCCAGGGGGGTGTCGTCGGCGGCGGCCTGGGCCAGCAACTGCGGCCAGCGCCGTTCCAGTTCGCGCCGGTTGCCCAGGCCGGTCAGCGGGTCGCGGCGCACGTCGGCTTCCAGCTCGCGGGCCAGGGTGCGGTGGCGGTGGGCTTCCACCCGCATCTGCTCGGCTTCCAGCCGAGTGACGAACAATTCCGACTGCGCCCGCTGCTGCGTCACCGTGCGCATCCGTTCCAGCTGCAGGTAAGTCTGCAGGTGCGCCAGCGCATCGGCGTGGCGCCCCAGTTCGCGCCCGGCGCGCCACAGCGTGTGGTGCAGGCGCAGCTGGGTCATGCGCACGTTGCTGGCGGTCGATTCCTGCAGCGCGCCGTCCAGCACGTCCCAGGCCGCCTGGGGCTGGCTTTGCAGCAGATGCCATTCGCCGCGCGCTGCCGCGATGCGCCAGCGCTGCGCGTCGAAGCCGCCACGAAGGGCTTCGTCGTGGGCCTGGGCCAGCGTGGCGGCGGCCTCGTCGGCCTGACCCAGGTTGACCAGGATCTCGCCCAGGTTGCCCAGCGTGAACACCTTGTGGAACGGGTCGCCCGCCTTCACGCCCATCGTCACGGCTTCACGGGCGAAAGGCAGGGCGCGGCGCAGCGGCTCGCGGGCTTCTTCGATGCCCACCGCGTCGCGCAGCAGGTGGAAGCTGCCGATGAGCACGGCCGCGAGGTTGTTCAGCGCCGCGAACTTCGGATGCGACTCGGTCTGCGTCTGCGCCAGCGTGCGGGCTTCGTGCAGCAACCGCTCGGCCTGCCAGGGGTCGCCGGTGCGTTCGAAGAAACAGCCCATGGTGTTGACCGCCAGCGACAGCCGCCCCACGTCGCCCAGGCCCAGCGCCAGGCGGTGAGCCTCCTGTGCGCAGCGCAACGCCACGTCCAGGCGGTTGCTGTCGCAGGCGCACAGCGCCACCGTGCGGAGCAGGTCGATCAGTTCGGTGGCCGGCCCTTCTGCGCGCAGCAACGGCAGCACTTCCAGGCCGGTCTCCACCAGGTTGCCCAGGCGACCGCTGCGGTACAGAAAGTACGTGCGCAGCAGTCCGGCGCGTCGCCGGCGCGGCGGGTCTGATCCCGCCAACCCCAGCGCCGACCAGGCCTGGCTGGCCGCGGCCAGGCCCGCCGCCAGATCGCCTGCAGCGCGCGCCGCCTCGGCCTGCGCCAGCAAGTCGTCGATCGGGTCGTGGGCAGGGCCGGTCATGGGCGGGGAGCGTAGCAGCACGCACGGTGGCGCCAGCCCCCGATCGAGCGGTGCAGCTTCAAGTCCCGATGACACCGCCGTCGTCCTTGCGGATCACCAGCGTGGCCGACCTGGGCCGGCCGTCGGCGCGGAAGTCGGGCCAGTTCGAGAACTGGCGCGGCGCCGAGCCGTCGCGCGGCGAGCCCGAACCCGGGTGCTGGATGTTCACGAACATCGAGCGGCCGTCGGGCGCCCAGGTGGCACCGGTGAGTTCGCAGTTCATCGGGCCGACGAGGAAGCGGCGCACCTCGCCGCTGACAGGGTTGCAGGCCAGCAACGCGTTGTTGCCCATGCGCGCGAACTCGCCTTCGCCGCTGGCGCTGTGGTCGGTGCCTATCCACAGCACGCCGCGGGTGTCGAAGGCGATGGTGTCGGGGCCGGCGAACGGGTCGCCGCGGACGTTGCCCTTGGCCTCGGCGCGCTGGTTGGCCGGGTCGCCGGCCAGCAGCAGATGGTTCCACTGGAAGGCCTCGCCCGAGAAGTCGCCTTGGTCCTTCCAGCGGATGATCTGCCCCATGGTGTTGTTGGCGCGCGGGTTGGCGCCGTCCACAGCGGGCCGGCCGGCGGCGCCGCGCTGCGAGTTGTTGGTCAGCGTGCAGTAGACCCAGCCGCTTTGGGCGTCGATGGCCAGCCACTCCGGCCGGTCCATCTTGGTCGCACCCAGCAGGTCGCTGGCCTGGCGGGCCTTGATCACCACCTCGCCCTGGTCGGCAAAGCCGGCCGCTGCCGTCAGTGGCCCGCTGCCCTGCACCAGAGGCAGCCAGCGGCCCGTGCCGTCGGCGTCGAAGCGCGCCACGAACAGCGTGCCGTGGTCCAGCAGCGTGGCATTGGCCTGCGCCGCCGTCTTGCCATTGCCGGCAGGGGCGATTCGGTCGCGGCTGACGAACTTGTAGATGTATTCGAAGCGCGCGTCTTCGCCCGAATACACCACCGCCCGGCCATCCTTCGTGACAGCCACCCAGGCGCCTTCGTGCGCTGCGCGGCCGATCGCCGTGCGCTTGACGGGGGTGCTGGCGGGGTCCATCGGGTCGACTTCGACCACCCAGCCGAATCGGTTGGGCTCGTTGGGGTTGCGCACGGTGTCGAAGCGGCTGTCGTGCTCGGGCCAGCGGTTCCAGGTGTTCCGGCTGATGCCCCAGCGGCGCTCGTGCGCGGTGGGCACGTCGGCAGCCGTGAAGTAGCCGGCCCAGTTCTCTTCGCCCGACAGGTAGGTGCCCCAGGGTGTCATGCCGCTGGCGCAGTTGCCGATGGTGCCCAGCACGGTGCGGCCGGCGGGGTCGGCGGCGGTCTTCATCAATGTGTGTCCTGCCGCCGGGCCGCCGATGGCGAACGGCGAGTTGGCGGTGATGCGCCGTGCGTACTTCGATGGCCGCACCATCTGCCAGCGGCCGGCCTGCTGTTCGATCTCGATCACCGTGATGCCGTGCGCGGCCTGCGACTTGCGCACCTTCTCTGCGGTGATGGCCGCCTGCCCGCCGGGGTGCAGCAGGGCTTCGTCGGTGTACTCCTGGTTGACGGCCAGCAGGCCGCGGCGCGAGCCGTCCAGCGGGTAGTAGTGCAGGCCGTCGTGGTGCATGCCCATCTGCGCGGCCTGCTCGGCGGCGGTGTTGCTGGCGTCGAATTTGAAGGCCGGCATGTGGCCGGCAATGCCCACCGGCTCGCCCCAGGGCGCCAGCGGCGTGGCGGTGTAGCCGGGCGGCACCACGACGCGGTCTGCTGCCGATGCAGCCACCGGCTGAAAGCCCAGCGACGGCCCGCTGCCGCCGCGCGCGCCCGCCCCCTGCGCTGCGCAACCGGCCAGCAGCGCACCGAGCGATATGCCCAGGCCGCCTTGCAGCAACAGCCGCCGCTTGGGGTCGGAGACGTCGTAAATGCTGGCGTTGCCCGACGGGTTGATGTGTTCCATGGTGTCGACATCTTCGGGTATGGCGTGGTGTTCGAGCAATGCAGTGCCGCCGATTGTTGGTGCCGATCTGCCCGATGCGCATCGTCACCGCGCGTGGCGCCTCGCCCAAGCTGCTGACGCTGACGCTGATGCCGACGCCGACGCCGACGCCACTGGCATTCGAGACCGCCAGGGGCAGCACGAAGCCATCTCCAGTTGGGCTGCCGGGCAGAGTGTGCCAGCGGGGTGGCGCCTAACATCGGTGCATGCACACAGAAGAGCGGCAGCGCACGCTACTCATCACCGGCGCCAGCCGCGGCATCGGCGCGGCCACTGCCCGGCTGGCCGCGGCGCACGGCTGGGACGTGGCCATCAACTACCGCCAGGACGACGCTGCGGCCCACGCCGTGGCTGCCGACGTGCGCGCGCAGGGCCGGCGCGCCGTGCTGCTGCAAGCCGACGTGGCCGTCGAGGTGCAAGTGGTGGCGATGTTCGCGCAGCTCGACAGTCTGGCCGGCAGCGACATCGCACCGCTCGGCGGCCTCGTCAACAACGCCGGCGTGGTCGACGTGGCGGCGCGAGTGGACGAAATGGACGGTGCACGCATCGGACGCATGTTCGCCGTCAACGTCTACAGCAGCATGTACTGCGCTCGCGAAGCCGTGCGCCGGCTGAGCACGCGTTACGGCGGCGCGGGAGGTGCCATCGTCAACCTGTCGTCGGCCGCAGCGCGGCTGGGCTCGCCGGGGCAGTACGTGGACTACGCGGCAGCCAAGGCGGCCATAGACACCTTCACCCTGGGCCTGGCGCGCGAGGTGGCGGCCGAAGGCGTGCGCGTGAATGCGGTACGGCCGGGCATCATCGAAACCGACATACACGCCAGCGGCGGCCAGCCCGGCCGCGCCGCGCAACTGGCACCGCAGTTGCCGATGCAACGCGCCGGCACGGCCCAAGAGGTGGCGCAGGCCATCATGTGGCTGCTGTCAGACGAGGCCAGTTACACCACCGGCAGCATCCTCGATGTCAGCGGCGGGCGTTGAGCGCGGGGGCGGAACCTAAATTCAGGCGGCGCAAGCGGCTCAGGCTGCATAACCGTCGAGTTGGTTCAGCAGGTGATGCGCCGCACGTTGTTCGCCTGCGTCCACCCGGACCTGGTAGGGCGCCAGCACAAAGCGCGCCTGGTCAGCCGCCGACCCCCAGAAGGGCCGCGCCGCCACGCGGCGGTGCAGTTCGGCGTAGCTGGCGCGCAACTTGTCCACGCTGGCGGCCAGCTTGCGCTGCACCATGGCGTGGAACAGGTCGGTCTCGATCAGCGCCAGGTTGCTCCAGAAGTCGGGGTCGGCCGCGTGTTTGGCCAGCAGGCTGTGCAGCTGGCGCAGCCGCCCGGCTTCTTCGAAACCGGCCCAGTCCGGGTCGCCGGCATGCTGCGCCAGTTCGATGGCCATGCGGTTGCCGCCAGGGTAGAACTGCTGCGGGTCTTGTTGTTCGATGGCCAGTTGTTCGGCTTTGGCGTAGGCCTCGGCGGCCATGGCCAGCGCGGCCTGATGCCGGGCCGGGTCGGCGTCGCGTTCTTCGATTTGCGCCAGCCGCTTCCAGGCCGACCCGCACAGTGACAGCCGCTCGATGGTGGGTTGCAGCGCCGCCAGCGCCAGCAGGTCGCGCAGTGCGTCGGTGATGGCCTGGCGCGCGTTTGCCAGCACATCGGCCAGCGCGGGGTCATCCGGCGCGGCATTCCTGGCCGCCGTCCAGGCCTGGCGCACCTGCAGGTTGACGAACTGCTCATGCGCTTTCATCGACGCGCTGGCATCGTTGGCCTTTAACGCCCTGGCGTACCAGGCGATGGCTTGCGCAGTGTCGCCGGCGGCGTCCCAGGCCACGGCAAAGGCCTCGGCCACGGCGCCCATGCCGGCCCACTGATCGGCATAGCGGTCTTGCAGGCCACGCACCTGGCGCTGGGTTTCGAGGCGCTGGGCGGCCAGGGCGTCGGGCGTCGTCGCGCCGTAAAAACGGGCGCGAGTGGCCAGGCTTTCCAGCGCCAGCGTCAGGCCCGGTGCCGATCCCAGACCTTCGAATTCGCCGGGTTTGGGCGCGACCGCGGTACGGCGCCCGCCGGACGTGAATACCCAGTTCGGGTCGCCATAACACTGGTAGGCGGCCCACGTCTTGCTGTTGGGCGCCGCGCCCTGCCTGGCGGCGATACGCGCCTGCGCCACAGCCTCGACAAAGGGCTGCCCTGCCAGCAGCGTGCGGTAGAAGGCCTGCGCGAAGAGTTCGGCCGGCCGGTCTTCCACCGCCCAGCCGGCGGCCACCACGCAGCGCACGCCGATCTTGATGAGCGACTCGGCTACGCCTGCGGCAAAAGCTACCGGCTCGGCGATTTTCAATGCACCGTTGCCGGATACGTCGCCCAGGTGGCAGCAATTGATGAACACCAGCTCGGGCACCTCGGGCAGGTTCTCGATCTCGTCCGGGCCCAGGAACACGTTGTCTGACAGCACCACGCCGCCGCGCGACAGCACGGTCTTGCCATCGGCCGACATCTGCACCGGCGCGCCATGGCCGGCCACGTGCACGATGCGGTAGGGCCGCGCCATCAAGGCCATGATGACGGCGTCAAAGGGTGCGTCGTCCAGCAGCGCGATGACGCGCTCAGCGCCGATGCCGCCGGCTCCGGTGAGCTGCTGCACCACCGCTGCGGCCTCGCTGCGCGCGCCGGGCAGCGGCGGGTAGCCGGTGCCGGTGGTCAGTGGTTCACCGATCACCAACACTGCGTCGTCGGCGTTGGCATCGCGCGGGCGTTCACGAAAGTCGGCCACTGCCAGCTTGCGCAGCAGCTTGGTGCGGATGGCCCACGGCAGCGTGTCATGCGCCTGGCTGCCGTCGCTGCCGCGCGTGTCCAGCAGCTCCCAGGGGATGGCCGCGGTGCCGGCGTCGAGCTGCAGCACCACGCGGTCGTTGCCGCTGAGGAAAGGCCCCAGTTCCAACGGCACCAGCAGCTGGAACAGCGTGCTGCCCAAATGCGGGTCGCTGCTGCTTGACGTGGCCGCCAGCTTCACCAGCTTGCCGACCAGATCCGGCTGGGTGCGTTGCGCCCGCACCTCGGTTCGGGCGCGGCGGGTGTCCAGCGCAAAGCAAATGGTGCCGTTGCTCGTGGTGCTGGTATTGATGAGGTCGTAATCGGCGCCGCGGTAGCCGCTTTCGGGCTGGCGGCGCAGCGGGCCGGTGCCGCTGGTGATGGTGGGTGCCACGTCGTAGGCCAGCGGGCTGGCCTGGGCCAGCACACGAAGGCCGCGCCAGGCGTCGCCGGCGCGGTCCAGGTACCACTCCACCAGCGTCAGCTTGCGCACCGTGGGCCAGCGGGTGCCCGCCAGGCGCTGGTTGGCCAGCCACACGCCACGCGCGACGGCGCGCGCCGAGCCGCCCGCTGTGATGCCAAGGCCGCCGCTGCCGATGAGCGTGGCGGCCAGCTCGATGCCGTCGCCCAGGTCACCGCCTTGCGCTTCTTCGCTGGCGCGCTGCGCCCAGGCCTTGACGCCCTGGCACACCGAGTCGGCCAGCTGGCTGCCGTCCAGCCTGCCTTCTTCGCCCAGACCGACCACGACGACCGCTTGCGGGCGCGGCAGTTGCCAGGGGTTGTCTTCGTCCTGGCGGGTGTTGAAGAAGATGCGTTGTGTACCCGGCGCATCGGGGTACAGGCCGGCGGCCAGCGCGGTGTTCATGGCGCCGCCCAGGTGGCCGTCGACCACGTACTCGGTGCCGCTGAGCTCCAGTGAACGGTAATGCCCCACCATCAACGGCTGCTGCACAAAGGTGAGGTTGCCGTTGAGCACCTGGATCTGCAGCCGCGGCGCGCTGCGGGCTGTGCCGTCGGCAGCGTGACCCCGGGGTGCCGGCGCGTGGCTGCCCATCACCTGGCCCACGTCGCCGGCTGGCTGCGCTGTGGGCGGCCGGCGCGCCGGGCGGCTGCGCAGGTGCACCACCGCCGCAGCGGCGTCCCGCGTGGCGGCCATGGCCAGCAGCCGCGGCAGCCGCGTGGTGTTGCCGCGCAGCAGCAGGTCGGCAAAGGCCTCGAAGGCTTCCATGTGGCTGGGCAGGCTGCCGTGTTCGGAGTCCAGTTGCCATGTATCCACGCCGGGCAGCAGGGCCGAGGCCAGCGGCACGCGGCCGTCGCCGCTGTGTTGTGCGTCAAGGTAGACAAAACCCTCGCCGCCGATCTCGAAGCCGTCGGGTGTGGACGGCGCCTGCCCCACCACCAGCCGCAGCTTGCCGGCGCTGGCCTTCAGTGCGCTGCCCAGTTGCGCGTCGAGCCGCCGGCGCAGGCTGCGCGCCTGATCCAGCACGGCTTGCGGCGGCACGCCCCATTCATAAACGGCGGTGGCCACGTCACCGGCATAACGCTGCCACCAGCTGCGTTCCTGTTCGCGGCGGTAGTCGTCTTCGGCCAGTTGGCGCCAGGTGCTTTCCTGGTCGATAGCCAAAGTCTTGTCCAGCAGCCCGGCTTGCATTTGCAGGAAACCGGGCATGCGGGCCATCAGGCGGCGCGCCTGGCGGTTGGCAAAGGGCGAGCCTATGGCTGCCAGGGCGTTGCCAAAGGTGTCGTCGCCTGACAGCACCTGCATCGGCGCCCAAGAGCCGCCGTTGGGTGTGCCCAGCATCAGCAGCCGCGCGTCAGCATGCGCCATCAGCCGGTCCCACACGTCGGGTGCCACCAGCTGCACGGTGCGCGCCAGCAGGCCTCCCATCGAATGCGCCAGCACCTGCACCGGTTGGCCGCTGGCCTGGCGTGCGTCGAGTGCCTGGCGCAGGCGCTCGGCCAGGCGCAGGGCTTCTTCTTCGAGCGGGCGGCGCCAGTCGTAGCCAAACGGGATGACCTCGTGCGTGGTGTTCAGGAAAGCCAGCAACTTGTCGTAGACCAGACCGATGGGGCCGTCGTCGGCCACCTGGTCGGCGCCACCGGGCTGGTAGGCCAGGCGGTCGAAACCGCCCAGCAGCCGCGGGCCCAGCCAAATTCGGTCGTCGTCAGGCGGCTGCCCCTGCTTGAGGTTGCTGCCCAGGATGCCCGGCAGCACCAGCACCGCCGGTTTATGCGGGTCGGGTGCGCTGCGCGTGGTGGCGCGCTCGCCGCGTTCACCACTGGCGTCGTCCCCGGCCCACGACAGCGGGCCGATGGCCTTGAAGCCGGCCGGCATCGCCACGGCGGTCAGCGCGTCAACCACCGCGTCGGCGGTCGTCTGGTTGGCAAAGTAGTTGAAGTGCGTGGCCGCGGGCCCCTGGTCGAGCAGGAAGCTGGCGCCGCCCGTGCGCGGTGCGCCGCCGTACATGGAACGGGTCTGCACCACGATGTCGTTGTCGGTCCAGTAGTAGGCGTCGGCCAACAATGCCTTCACCCAGCTGCCTACCGTGCTGCCGCGTTGCAGGTCGCCGGCCACCACACGCAGGTCGCCGGGCAGGGCCTGCGGCGCGGCGTTCAACCAGTTGATCAGCGGCGTGCCCGGGATCATGGCCGCCAGGCCGGGTATCTGCGACGGGTCGGCGCGGCGCCGCGCGACCTCGCCCACGAAATCGACAAAGGCTGGCGCCACCGGCACGCCGGCCAGTTGCAGCGTCCACTGCAGCACCGACAAATAGGCATCCAGCCGCTTGCTGGCCAGCAGCGTGCCACGCGCCGGGCAGGCCACGCGCACGACACGGTCCACGCGCAGGCCCCGGCCCTTCACCAGGTCGCCCAGCGCGCGCAGTTCCAGCAACTGCAGGGCGTAATCCGGGTCGGCAAAAAAGTCCAGGTCGGCCTGGCTGACGCCGTTCTGGCCGATGACCCGCGCCAGCACCTCGGCCACCAGGCCGCCGCGCGAATGAGTGGCCAAGTGCAGCCGGGCGCCGTCGGGCAGGGCCTCGACGAGAGTGCAAGCATTGGCAATCGGGCTGGCGCCCAGGGTGGGGTGGTCCAGCGCGTACACCGCGTTGCTGTAATGGCTGAACAGGCGCTCAACCTGCGCCGGGTGACCCAGCCACAATTTCTGGAAGGTGCTGGTGGTGTCGACAAAAGTGCCGTGCAGCAGGACCAGCACGGGGTTGGCGCTGGCGGCGATGCGGGTTTGCTTGAACGCGCTGCCCTTGAGCTTGTCCATGCGCGCGGCCTGCAAGGCATACACGCCGGCATCGACCTGCCCGTCCACGCGCTTCACCACCTGGCCGGCGGCGAAGTCCACCGCCTTGTCCTTCACCAGGCCCGTCAACACCTGGAAGGCCGACACGACGATGCGGCCGAAACCGGAGGCGGACGCGGCCAGGTCGCGCGTGGCGGTGTCGCCGGCCACGCCCGGCCAGGCCAGTTCGGCCTGCACCGGCACGTCGCCGGCGCCGCGCTGGCGGGTGGCAGCACCTTGCATCAGGTCGCGCGCCGTGGCCGGGTGCAGCAGCAGCACCGGGCCGTCTTCAATGTGCAGGGCGACGATGTCTTCGCCCGGCACCGCCGTCACACGCACCGGTGCGCCGCCGTCACGCAGCGCGCCCACGCGGACGGACGCCTTCACCCGCCCGGGCAAGGCCGCCGCCGGGGCCGCGCCACCGCGGGTGGCAGCCGCAACCGGCGCCCCGTTGTGGCCTGGCACGGCGAATGTGATGGGCTGGGTGTCGTCGGTGGCCATGGCAGGATGCTCCGGGGTCGGGGTCGCCGAGCATCGGCGCAAACCGCGCGCCGATCAAGCCGGGTTGTCAGTCAGGCTAGGGGTCACGCCTGTTCAGCCGGTTCAGCCGGTCCAACCGGCGCGGTTACGGCAACAGCGCACGCAGCCGCTCGGCGTCGCGGATTTCGTCGGTTTGGATTTCGCCTCGGCGGATCTCGGCCGCACGGATTTCGGCATGCGTCAGCCGCGTCACCTCGACCGGCGCCACGCCGGCCAGCACGCCCAGGCGCAGCGCGGCGGTGTAGCTCAGGTCGATCACCCGGCCGGCCACAAACGGCCCGCGGTCGTTGATGCGCACCACGACCGTTCGGCCGTTGGCGGGGTTGCGCACGCGCGCATAGCTGGGGATGGGCATGGTCTTGTGCGCAGCTGTCATGGCGTACATGTCAAACAGCTCGCCGCTGGACGTGGGGTTGCCGTGGAACTTGCGCCCGTACCAGGACGCACCGCCGGTTTCGCGCAGCGCCACGTCGGCGGTCAGCGGCACATGGCGCTGGCCGAAGATTTCGTAAGGCTTGTTCGGCCCGCCCACGCGCAGCGACTCCACGCGCGGCTGGGCGTCGGGCACGCGATCCAGGTGGGGCGGCGGGTGGGTGCCTGGGCCGTCTCGGGCCGGCACCCGAGACGGCCCGGCGCAGCCCACCAGCAGTGTCGACAGCAGTGTCGACAACAGACATGACAGCAACGACAGCATCGA
>ENA-OBIT01000462-OBIT01000462.1-metagenomes-genome-assembly--contig:-NODE-462-length-17730-cov-5.04996_pt1 | contig 17730 bp, 12 predicted proteins | sample MGYA00153386_OBIT01 | MGnify analysis MGYA00153386
GACTCCACCAACCTGCCCGGGCCCATGTATTGCTGGTACCTGCGCCACACCTACCTGCAAAACGAGCTGAAAGTGCCCGGCGCGCTGACGGTGTGCGGTGAAAAGCTCGACCTGGGCAAGATCAACGCCCCGGTGTTCATCTACGCTTCGCGTGAAGACCACATCGTGCCGTGGACCGCCGCCTACGCATCGGTGCCGTTGTTCAAGGGCAAGCGCCGCTTCTTGCTGGGCGCGTCCGGTCACATTGCCGGTGTCATCAACCCGCCGGCCAAGGGCAAACGCAGCCACTGGACCAGCGCCAGCCTGCCGGTCAGCGCCGACGATTGGTTCGCAGGCGCCACCGAACACCCCGGCAGCTGGTGGCCCGACTGGACCGCTTGGTTGAAGCCCCTGGCTGGCAAGCAGGTGCCGGCACCCAAGGTGGCGGGCAGCAGGCAGTTCAAATCCATCGAGCCGGCGCCCGGCCGCTACGTCAAAGCCAAAGCCTGACACAGAGCAACCCCAGGGTGCGGCCGGGGTGACGGCCCGGCAGGAGGGCGATACAGTCAACGCGCACATCTTCATCACATCAATCAGGAGACAAAGACATGGCCCAAAAAGTAGCGTACGTCACCGGCGGCATGGGTGGCATCGGCACCGCCATTTGCCAGCGCCTGGCCAAGGACGGCTTCCTGGTGATCGCCGGCTGCGGACCCAGCCGCGACTGGCAGAAGTGGCTGGACGAACAGACGGCACTCGGCTACGCCTTCAAGGCGTCGGTTGGCAATGTGGCCGACTGGCAGTCCACCGTGGATGCCTTCAACAAGGCCGTGGGCGAGCATGGCTCGGTCGACGTGCTGGTGAACAACGCCGGCATCACGCGCGACCGCATGTTCCTGAAGATGACGCCCGAGGACTGGAAGGCCGTCATCGACACCAACCTGAACAGCATGTTCAACGTCACCAAGCAGGTGGTGCCGGGAATGGTGGAAAAAGGCTGGGGCCGCATCATCCAGATCTCGTCGGTAAACGGCGAAAAAGGCCAGGCCGGCCAGACCAACTACTCTGCCGCCAAGGCCGGCATGCACGGTTTCACGATGGCGCTGGCGCAGGAGATGGCGGCCAAGGGCGTCACCGTCAACACCGTCAGCCCGGGTTACATCGGCACCGAGATGGTTCGGGCCATCAAGCCCGAAGTGCTGGAAAAGATCGTGGCCACCATCCCCGTCAAGCGGCTGGGTACGCCTGACGAGATCGGCTCGATCTGCGCCTGGCTGGCCGGCGACGATTCAGGATTCACCACCGGCGCTGACTTTTCCTGCAACGGTGGCCTGCACATGGGGTGAGCCTGGGCCGGCCCGGTCCAGGCCAGGCCAGGCCAGGGCGAATGGTGGCTGTCTCAGGTTCCTGCAATGAAGAACTTGATCACGCCCTTCGCCACGAAGCCGACCAAGCCAAAGCCGAGGGCGATGAACAGCACGAAGGTGCCCATCCGCCCGGCCTTGGCGTCGCGCGCCAGTCGGAAAATGATGAACAGCATGTACAGCATGAACGCGCCGACGCCGAAGGTCAGCCCGAACTGCGCAATCTGTTCTTCGCTGTAACCCAGCATCAAGGTTCGCCCGCAGGCTCAACCAGGTCGCGGTAGGCATGCCAACTGGCGTGGGCCAGCCAAGGCACCACCACCACCAGCCCCACCATGGCCGTGCCCAGCATGGCCAGCAGCGTCAGGGCCATGATCAATGTGGCCCACAGTGCCATCGGGCCCGGGTTGAGCACGGTGGCTCGAACGCTGGCCAACACGGCCGCCAGCACGGGGGTTCGGCCGTCCAGCAACAGCGGGATGGCGATGACGCTGGACGCGAACACCGGTGCGGCCAGCGCGCCACCCAGGGCCAGCCACCATTCGAACAAATGGGCCTGGTTGCCCAGCACCACCACGTGCAGAAAATCGCCCGGGCTGTTCACGGGCTGTGGCGCCAGCCAGGTGATCAGCGACGCCGAGGTCAACACCCAGCCCGTGCCGGCCAGCGCCAGCAGCAGTCCGAAGAGCACCAGCCGCGCATCTTTCGGCCGCCATGCCGAAACTGCCGTGCGCAGGCCGGCCGGGCGACCCTGTTCAAGCTCTCGACTGACGGCGTACAGCCCCGTGGCCATCAGCGGCGCCACCAGCAAGAAGCCGCTGAAAGCACCCGCCAGCAGCCAGAAATGATCACGTGCCAAAGCCAGCAGCAGGCCGCCGAAAACGGCCATGGCGGCGCCGTGCAGCAAACCGGGCAATGGGCAGCGGCGCAGGTCGCGCCAGCCCAGCGCCAACCAGCGCCATGGCTGCGCCAAGCCCACTGTGCGCACGACCGGGCTTTGTGCGGGCTTGATGACAGCCTTCATGGCAGGGCGGGCGACAGCGTGTCCGCCGGCGCTGTCCGTGTGAACGCCATACGCATCAACTGCTTCGCTGCCGCAGCCAGGGTGGCCGGCTGGCCGTCGGCCACGTCAAGCACGCGAGCGCTGCTGAATTGCGTGAAGTTGCGCTGCATCGACCGCGTATAGATGGGGTCGTAGTGTTGCGTCAGCAGTGCCTGCACCACGTCGCCAAGGTGGCCTGTCGTTGCCTGTGACTGCCAGGACGCCACCATGTCTGCGCCGCACACCTCGCGCAGAGCCGCCAGGCGGCTGCAAAAGCTGTCGACGTCATCAACGAAGTGCGCGTAGTCCTCGAGCAAAAAGGTCACCCGCGCCGGCAGCGGCATGTGCACCTGCACACAGGTTGCCGCACGCAGATGCAGCAGCAAAGCTTCGGGCACGCGCAGGCGGCCGATGGTGCGGCTTTCGCTTTCCACGAATACCGGGCGGGTGGCGTCCAGGCGGCGCAGCGCCTGCCAAACCTGTGTGTCGAAGGCTTTTTGCGATGGCTGCGGACAGCCCGGCAAAGGGCCCAGCACGCTGCCGCGGTGGCAGGCCAGCGCTTCCAGGTCCAGCACCTGCACGCCAGCATCGGCCAGAGCCTGCAACAAGCGGCTCTTGCCGGACCCGGTGCGCCCGCACACGGCCACCATCATCAAGCCTGCGGGCAGCAGTTCGAGCTGTTCGCGCACCGCGCGGCGGAATTCGACATAGCCGCCGTCAAGCACCTGCACCTGGAAGCCGATGTGGTCCAGCACGGTGGCCAAGGCGCCTGAGCGTTGGCCGCCGCGCCAGCAGTACACCAGCGGCCGCCAGTCCCGTTTGGTGATGGCCAGTTCGCGTTCAACGTGTGCGGCAATGTTGCGCGCCACCAGGGCCGCGCCCCGCTTGCGGGCGTCGAAGGCCGATACCTGCTTGTATTCAGTGCCCACCAGCGCGCGTTCAGCGTCGGTCAGCGACGGCCAGTTCACCGCTCCGGGCAGGTGGTCGAGCGCAAATTCGCTTTCGCTGCGCGCGTCGATGAGGGTGTCGAACGCAGACCATTGCGCGATGGCGTCGCTGGCGGTGATGCGGTGCAATGCCATCGGCGTTAGCCCGCCTGTGCCGCTACGGCATCCAGCAATTCAGACTCGATGCGCAGCTGCGCGCGTGGCTGCTGCAGCGCCGGGCCATCGACCAGAAAGGTGTCTTCCACGCGTTCGCCCAGCGTGCTGACCTTGGCCAGTTGCAGGTTCACGTGGTGACGCGCCAGCACCCGGGCCACGTCGTAGAGCAGGCCCGAGCGGTCGCTGGCCGACACGGTGAGCAACCAGCGCTGGGCCCGCTCATCGGGCGCCAACGACACCCGCGGTGTGACCGGGAACGACCGCACGCGGCGCGACACGCGGCTGCGCCGTGGCTCGGGCAGCGGCCCTTCCGAGGCCAGCGCCAGCGTGGCCTGCGTTTCCACCAGCGAGATGAGGTCGCGGTAGTTGACGGAGTCGTCGGCATCGGCCTGCGGCGACACGACCTGGAAGGTGTCCAGCGCATAGCCCGAGCGCGTGGTGTGGATCTTGGCGTCCTGGATGCTGAAGCCCGCGCTGTCGAAGTAGCCGCAGATGCGGGCGAACAGGTCGGGGCGGTCGGGTGTATAGACCAGGACCTGCAAGCCGTCGCCCACCGACGACGAACGGGCGCGCACGATGGGGGAGGGGGTTTGCACGTGCCGCCACAACGAGCGCGCGTGCCAGGCGATGTCGGCCGCGTCGAGGCGCGCGAAGTAGCTCACCTCCAGCGTCTTCCACAGCGGCTCTTCGGTGCCGGGCAGGGCGGAATGCAGCGCCAGGTTGTGTCGTGCGTCTTGCTTGCGCGCCTCGACCTCGGCGTCCAGGTTCGGCTTCGCGCCGCCCAGGGCGCGCAGCGTCAGCCGGTACAGATCTTCGAGCAGCTTGCCTTTCCACGCGTTCCACACCTTGGGGCTGGTGCCGCGGATGTCGGCGACGGTCAGCAGGTACAGCGCCGTCAGCCGCCGCGGGCTGCCGACCAGGCGCGCGAACCGGCCCACCACGTCGCTGTCGGACAGGTCTTCCTTCTGCGCCACGCGGCTCATGGTCAGGTGGTGCAGCACCAGGAACTCGATCAGCTGCGAATCCTCGCGCGGCAGGTCGTGCTCGCGGCAGAAGCGCCGGGCCTCGGTGGCGCCGAGTTCGGAATGGTCGCCGCCGCGGCCCTTGGCCACATCGTGAAAGATGGCCGCCACGTACAGCAGCCAGGGCGGGTCCCACTGCGAGGCCAGCTGGGCACAGAAAGGGTATTCGTGCGCGTGCTCGGGGATGAAGAAGCGGCGCATGTTGCGCACCACCATCAGGATGTGCTGGTCCACGGTGTAGACGTGGAACAGGTCGTGCTGCATGCGCCCGACGATGCGGCGGAACACCCACAGGTAGCGGCCCAGCACGCTGGTCTGGTTCATCAGGCGCAACGCGTGCGTGATGCCGCGGGGCTGGCGCAGGATGTCCATGAACAGCTCGCGGTTGATCGTGTCGCGGCGAAAGCGCGCGTCCATCACCGTGCGGGCGTTGTACAGCGCCCGCAGCGTCCGCGCCGACAGGCCCGACAGGCCGGGCGTCTGCGCGAACACCAGGAAGGTCTCGAGGATCGCGTGCGGGTTGTCCAGATAGATGTCGTCGCGCGCGACTTCGAGCATGCCGGCGCGGTCGAAGAAGCGCGCCGTGATCGGCCGCATGGGCGTGGCCTCGGAGCCGTACACCCGTTCCTCGATGTTGAGCATCAGGATCTGGTTGAGCTGCGTCACCGCCTTGGCGGCCCAGTAGTAGCGGTGCATCAGCACCTCCGAACTGCGCTGGCCGTTGACCACCGCCTTCGTCGCCTGGTAGCCGAAGCTTTCCGCCACGGCGGTCTGCAGATCGAACACCAGCCGGTCCTCGCGTCGCCCGGCCACCATGTGCAGCCGTGCGCGCACCAGCTTGAGGGTGCCTTCGTGCTTGACGAGCTGGCTCGCCTCGAACGCCGTGATCAGCCCCTTGGCCGCCAGTTCACGCCAGGTGCGGCCCAGGCCCGCGGCGCGCGCCACCCAGATCACCACCTGCAGGTCGCGCAGCCCGCCCGGGCTTTCCTTGCAGTTCGGTTCCAGCGCGTAGGGCGTGTCTTCGTACTTGACGTGGCGCTGCTGCATCTCCAGCGTCTTGGCGCGCAGGAAGGCGCGAGGGTCCATCGCCGCGTTCTGACTGTCGCGGAAATGTCCATACAGACGGCGCGCGCCGCAGACCCAGCGCGATTCGAGCAGGGCGGTCTGCACCGTGACGTCGCGCGCGGCTTCGGCCAGGCAGTCCTGCACGCTGCGCACCGACGAGCTAACCTCCAGCCCGATGTCCCAGCAGGCCGTGATGAAGCTGCCGATGACGGCGTGCAGCGCCTGCGCCGGGTGTCCATCGGCGTTCAGCGCGTCCTCGGGCAGCAGCACCAGCACGTCGACATCGGAATGCGGGAACAGCTCGCCACGCCCGTAGCCGCCCACGGCCACCAGCGCGGCCCCCGCGGGCATGCCGACCTGGCCCCACAGCTCGACCAGCGCCGTGTCGACGTGGCGCGCCAGGCTGCGCATCATCCGAGTCGCCGCCGTGGCGGTGGCGCGGGTGTGGCCGAACTGCGCCAGCAGGGCGGCCTTGCCGTCGCGGAAGCGCGCGCGCTGGGCCGCCAGATTGCCCGGCCCGCCGGGGCCGGCCTGCGGCAAGGCCGACATGGGAATCAGCTGCTCGTCAACGCCACGGCAGCTTCGGCGGCCGGGGTGGCGGTGGCGGTGGCCGCAGGCGCACCGTAACCGGCCGTGGCAAAAACCGGTGCAGGCGGGCTGCCGGCCGAGACGGTCAGCACCTCGTAACCGGTCGGCGTGACCAGCACCGTGTGTTCCCACTGCGCCGACAGCGAACGGTCGCGCGTGACGATGGTCCAGCCGTCGTAGGGCCGGTTTCCCTTGCGGTCTTCCTTGATGTCGCGCTTGCCGGCGTTGATCATGGGCTCGATCGTGAAGATCATGCCCGGCACCAGTTCGTCCAGCGTGCCCGGACGGCCGTAGTGCAGCACCTGAGGTTCCTCGTGGAACCTGGCGCCCACGCCATGGCCGCAGAACTCGCGCACCACGGAGAAGCCGGCGTTCTCTGCAAAGGTCTGGATGGCGTGGCCGATGTCGCCCAGCCGCGCCCCCGGGCGCACCTTGACGATGCCCTTCCACATGGCGTCGAAGGTCAGCTGGCAAAGCCGGCGCGCCGCGATGCTGCCTTCGCCGACCACGAACATGCGGCTGTTGTCGCCGTGCCAGCCGTCCTTGATGACGGTGACGTCGATGTTGACGATGTCGCCGTTCTTCAGTGGCCGGTCGTCCGGAATGCCATGACAGACAACCTCGTTCAACGACGAACACAGCGACGCCGGATAAGCCGGGTAGCCCTGTGGCTGGTAGCCCAGCGTGGCCGGGATGCCCTGCTGCACGTGCACCATGTGGTCGTGGGCCAGGCGGTCGATCTCGAGCGTGGTGACGCCGACGCGCACATGCGGCGTCAGCATGTCCAGCACCTCGGACGCCAGGCGGCCGGCCAGGCGCATGCCTTCGATCTGCGCCGCTGTCTTGATCTGAATACTCATCGAAAAGATTATCCCACCGGCCTCATAGAATGTTTGTTTGCCCGCGCGCCACCGGAAGCATGACCTCTGCGACCCCCCGTCTGATGCACTTCGAGGGCGGTGATGCGCTCCCGGCCTTTCGCGCCCAGGCGCTGCTTTCGCGCCTGCAAGAGGCCGTGCCGAGGGTCAGCGACGTGCAGGCGCGGTTCGTGCACTGGGCGGCCTTCGACACGCCCCCGGCGCGCGCCGAGCTCGACCGTTTCCAAGCCCTGATGCGGTATGGCGACCCGGGGGAACCGGCCGAAGGCCGCGCCGAGGGCGAACTGTTCGTGGTCATGCCTCGCCTGGGCACGGTGTCGCCGTGGGCCAGCAAAGCCACCGACATCGCCCGCAATTGCGGCGTGGCGCTGCACCGCGTCGAGCGCGTCGCCGAGTTTCGGCTGACGCTCAAGGGCGGCCTGCTCAGTGCCGCCAAACCCTTGTCGGCCACTGAAAGAACTGCGCTTGCCGAGTTGCTGCACGACCGCATGACCGAAAGCGTGGCCAGCGAACGCACCGCCGCGGCCCATCTCTTCGACCCGGTGGCGGCGCCGCCGCTGCAGCATGTCGATGTCCTGGGGGCCGGGCGAGCGGCCCTGGTGCTGGCCAACGGCGAATTCGGCTTGGCGCTGTCCGAAGACGAGATCGACTACCTTGTGAATGCGTTCGAAAAGCTCGGGCGCAACCCCAGTGACGTCGAAGTGATGATGTTCGCGCAGGCCAACAGCGAACACTGCCGTCACAAGATCTTCAACGCCCACTTCACCATCGACGGCGTGGACCAGCCGCACACCCTGTTCGGCATGATCCGCCACACCGAAGCGGTATCGCCCCAGCACAGCATCGTGGCCTACAGCGACAACGCCTCGGTCATGCAGGGCGGCCCGGTACAACGCTGGCTGCCGCAGGGCTGCACCAACGCGCCGCTCTACGGCCCGCGTGACGAGGTGGCGCATGTGCTGATGAAGGTGGAGACGCACAACCACCCGACGGCCATCTCGCCCTTTTCCGGCGCCAGCACGGGCGCGGGCGGCGAGATCCGCGACGAAGGTGCGGTCGGCCGCGGGGCCCGCCCCAAGGCCGGCCTGACGGGCTTCAGCGTCAGCAACCTGCACCTGCCGCAGACCGACGAGCCCTGGGAGCAGTTGCCCGTGGGCAAGCCGGCCCACATTGCCAGCGCCTTGCAAATCATGATCGAAGGCCCGCTGGGCGGCGCGGCCTTCAACAACGAATTCGGCCGGCCCAACCTGTGCGGCTATTTCCGCGTCTTCGAGATGGATGTCGCCGGCGTGCGCCGCGGCTACCACAAGCCGATCATGATCGCCGGCGGCCTGGGCCAGATCAGCGCCGGCAACACCCACAAGCTGCCCTTCGGCGCCGGCACGCTGCTGGTGCAGTTGGGCGGCCCCGGCATGCGCATCGGCGTGGGCGGCGGCGCGGCCAGCTCCATGGCGGCTGGCAGCAACGCGGCGGCGCTGGACTTCGATTCGGTGCAGCGCGGCAACCCCGAGATCCAGCGCCGCGCGCAAGAGGTCATCAACCACTGTTGGGCGCTGGGCGAAGCCAGTCCGATCCTGGCCATCCACGACGTCGGCGCAGGTGGCATCAGCAACGCCTTTCCTGAACTGGTCGACGGCGCGGGGCAGGGCGCCGTGTTCGACCTGCGCAAAGTCCCGTTGGAGGAGAGCGGCCTGGCACCCAAGGTCATCTGGTGCAACGAAAGCCAGGAGCGCTACGTGTTGGCCGTCAACCCCGACCTGATGCCGCTGTTCGAGCAAATGTGTGTCCGCGAGCGCTGCCCCTTCGCCGTCGTCGGCGTGGCCACCGCGCAGCGCGATCTGGTGCTGGAAGACGGCCCGGGCGCGGACGGGAAAAGACAGCGCGTCATCGACATGCCGCTGGAGGTGCTGCTGGGCAAGCCACCGCGCATGCATCGCGACGTGCAGCGCCTGCCACGCCAGCGCACTGCGCTGGACTTGACCGGCGTGAAGCTCGAGCAGGTGGCGCTGGACGTGCTGCGCCACCCCACGGTGGCCAGCAAGCGCTTCCTCGTCACCATCGGCGACCGCACCGTGGGGGGCTTGAGCCACCGCGACCCGATGGTCGGCCCCTGGCAGGTGCCGGTGGCCGACTGCGCCGTCACGCTGGCCGACTTCGTGGGTTTCCGCGGCGAGGCCATGAGCCTGGGCGAGCGCACGCCGCTGGCGGCGCTGAATGCACCGGCGTCGGGCCGCATGGCGGTGGGCGAGGCCATCACCAACCTGCTGGCCGCACCCATCGAACTCGACCGCGTCAAGCTAAGCGCCAACTGGATGGCGGCCTGTGGCGAACCGGGGGAAGACGCTGCGCTCTTCGATACCGTGCACGCGGTCGGCATGGAACTGTGCCCGGCGCTGGGCATCGGCATTCCCGTGGGCAAGGATTCGTTGTCGATGCGCACGCGCTGGGGCGAGGGTTCGCAAACCAGGCAGGTGACGTCCCCGGTGTCTCTGGTGGTGACGGCATTCGCCACGCTCGACGACGTGCGCGGCTCACTCACGCCGCAAATGCAGACCATCGAAATTAGACCGGGCGGACCGGCGTGCGGCGACACGACACTGGTGCTCGTCGACCTGGGCGCCGGCAAGCGGCGGCTGGGCGGCTCGATGCTGGCCCAGGTGCTGGGTCGGTTCGGCGATGAGGTGCCTGACCTCGACGACCCGCAGGCGCTGAAGTCGCTGGTCGCGGCCGTCAACGAGCTGCGTGGCCAGGACCGGCTATTGGCTTACCACGACCGCAGCGACGGCGGCCTGTGGGCCAGCGTGTGCGAGATGGCCTTCGCGGGGCACCTGGGCGTGAGCCTGAATGTCGACATCCTGGTCACCGACAGCGACGGCATCGCCGACAGCTGCGCCGAATACGGTGACTCGAAGAACTGGGCCGGCCAGGTCGGCGAGCGGCGCAACGAGCTGACGCTGGCGGCGCTGTTCAACGAAGAACTGGGCGTGGTGATGCAGGTGCGTACGGCCGAGCGCAACGAGGTCATGACCACGCTGCGCGCACACGGCCTGTCGCGCCACGCGCACTTCATCGGCAAGACCAACCCGCGCGGCGTGATGGAGGTCTGGCGCGACGCCAAGCTGCAGTACGCCGCCCCTTTGCAAGCCTTGCACCAGCAGTGGGACGAGGTCAGCTGGCGCATCGGCCGCCTGCGCGACAACCCTGCCAGCGCCGATGCCGAACATGCTGCCGCGGGCGCGCCCGACGACCCGGGGCTGCATGTGCACCTGAGCTTCGACGCCGCAGAAGACGTGGCCGCGCCCTTCATCGCGGCCGCCAAGTCGGCGCGGCCGGCAGTGGCCATCCTGCGTGAACAGGGCGTGAATTCGCATGTCGAGATGAGCCATGTCATGGCGCGCGCCGGCTTCGACACCTTCGACGTGCACATGAGCGACCTGCAATCCGGCCGCGCCCGGCTGGACCAGTTCCAGGGCCTGGTGGCCTGCGGCGGCTTCAGCTATGGCGACACGCTGGGCGCGGGCGAAGGCTGGGCGCGGTCCATTCTGTTCAACCCGGCCCTGGCGGAGGCCTTTGCCACCTTCTTCAACCGCCGCGACAGCTTTGCGCTGGGCGTGTGCAACGGCTGCCAGATGATGGCGGCGCTGAGCGCCATCATCCCGGGCGCGGCAAACTGGCCGCGCTTCACGCGCAATGCCAGCCAGCAGTTCGAGGCCCGGCTGTCGCTGGTCGAGGTGCTGGACAGCCCCAGCCTGTTTTTCGCGGGTATGGCGGGCAGCCGCATCCCCGTCGCTGTGGCCCATGGCGAGGGCCGGGCCGACTTCTCGCAGCGCGGTGACGCGGCCCGGGTTCGGCGCGCCATGCGCTTCGTCGACCACCACGGCCGGCAGACCGAGGCCTACCCTGCCAACCCCAACGGCAGCGCCGAAGGCCTGACCGCGGTGACCACCGAGGACGGCCGCTTCACTGCGCTGATGCCGCACCCCGAGCGCGTGTCGCGCCACGTGCAGATGAGCTGGACGCCGGGCGATGTGTCGGGCTTGAGCCCCTGGGCCCGCATGTTTGCCAACGCGCGGCGCTGGGTGGGCTGATTCGGGACGGCATCCTCCGCACCATGCAAAAAGGGGCCCTCGCGGGCCCCTTCGGTTCTTGGAGAGAAATACCTTGCCTCAGTGCGCCTGCTCGATGCCGGCAATGGCCCAGGTGCGACTGTCGTCCAGCGGCTTGACCAGGTGCCACACCTCGTTGACATCACTGGGCGCAGCGCCCTTCACTTCGACCACCTGGCCGCGGAAGCGCACGCTGACGATCTGGCGGTCCGCTTCGTCGGAGACATCGAGCACCTCGGCGTCGATCTTCAGCACGTCGGTGTGCTGCGCTGCAGTGCCGCGTTCCTGGATCTCCAGGCGCAACTCGGCGTACAACTCTGGCGTGGTGAAGGTGCGCAGATCGTTCAGGTCGGCCGTGTCGTTGGCGGCTTGCAGGCGGATGAAGATCAGCTTGGCCGTGCGCGCGAAGCTTTCGGAATCGAAGCTGGCGGGCACGAAGGCTGCCGCGACGGCGGGCTTGACGGGTACGGGAGCCATCGGGCTCGCCAAAACCGGATCGACCGCAGGTGCGATCGCTGGCATCACTGCCGGTGCCTGTGTGGCACTGCTGCTGCCCGTGGGCCACGCCACCTGGCCGACCGGGCCGGCGCTGCCGGGTTCGCCGGCACCGACCAGTGCCGTGCGCTGGCTATTCGCCGTGTTGCCACCGCGGAAACGCCGCACCAGAAACATGATGACCACCGCGGCCAAGATACCCAGCAGCGCCATCATCACGAAGTTGGCAAACCCGGCGCCCAGCCCCATCGAGCTGAACAACGCAGCCAGACCCAGGCCAGCGGCCAAGCCGGCCAGCGGGCCCATCCACGAGCGCTTGCCAGCGGCGCCGGCCGCACCTGCCGCTGCGGGTGCGCCTGCGGTGGTGGCCTGCTGCGCCGGCGTGGCCGGCGTGGAAGGCGGGGTTTGCGGGTTGGTGCGGGCAGGCATGTCGCGCTGCATGCCTTGCGACTTGCCCGAGCCCAGGCGCTTGGCCTCGGACATCGAGGGCACGCCAGCGGCAACTACCGCCACCATCAAGGCACCGATCAGCCATGTTTTCATGTCTTCAATCCTTCGATCAAGATAAAGCGTTGAATGTCCCCGCAAGGAACCGAAGTGTGAGGCATACGCCGTCGAACGCAGAAAGCGCCCGACGCATGACCCCTCCTTGCCTGGGTAATCAAGCCCAACCCGGGGCCTGGCTGATGACATGGGGGCATCGGGGCGCGCCACAATACCTGGAATGTCACGAATTGCTGCAGGGGTCTTCGGTTTTTTGTGCGCGTCGGCGCTGGCGCAGTCCCCTGTTGCCAGCGACGACAAAGCCTTCGAGCGCGATCTGTACAAGACACGCTTCGAGCATGAAGTGGCGTTTCGCGGAGCCGCCATCGAGGTCGCGTGGGCGGCGGAGAAGGTTTGCGACACGACGATAGAGATCGAGCCCTTCGTGCTGCTGTCGGTGCATTCGCTCAGGCGCAGCCTGTCCGACAGCCACATGGCGATCTTTCGCCAAGTCACGGGCATGGACGAGAAGTGGCGCGTGGTCTGGCTTGACGAAGGCGCGCCCGAGGAGATGAAGCTCGGCCAAGCCGTGGTGGCAGTCAACGACCGGCCGCTGAGCGGGGGCAACACCAAGATCGAAATGAGCGCGTGGTTCGCGGGCCGGTCGATCGTCACCCGCGACGACCGGGGTCTGTGGGACGTGATGCTCGCTGCCCGCAAGGACGCGACAGAAGGCAAGCCGATGGTGGTGACGCTGGAAGACGGGCGCAAGCTGACGGTGGACACCCAGACCGGCTGCGCCGGCAGCGTCACGGCCAGTTCCTTCGATGCCGATCCCGACATCTTCTGGCGCCAAGGCAACACCCGCGCCAAGATTCCCGCCAATGCCATGCTCGAAGCCCGCAGCAGGGACGAATTCCGCTGGCTTGCCGCGTTCGGCACCTACTTTCAGGCCAGCCAGCGCGCCATCCAGCGCGTCAAGCAGGCCGACAACATGAGCAACGGCTTCGTGGTCGGCAAGGTGCTGATGATGGCCGTGCCCGGCGCGGGCATGCTGCTGTCGGCCGCCGAAGCCCAGGCCGAGAAGGCGCTGACCGTGGACAGCATCGTCGGCGATGCCGACCTCTTCGCCAACGAGGTGGTGGCCGCCATGGGCGGCGACCCCGGTGCCGGCCTGCGGCTTTCTGAACGCATGCTGGCGCTGCAGATGAAAGTCGACGCGGTGATGATGGATGACTTCCGGCGATCCAACACAGCCGAACACGTGCGCCGGTTGAAAGCTTTGCGCGCAGTGCAGGCCGAGCGCGACCGGGCCGAGGCGCTGGCGCAGGAAGAGGCGCAGAAAGCGCCGTTGAAGCCGCGCTGAGCCCGTCCGTCAGGCCCCGGCCAGCAGGCCCACCCACTCGTGGAGCACGGCGCGCGTCTGCTCGAAGCCTTCTACCGTAGGCTGCCAGGCGCTGGCAAGCATGGGGCCGCCGGCACGTACGCCCAGCGGCGCGGCGGTCAGCCGCATCGGTGCGCTGTCGGCGGACACAGCCCGGGCGAAATTTCGCAGCCCACGCTTCATGTGGTAGTCGTGGGTGACCAGCACTATGTGCTCGATGCCCTCAGCCCGCAGCATGGCCACGGTGAAGATTGCGTTCTCGCGCGTGTCGCGTGAACGGCCCTCCTGCCAGCGCAACTTGTGGCCGAATTCGCGCTGGGCGATGCGCGCGGCGATTTCGGCCTCGGTGTTGCCATCGGGCGCGCCGTGGCCAATGCCGCCGCTGTAGGCCAGCGGCAGGTCGGTCTCGCGCGACAGCCAGATGCCGAAGCGCAGGCGCTCGACGCTGCCCGCCTTCAGCGTCGATACGCCGTACTCGGGCGCCAGGGCCCACCTGCCGCCGCCGAGCACCACCACGGCGGTCCTGGGCGCGCGCCTGAGCTCGGCGATGTCGCCCCGATTGAGCGCCCGCGGTGGCTGCAGCAGACCCTGGTTGAGCAATTGCCCGATCGCCGAGGTGCACGACAGCCAGATGCCCAGCGTGCCCAACAGCAGCATGACCCAGGCCAGCAGGCGGCGGCGAAACATCAACCGTGCCCCCGCCAGCATCAGCAGCAGGAACGGCACAGGCGGCATCAGCAGCGTGGTGAGCAGCGGCTTCCAGCTCTCCAGCCCCAGCGTCAGCAGCAGTTCGTTCACGCAGGCGGGCCGGTGGGGTGGGGCAGGGCGGTCAGGCTGCGAGCCTAGAAGAAAGCCTGCAGGCCGGTCTGGGCGCGGCCCAGGATCAGCGCGTGCACGTCGTGCGTGCCTTCGTAGGTATTCACGGTCTCCAGGTTGATCATGTGGCGGATGACGTGGTACTCGTCATGAATGCCGTTGCCGCCGTGCATGTCGCGCGCCATGCGGGCGATGTCCAGCGCCTTGCCGCAGCTGTTGCGCTTGACCAGGCTGATCATCTCGGGGGCTGCGCGGCCCTCGTCCATCAGCCGGCCTACGCGCAACACCGACTGCAGGCCCAGCGTGATCTCGGTCTGCATGTCGGCCAGCTTTTTCTGGATGAGCTGGTTCTGCGCCAGCGGCCGGCCGAACTGCTGGCGGTCCAGCGTGTACTGGCGTGCGGCGTGCCAGCAGAACTCGGCCGCACCCAGGGCGCCCCAGGCGATGCCGAAGCGGGCCTTGTTCAGGCAGCCGAAAGGCCCCTTCAGGCCGCTCACGCCGGGCAGCAGGTTGGCTTCGGGCACGAACACGTCGTCCATCACGATCTCGCCGGTGATGCTGGCGCGCAGGCTCATCTTGCCTTCGATCTTGGGCGCACCCAGCCCTTTCATGCCGCGTTCGAGGATGAATCCGTGGATGCTTTCCTGGCCACCCGTCTTCCACGAACCCGTGCCGTCGGCGTCTTCCTTCTTGGCCCAGACGATGAAGACATCGGCGATGGGGCTGTTGGTGATCCACATCTTGCTGCCCTTGAGCACGTAGCCGCCATCCACAGGGCGGGCGCGCGTGAGCATGCCGGCGGGGTCGCTGCCGTGGTTGGGCTCGGTCAGGCCGAAACAGCCGATCCACTCGCCCGTGGCCAGGCGCGGCAGGTACTTCTGGCGCTGCGCCTCGCTGCCATAAGCGTGGATGGGGTGCATCACCAGCGAGCTCTGCACGCTCATCGCGCTGCGGTAGCCGGAGTCCACGCGCTCGACCTCGCGCGCCACCAGGCCGTAGCACACGTGGTTCAGCCCGGCGCAGCCGTAGCCTTCGATCGTCGTGCCCAGCAGGCCCAGCGCACCCATCTCGTTCATGATCTCGCGGTCGAAGCGTTCATGCCGCGCGGCCATCAGCACGCGCGTCTGCAACCGTTCCTGGCAGTAGGCATGGGCGGCATAGCGCACGGCGCGCTCGTCCTCTTCGAGCTGGGTATCGAAGGCGAAGGGGTCATCCCACTGGAATCTCGACGTCATGACGGGCGGCTCCTCGAATTCAGCCCGCAGTGTAGAGAAGTCGGCCTGTGCGCAGCGTCTGTGTGCGCCACGCCTGCAACTCTTGCAGACTGTTCGAACTGGCCGCCAAGCCCGGCATCAGCCGGCGCGCGGCATGGGCTGGTGGTCCTTCAGACGCAGCCAGCCGCGGGCGATGCGGTAGATGGCCCACACGCCCAGCAAGAACATGCCGGCGATCCAGGTGCCGATGCCGATCAGGATGACGGACAGGGGGATCGACACCGCCGCCACCAGCGCCGCCCAGGCCAGCGCGAACCAGAAGGTGCGGATCTGCCAGGTGAAGTGCGACTCGAGCCAGGTGCCACGCGCCTCGCCGCGCTTCACGTAATTGATGATGACGGCGATGATGGACGGCCAGCCGAACAGAAAGGAGCTTAGCACGCTGGCCGCGCCGAATGCGCCTAGGGCCAGGCCCACCGCGTGCAGCGCATAGACGATGTGCGTCGTGCGCACCAGCGACGGCTGGGCTTCGATGGTGACGGTGTTCATGGCGGGCCTCGGTGGATGGAGATTCTGAAATGGGGCGCACTGTCGCAGCTTCAAGGGGCCCGGGCAGGCTCTGAGGCGGCAGCATGGCGCCTCGGTGGGCCGGACGCGGTCGGCGTCCGGGATAATCCGCATCCAATCGGCAGCCCGCCAGGCCAGAGCCGCCCCACCCGCATTCCCTTTTTCGAGATCGACCTCCATGGCCCAGTACGTATTTACGATGAACCGCGTCGGCAAGATCGTGCCGCCCAAGCGGCAGATCCTGAAGAACATCTCCCTGTCGTTCTTCCCCGGTGCCAAGATCGGCGTGCTGGGCGTGAATGGCTCGGGCAAGAGCACGCTATTGAAGATCATGGCCGGCGTGGACAAGGAATACGAAGGCGAGGCCGTGCCCATGCCCGGCCTGAATATTGGCTATCTGCCCCAGGAACCGCTGCTGCCGCCGGACGACACCGTGCGCGAATGCGTCGAGCAAGGCATCGGCGGCGTGCTGGCGGCCAAGAAGCGCCTGGACGAGGTGTATGCCGAGTACGCCGACGAGAACGCCGATTTCGACAAGCTGGCCTCCGAGCAGGCCGAACTTGAAGCGGTGATCGCCGCCGCCGGCAGCGAGAACACCGACCTGCAACTGGAACTGGCCGCCGACGCGTTGCGCCTGCCGCCGTGGGACGCCAAGATCGGCTTGTTGTCAGGTGGAGAGAAGCGCCGCGTGGCGCTGTGCCGGCTGCTGCTGAGCAAGCCCGACATGCTGCTGCTCGACGAGCCCACCAACCACCTGGACGCCGAAAGCGTCGAATGGCTCGAGCATTTCCTGCAGCGCTTCCCGGGCACGGTGGTGGCCATCACCCACGACCGCTACTTCCTGGACAACGCGGCCGAATGGATCCTGGAACTCGACCGTGGCGCCGGCATCCCCTGGAAGGGCAACTATTCCGACTGGCTGGAGCAGAAGGAAAAGCGCCTGGAGGTCGAGCAGAAGAGCGAAGACGCCCGCATGAAGGCGATGAAGGAAGAGCTGAAGTGGGTGCGCAGCAATGCAAAAGCCCGGCAAACGAAAAGCAAGGCCCGCCTGGCGCGTTTTGAAGAGCTCAGCGACGTCGAATACCAGAAGCGCAACGAGACGAACGAGATCTTCATCCCCGTGGCCGAGCGCCTGGGCAACGAGGTCATCGAGTTCGACGCCGTGAGCAAGAGCTTCGGCGACCGGCTGCTCATCGACAAGCTCAGCTTCAAGGTGCCGGCCGGCGCCATCGTCGGCATCATCGGTCCCAACGGCGCCGGCAAGTCGACGCTGTTCCGCATGATCCAGGGCAAGGAATCGCCCGACAGTGGCGAGGTGAAGATCGGCAAGACGGCGCAGCCGGCCTTCGTGGACCAGAGCCGCGAAAGCCTGGGCGACGAGAAGACGGTGTGGGAAGACGTGTCGGGCGGGCTGGACAACATCATCGTCGGCAAGTTCGTGATGCCCAGCCGCGCGTACCTCGGCCGCTTCAACTTCAAAGGCAACGACCAGCAAAAGCGCGTTGGCAGCTTGTCAGGCGGTGAACGCGGCCGCCTGCACCTGGCCAAGACGCTGGCCAAGGGTGGCAACGTGCTGATGCTGGACGAGCCTTCCAACGACCTCGACGTGGAAACCCTGCGCGCG
>ENA-OBIT01000463-OBIT01000463.1-metagenomes-genome-assembly--contig:-NODE-463-length-17724-cov-5.42657_pt1 | contig 17724 bp, 18 predicted proteins | sample MGYA00153386_OBIT01 | MGnify analysis MGYA00153386
CGAAATTCCCCGCCGTACCCCGAGGGAATTGGCCCATGTTGATGAAGACCGACGCTGCAGGGCAGCGTGCTGCGACGATGGACCCGAACGCGCCGGTAGCGCTGGTCATTGGCAGCGGTTTCGGTGGCCTGGCCGCCGCCGTCCGCCTGGCCGCCCGGGGCTGGCGCGTGCAGGTGCTCGAGAAGCTGGACGTTCCAGGGGGCCGCGCCCGGGTGCACCATGTCGATGGCTACACCTTCGATGCCGGCCCGACCATCATCACCGTGCCTTTCCTGCTCGAAGAGCTGTGGGCCCTGGCGGGGCGCAAGCTGGCTGACGACATCGAGCTGTGTCTGCTCGACCCGTTCTACCGCGTGCGCTTCCCCGACGGCGACCACTTCGACTACAGCGGCGACCCCGAGCGCATGCGCGCCGAGGTGCTGCGCATCGACCCCACCGCCGGCCCGGGCTACGAGACCTTCATGGCCGAGGCCGACCTTTGCTACAAGCTCGGCTTCGAAGCACTGGGCTGCCATGCCTTCGACAGCATCGGCGACCTGCTCAAGGCCGTGCCTTCGATGGCCCGCATGAAGGGCTGGAACAGCCTGCACGCCATGGTGGCCAAACACATCAAGCACCCCAAGCTGCGCCAGGCCATGAGCCTGCAGTCGCTGCTGATCGGGGGCAATCCGTTCTCGGTGACCTGCGTGTATTCGCTCATCAACGCCCTGGAAAGACTGTACGGGGTGCATTGGGCGATGGGCGGCACGGGCAGGCTGGTCAACGGCCTGGTGGGCTTGATCGAAGGCATGGGCGGCAGCCTGCGCACCGGCGCCGAGGTGCGCCGCATCGAGGTGGCCGACGGCCGCGCCACGGGCGTGACGCTGGCCAACGGCGAACATCTGGTGGCCGACATCGTGGTCAGCAACGCCGACACCGCCTGGACCTACAAGAACCTGATCGACGCCAAGCACCGCAAGGTCTGGAGCAATGCCAAGGTGGAGGGCGGCAAGTATTCGATGAGCCTGTTCGTCTGGTACTTCGGCACCAACAAGCGTTTCGACGACGTGCCGCACCACATGATGCTGCTGGGGCCACGCTATGAGGCGCTGCTGAAGGACATCTTCAAGCGCCACCATCTGGCCGACGACTTCAGCCTCTACCTGCACCGCCCCACGGCCACCGACCCGGCCATGGCGCCGCCCGGATGCGACACGTTCTACGTGCTGTCGCCCGTACCCCACCTGCAAAGCGGCACCGACTGGGCCGCGCAGGCCGAGCCCTACCGCGCGGCCATTGCCCAAGCGCTCGAACAGACAGTACTGCCGGGCCTGCGCGAACACCTGACAGTGTCCTTCGTGACCACGCCGCAAGATTTCCAGGACAACCTGCTGTCGTACAAGGGAGCAGCCTTTGGCCTGGAGCCGCTACTGTTGCAGAGCGCCTGGTTCAGGCCGCACAACCGCAGCGAAGACGTGAAGGACCTGTATATGGTGGGTGCCAGCACGCACCCGGGTGCGGGCATACCGGGCGTGCTGATGTCGGCCAAGGCGCTCGAGACGGTGTTGCCCGACGTGGCCAGCGTCAAACGACGGGTTTGAAGCCGGGCCGCACCCTGCTGCTGGAGCAGACCCTCGCCGTCGCGCAGCGCCTGCTGCTCGAGCAATGGCGCCAGCGCCGGGGCTTGATCTTCTGGGCGGTGTTCCCGGCGACGATGATGCTGTTGTTCGGGATGGTCTACGCCCACAACGCCAGCATGCGCGCCGGGCTCGACGCCGCGGCCGCCGGCATCCTGATGGGCGCGGCGCTGTTCTTCAGCTGCCTGGGCGGCACGGTGGCCATCATCGCCGCCGAACGCGAACGCCGCACCCTGCGCCGTCTGCTGGCCTCACCCCTGCACCCGGCGGCGTACTTTCTGGGCGTGGTGATGGCGCAGATGCTGCTGGCCGCCGTGCAGGTGGTGGTGCTGTACAGCATTGCCTGGCTGATCGGCGCGCGTTACCACGGCAGCCTGTGGCTGGGCGGGTTGATCCTGCTGCTGTCGGTGTTCTCGTATGTCGGCATGGGCTTCTTCCTGGGGGCGCGCTTTGCCCGCCGCAGCGAAGAAGTGGTGGTCGCGCTGTCGGCCATCGGGGTGCCGCTGTTGGTGTTGGGTGGCACTTTCTTTCCGCTCGAGATCATGCCCAGCGCCATGCAGGCGGTGGCCCAGCTGAACCCCATGCTGCACATGAACCAGGCCTTCAAGGGCGTGGCGGCATACGGCCTGGGTGTGGCGGAACTGCGCTTCGAGCTGGCCTTCCTGCTGGGGTTCTGCGGCCTGTCACTGGTGCTGGGCGTCAGGTCGTACCGGCATCTGCTGGTGCTGGAGCAGAGGGTGTGACGGCGGCGCTGCAGATCGACGGCCTGCACAAGCGCTTCGGCCACCGCCAGGTGCTGGACGGCTTCAGTCTGCAGGTGGCGCGCGGCGAGGTCGTGGGCCTGCTGGGCCCCAACGGTTGCGGCAAGTCCACCGTGCTGAACATCGTCTGCCAATTGCTGCAGGCCGATGCCGGCCAGGTGCAGCTCATGGGTGAACCGCTGACCCGTCTGGGCGCCACGGCGCGTGCACGCGTCGGCCTGTGCGCGCAGGACTGCGCGCTGTATCCCGACTTGCTGCCCGAGGAGAACCTGCACTTCTTCGGCCGCCTGCATGGCCTGCCCGCCGCGCAGCGCCGCGAGCGCGTGGCCGACCTGATGGACCGCTTCGGCCTGGGCCCGCACGCGGCCACCCGAGCGGGCCGGCTTTCGGGGGGCTGGCAGCAGCGGCTGCATCTGGCCGTGTCACTGGTGCACCGCCCCGAACTGCTGGTGCTGGACGAGCCCACGGCCGCGGTCGACGTGGCCGCGCGGCTGGACCTGTGGCGGCTGATCGAAGGCCTGCGCGCCAGCGGCACCACCATCTTGCTGACCACGCACCAGTTGGCTGAGGCCGAACGCCTGTGCACCCGTGTGGCGCTGATGCAAGGCGGCCGCGTTGCAGCGCTGGGCAGCGTGCCCGAATTGATCGCCCGCGTTCCCGGCCAGGCCGTGGCCAGGCTGCAGTCGCGTGACAACGTGGTCACCGTGCAGCGCATGCGTGGACTGGGCTGGGGCGTACGCCAGCACGCGGGGCGCCTGAGTTGCCTGCTGCCCCGTGCCTTCAGCCTGCGCGAGGTGGTCGACGCGCTGGACGGCCCCGAGGTCAGCGCGGTCAGCGTGCAGGCGGTGACGCTGGAAGATGCCTACCTGGAACTGGTCGGCGAAGGCGCGGCCGTTGAGTAGCCGGTGAACGGCGGGGCGGTCACATGGGGGGTCAGACCAGTCGGGCTCGGGTGACTGACTCTGCATTCATGGAATATTTCATGCCCAAGTGAGCCATCTTGGCGGCGTGTGTGGCGTAGCTGTTTGTCCCTTACTCACCGAAGCTTTCATGACGCACCACTCACGCCTTGCCCGTCTTTCGCGCACTCTTGTCACTGGCGCAGCCGTCGTCACGGGCCTGGCTCTCGCACCGCTGGCGTACGCGGCGGAGCTGTTCAACAACACGCCTTACACCGGCACCTTCCACGGCAGCGGATTTAAGCCCGCCAACAGCGGCGTGGGCCAGACGCTCGCCTTTCAGCTCAGCGCGATCCCGGCCGCAATCGGCAGCTTCGGCTTCCTGCTGACCGCAGATGCCGGCACGACCTTCAAATACCTGATCTTTCTCGGCAAAACGCAGAAGTTGTTTGAGATCAACCGCACCACGGCGAGCGCCTTGAGCCACACCTTGTTTTTGTCGCCTGAGTTCAACTTCAAGCTCACGCAAAGCAACCAGTACACGTTCGCCGTGGTGGCCGACAAGGCCTTCGCGATCGACTACGACACCCAAAGTCGGCAACTGACGCAGAACGGCATCACCGAAATGATCGGGCAGAACGCCAACTACGTCGGCTTCACCACGCCGCTGTACGACGCCAATGGCCTGGCTGAAATCAAGATGGTGCTGAACAGCGCAGTGGCCGCCGTGCCCGAGCCTTCTTCCGGCCTGATGATGGTGGCCGGAGTGCTCGCCGCCGGCGCAGTAGTACGTGCCCGCCGCGCAGCCTGAGAGACCGAGACTCAGCAAAAGACTTCTCAGGGAGGCAATAGGCAAGACGCGACCGCAGCATCGCCGGCCTTGCCAGCCGCGCTCTCAGCGGGTGGGGTGGCGGCCGCGAGCGGGCCGGCCAGCAGCGACTTGTTCGAAGCGCGCCAGCGTTTTGCGGTGGCCAGTCTCGTGGCCCTGGTTCAGGAAGAATTGTCCGCGCTCGACCAGTTCTGCAACCTGCGCCTGCGCGGCGTCGGGTGCTGCCGCCACGAACTGCGGCCGGTAGCTGCCGGTGGGCAGCGCGATCATCAGCGGGCCGCCCGGCTCGGCCCCGTAGTGCTGGCGCAATCGCAGGCGCAAGCGGCGTGCCTCGACGCGCACGATGCTGTCGCGGCGTGGGTCGAAGCGGTCGGCAGGACGCCGAAACACCTCGATGCCGAGCAGCGTTTCCTTCAGCTCGTCGCCACGTCCGTCCAGCGTCTGCAGCACCAGGTGGCTCAGCAGGCGCTGGGGGGGCCAGCACACCAGCAAACGCGGCGCCGGCCAGCACGCGCGCCAGTTCGTCCAGCACGGCAAGGCGAGACGGCGTGGCCGCCTCGGACGGATCGGCGCCGCCGACGAAAGGCTCGGCGCAGCCGGTAGGCTGGGATGGGGTTGACGTGGAGACGGCGGCCATGGCGTGACGGCCACAACATACCCCGGAAGCTGGGCCGGGGGCATCCCCCGGTTTGCGCGACGGCCTAGCGACGGCGGCGCCAGCGAGCGCTGGCCACGGCCAGCAGGCCGGCCGGCAGCAGCACGCTGCTGCCCGGCTCGGGCACCGCCGTCACCGCCGTCACCGCCGTCACCGACGTCAGCGTGAAGCTGGCCAGCGCGGCTTCGGTGCCATGGCCATTGTTGCCGCCCAGCACCACGCCCAGCCCGCTGACATCGGCCCAACCGGCCTGCCCCACGAAGGCGCTGAAGGGCGGCGTCAGGGTCTGCACGGCGGCAGCCCGCAGCACCACCCCGGGGTTGTTCGGCAGCGGGCTGTAGATCGATAGGCCGGCGGCGCTGACCACGACGAACTGCACCAGCAAATCGCCAGAGACAGCGCCCAATTGCAGCTGGAAGGCGTCTTCGCCGGTGAGCATCAGCCCCAGCGGCGCAAAAGGGAAGACGCCGCCGGTGCTGACATTGCCCCACAAGATTCGCGTGGTGGCCAGGCCGGCCGGCGGCGGTTTGACGATCAATGCGCCGCGCCCCACCGTCAGTGCGGCGCTGTAGGGCGGGTTGTAGTCGCATGCGAAGAAGCACAGCAGGCCTTCGAAGCGGCCGCCGCCGATCATGCTGCCGGCTTGCGCGGCCGTGCTTTCGGACAAACCGAAACTGGAAAACCCGGTGACGGTGGCGTCGGCACAGTTGTCGATGACCACGGTGGCGGTGGCGGTGGCGGTGGCCGATCCGAAAGCCAGGCCAGGGCCGGGCGGCGCGGGCTGGCGATCATCGCGTCGCAAAAGCGGTTTAGTTCGGCCAGCGGTTCGCTCTCGGCAGGCTCCACCATCAAGGTTCCCGGTACCGGGAATCTCAGCGTCGGCGCATGGAAGCCATAGTCGATGGCCGCGCGCTGGCGCTGGAAGCGCTGGTTGGCGCCGTGATCGAACTCGGCCGCACCAGCGGCACGCCCACGCCGACGATCGAGGCCATCTACCTCGCCACCAGCCTGCTGTCACGCACGCGGCTGGGACGCACGCCGCCGGCGCAGCGCGGCTCAGTGGCTTGACCCACCCCCCAGGTAAGCCGCCCGCACGGCCGGGTCGTCGCGCAGTTGCGCAGCGGGCCCATGAACGGAGATGCGCCCGTTCTCCAGCACATAGCCATAGTCGGCCACGGCCAATGCGGCGGCGGCGAATTGCTCTACGAGCAGCATCGTCACACCCTGCGACTTCAGCCGCGCGATGATCTTGAAGACCTCGTCGACGAGGATCGGCGCCAGGCCCATCGACGGTTCGTCCAGCAGCACCACGTCGGGGTTGAGCATCACCGCGCGGGCCATTGCCAGCATTTGCTGCTCACCGCCCGAAAGCGTGCCCGCCAGTTGCATGCGCCGTTCTTTCAGGCGGGGGAAGAGTTCAAGCGCCTTTTCGAGGTCGCCCGCCACGTCGCCACGCGGGCGGCTGCCGGTGAGACGCGGGAATGCGCCCAACGTCAGGTTGTCGGTGACGGTCATGGTCGCAAAGACGCGCCGGCCTTCGGGCGAATGCGCCAGCCCCAGCTTGGCGATGTCGTAAGGCTCCAGCCCGTCGACGCGCTTGCCGTTGAGCGTGATGCTGCCGCCGGTGGGCGCAATCATGCCGCTGACGGCGCGCATGGTCGTTGTCTTGCCCGCGCCGTTGGAGCCGATCAGCGTCACCACCTTGCCGCGCGGCACTTCCATGCTGATGCCGTGCAGCACCTGCACCTTGCCGTAGCCGGCGCTGAGTTTGTCGATCGTCAGCATGGTGCGTTGCTCCGCGTCTTTTGAAAGCTGGCTGATGCGCGCATCAGACCGCCACCGCCTCACCGCCCAGGTAAGCTTCGATCACCTTCGGATCGGCCTGCACCTGCGCGGGCACGCCTTCGGCGATCTTCTGGCCGAAGTCGAGCACCGACACGGTGTCGCACATGCTCATCACCACGTCCATGTGGTGTTCGATCAGGATCACCGTCACGCCGTGTTCTCGGATCTTGCGGATGATGGCCACCAGTTCCTTGATGTCGGGCGCGGTCAGGCCGGCTGCGGGTTCGTCCAGCAACAGCAGTTGCGGGTCCAGCGCCAGCGCGCGGGCAATTTCGAGCAGCCGCTGCTTGCCGTAGGGCAGGTTGCGCGCCTCTTCGTGCGCCAGCGCGTCCAGACCGACAAACTTCAGCAGCGCCATGCCACGCGCCGTGGCGTCACGGTTTTCTCGCAGGTAGCGCGGCAGGTGCAGCGCCACGTCGAGCAGGTTGCTGGCAAATGTGTGGTGCAGGCCGACCATGACGTTCTGCAGTGTCGTCATCTCGCCGAAGAGCTGCACGTTCTGGAAGGTGCGTGCCACGCCGGACAGGGCGATGTCCGAAGACGTGCGGCCGACCAACGACGCACCGGCGAACGACACGCGCCCGGCAGTGGGCACGTAAATGCCGGTGAGCACGTTCATCATCGTGCTCTTGCCCGAACCGTTGGGCCCGATCAGGCCGTGGATGGTGCCGCGCTTGACGACCAGGTCCACGTCGTTGAGCGCCTTCAGGCCGCCAAACTGCATCAACACGCCATTGGCCACCAGCAGGTCGTCGTTGCCGCCCTTGGCGGTGGACAGGCCATCGACCACCGTCGGCAATGCACCGTCTGCATCGGCTTCTGCGTCATCGGTGGGCCGCGACTTGAGGTTGAGCGCAGCGCGCACGAAACCGACGATGCCGTCTTGCAGGTAATAAACGACGAAGAGCGTGATCAGACCGAAGATCGACAGCCGCCAGTCGGTCATCGTCTGCAGCTGGAACGAAAGCGCAGCCAGCGCAATGGTGCCCAGCACCGGCACGCTCGCAGTCTTCAGGCTGACCTTGCCGCGGCGCCAGCCGGCAATGGCGCCCACCGTCACCGCCAGCGCCATCACCACGGCGACCCAGCGGAACATCTGGATGTCGTCCAGCAGCTTGGGCAGCAGCACGACGATGGCGGCACCCAGCATGGCGCCGCTGCGCGTCTTGCGCCCGCCCATGATCACCGCCAGCAGGAACAGCACCGTCAGCTCGAAGTTGTAGGTGTTGGGGCTGATGTACTGCTCGGAGTACGCATACAGCGCACCTGCCAGGCCAGCCAGGCCGGCGCTGATGACGAAGGCATAGACCTTGTAGCGGTACACCGACACGCCCATGCAGTCCGACGCCACCGGGCTGCCGCGCAGCGCCTCGAAGGCGCGCCCCAGGTGCGAACGCAGCACGCGGTGCACGAATACCAGCGACAGCACCAGCATCACGCACACGACCCAGTAGAACTCGCGCTCGTCGAGCTTGTTGCCGAAGAGCGAAGGCTTGCTGAGCTTGATGCCCATCGGGCCCTCCGTTAAAAAGCTCATCTCGTTGATGAGAATCTGGATGATGGTGCCGAAGGCCAGCGTCACCATCGCCAGGTAGGGGCCGCTGACCCGCAGCGCCGGCAGCGCCAGCAGGGCGCCAAAAGCAGCCGTGATGACGATGGCCGCAGGGATCGTCAGCCACAGGCTCGCACCCAGCTTGAACACCAGCACACCGGCCGTGTAGGCGCCAATGCCGAAAAGGCCGGAATGCCCCAGCGACACCTGACCGGTGTAGCCCACCACGATGTCCAGCCCGAAGAGCACGATCGCGTAGATCATGATCGTTTCCAGCAGGTGGATGTAGTACGGGTTGTGCACAGCCACCGGGAACAAGGCCAGCGCGGCCACCAGGGCGACGCCAAGAAGCAGTTGCGGGCTTTTCATCGCGAATCAGACCTTCTTGATGGCCGTCTTTCCGAAGAGGCCGGCAGGCCGCACGGCCAGTACGATCAGAAGCAGCACCAGACCCGGCACGTCCTTGTAGCCGGTGGAGATGTAGAAGCCCGTCGTGGTTTCTGCAATGCCCAGGATGAGCCCGCCGACGACGATGCCCAGCCCGCTGGTCAGGCCACCGATGATGGCCACCGCAAAAGCTTTCAATCCAAGCACGGAGCCCATGGTCGCGCCGGTCAGCGTCAACGGTGCGATCAGCACGCCGGCAAAGGCGGCCGTCAGCGAACTCAGCGCGTATGAAAAGGTGATGACCAGGCCCGTGTTGATGCCCATCAGCTTGGCCGCGTCACGGTCGTTGAAGGTGGCGACAACGGCCTTGCCGTAGATCGACTTGCGGTTGAATACTTCCACCGCCAGCATCATCGCCAGTGCGCCGAACACCACCAGCAACTCCATCGGCAGCACGTTGGCGCCCAGGAATTTCAGCGGCGATTCCGGCAGCGGGCTCGGAAACTTCAGGTCGTCGCGGCCCCAGACGTTTTCAGCCACGTTCTTGAAGATGATGCCTAGGGCAATGGTGGACATGATCCAGCCGAACTCGCTCTTCATCTTGATGGCGGGCCGCACACCGATGCGCTCCACCACCACGCCCTGAAGCGCGCCAAAGACGCACACCAGCGGCACCATCAGCCAGTAGTTGACACCCAGCCCCACCAGCGTCAAGCCGACGAGTGCGCCCAGCATCAGCGCGTCCCCCTGGCCGAAATTCAAGGTGTCGGACGTGGCGAATGTCAGCTGATAGCCAAAGGCGATGACGGCATAGATCATCCCGAGCGCGATGCCGCTGAACACGAGTTGGGTGAAGATTTCCATGGAGTCTCCCGAAGGGCCGGTGTGCAAGGTGCATGCAGGGCCGCCGGGCACGCGCCCGGCGGCGGCGAGGCGCGCAGCACGCGCCGTGGGCAAAGGCCGCGTCACGCGACGCGACCGGCCGCGTTGCTTCTTGCCTTACTTCTTGACAGCCAGCGCGCCCTTGGCAGACGCGTCTTTGAGTCGCACCTGCGAAGCCTTCTCCAGGTCGCCAGGGTAGGCGTACACGACGCGCTGGCCCTTGACTTCACCGAACACCGGGATGTTGGCGGTGATGGCTTCGTGGTCCTTGGCGCTGAAGGGGCGGGTGTAGGTGGTGACCACGCCTTCCACGGGGGTGCGCAGGTCTTCCAGCGCGGCCTTGATCTTCGGGCCGTCGGTGCTGCCGGCTTGCTTGATGGCCGCAACCAGCAGGTACACCGAGTCGTAGCCCTGTGCGGCCGACACCGGTGAATCGATGCGGCTGTTCTTCGGGTTGAAAGTCTTCAGGTAGTTGACGATGAAGCTCTGGCGCTTGGGCGTGGTGGGCTCCTGGATGAAGGTTTGCGGCATGCGCGCGCCCTCACCGCCGGGGCCAGCGTTGTCGATGAAGTTGGCCATGCTCAGCGTCCAGCTGCCGATCATCGGCACCTTCCAGCCGAGCTTGGTCATGCCGTTGGCAATCTGCGCCAGCTCGGGGCCGATGGCGTAGGTCAGCACGGCTTCAGCGCCGGCCTCCTTGGCCTTCAGCAACTGCGGCGTCATGTCGACGTCCTTGATGTTGAACTTTTCCACTGCCACGGCCTTGATGCTCTTCAGGCCCAGCGCGGTTTCCAGGTCGGCGCGGCCGAGCTGGCCGTAGTTCGTGCTGTCGGCCAGGATCGCCACGCGCTTAAAGCCGCGGCGCGTGATGGCCTCTTCGACGATCATCGGCGCCTGGATGCTGTCGTGAGCTGAGTTGCGGAAGATGTAGTTTTCAGGCTGGTCGTCGAACTGGTGAGTGATCAGCGAACCCGTGGCCACGTTGTTCATCACCGGGATCTTGGCTTCCTGGTAGAAGCGCTGCGAGGCCAGGGCCACGCCGGTGTTGATGTAGCCTACCGTGGCGGCCACCTTCTCCTTGTTGATCAGCTCTTGCGCGATCTGCACGCCGCGCTCGTTCTTGGCTTCGTCGTCACGCTCGACCAGCAGCAACTGGCGGCCCAGCACGCCGCCGGCCTTGTTGATTTCGTCAGCCGCCATGCGCACACCGTCGCGCATGCTCACGCCCATCGACGACGACCCCCCCGTGAAGGGGCCCGCCACGCCGATCTTGATGGGGTCGGCCGCGTGGGCCAGGCCCAGGGCCGCCGCCAAGGACAGGGCTGCCAGTTTGAGAGTGATGGAACGGCTCATGACGCTTGTCTCCGTGCCCTGGATGGGCTGTGTAGGGGTGCTGACAAGTCTCACGCAGGCTGCCGCGCCCCTGCAAGCGCTGCACTACGCAGCACCGCACCGTGAGGTTACGTACTAGAAAACCCTTGCGCCGGACCGCCGTGGCGGCGGGCGTGCTCGACCGCGTAGCGGATCAGGTCGGCTTGGGTTTCCAGTTCCAGCTTGCGGCGGATGTTCTGGCGATGCGACTCCACTGTGCGCACGCTCAGGTCCAGCACGCGCGCCATCTGCTTGCTGGACTGGCCCTGCGCCAGGCAGGCCAGGATGTCCTGCTCGCGCACCGACAGCAGGTTGCGCGGCGCCGGCGTGCGAAACAGGCGTTGCGCGATGTTCGGGCAGAGATACGTGCCGCCTGCGGCTACGGCGCGCAGCGCATTCAGGATTTCGCTGGACGGCGCGTCCTTCAGCACGTAGCCGCGGGCACCCACCTGGAGTGCGCGCTGCGCGTATTCGACGCTGTCGTACATGCTCAGCATCAGCACCGCAAGCGCCGGCGACTGCCGCAGGATCATGGCTGCCAGGTCGATGCCGTTGGTGTCCTTCATGCCGATGTCCATCAGCACCAGCGTTGGCGCCGTGCTGGCCACCGCAGCCATTGCGCTGCCGGCGTCACCGGCTTCGCCGACGACGTCGATGTCGGGCTCGTTGACGAAGCGCAGCCTCAAGCCTTCGCGCACCAGCGGGTGGTCGTCCACCAGCAGCAGCCGGATCATGCCGACCCCGCCCGCACCCGCACCCGCACCGTGGCGCGTGCCCGCGCGGCAGCCGACAGCCGCCGGATGGCCGCGTTCGACACTTCAGCCGTCACCCGCGTCAGCCCGGCTTGCGACTGCACCGTGAGCTTGCCCCCGACCGCCTCGACGCGTTCGCGCATGTTGTGCAGCCCGATGCCGCGGCTGCGGCCTTCGCTTATCGCAGGGGCGTCGAAGCCGACGCCGTCGTCGTGGATCGACAAGCTCAGCGCGCGGCTGCCAAAGGCCAGGCGCAGGCTGACGTTGGCGCTGGCCGCGTGCTTTTGCGTGTTGGCCAGCGCTTCTTGCGTGATGCGGAAGAGCACGGTCTTCACATCGTCGGGCAGATCGGTTGCCACACCCTCGATTTCCATCGTGAACTGCATGCCCGCCTGCGCGCACGTCTCTTCACCCAGCTGCCGCAGCGCGGCCGGCAGGCCGAGTGTGTCGAGCATCACCGGCCGCAGTCGGTGCGACATGCCGCGCACTTCCAGCAGCGCGTCCTTCAACCGCGCCAACGCACGCGCCAGCAGCGTGCGGGTCGCTTCATCCGCAGACGCGCTGCGGTCCAGCGCCGATTCGATCAGCAGCTTCACCGCCACCAGCGTCTGCCCCGTGCCGTCGTGCAATTCACGCGAAAGATGCACCCGTTCTTCCTCCTGCGAATTGACCACCTGGCGCGCCAGGCGCGTGAGCTTGGCGTCGCTCTGGCGGTGTTCGCTGAAGCTGAGTACCAGCGCGCAGGCGAAGATCAGCGCCACACCCAGGCCGCCGGCGCCGCCGATCCACAGCATGGTGCTGCGCTCACTGGCCGCCAGGTTGTCGTCCAGCTGCATCATCACCGCGTCCACTTCGTCCAGATAAATGCCGGTGCCTACCATCCAGCGCCAGCGTTCAAGCTGCGTCACGTAGCTCAGCTTGGGCGCGATCTCCTGCGTTGACGGCTTGCGCCAGCGGTGCACCACGAAGCCGCCGCCATTGCGCGCACGTTCCAGCAGCATGCGCACGGTGGGGTCACCCTGCGGGTCGCGCAGCTCGATCAGGTTCTGGCCCACCAACTCGGGTTGCGGCGGGTCCATCAGGTCCACGCCGTCGAGGTCGAAGAGGAAGAAAAAGCCGTCGGCACCGTACGCCAACTTGGCCAAACTTTGCATCGCCTGGCGCTTGATTTCGTCGTCGTCGCGTCCGGAGTTGTAGAAGGGGCTGATAGTGCTGAGCGCCAGCGCCACGTAGTGCCGCAACTCCGTTTCCTTGGCGCTGATGGTGGCGGCGCGCAACAACAGCCGCTGCCTTTCGGCGAGGCTGCTGCCCTGCATCTGCACGGCCATGGCGATAAGTGCCAGCGACATCACCAGGGGCACCACGGCCAGCAGCAAGACTTTGTATTTGAGGCGCATCGGGCGACTTCAGCGGCGGGTTGGCTGCACCCGAATTATCGGCCTGATGCTTGAATATGACTTTGGATGCAGCCGGAGATCTGCAGGGCGTTGACAGCCCAGCCGGAAAGCGTCTTCCCGAGCGCTATCTACGGGTTGCCCCTCGCCGCCAGGCCGCTTCCAGCGGTCACTCCACCACGCGGACGCCGCCGACTCCACCGGCCCTGCGCCCCGCGCCGCCTGAACAGTGGTCGATCGGAATCGTCAAGCCGCTTGCAGCGCTTGACCTCGAGCAGCTGAGCGTGGTGACTCACGCGCCTGCAGCCCCAGGTGTGTGAGGATCTTCTCGATCACCGATCGCTTCTGAATCGCCGCAATGATTTTCAGCCCGCCGCCGCGGTTCGGGCAGTGCTCCAGGTCGAGGTCGAACACGCGCTTGCGTAGTCGTGCCCCTTCAGCCGCACCGGGTGGTGGTGCGCACAGTTGGCCTCGCATTCAACGGGCTTTGCTTCATGAGCGGGCGGCTTGGATGCTTGCGGCACTTATTGCGGCACCTCTTGCGGAACCACCCGCTCGCGCAGCTTGGCCGAAGTTGTGGATGAGGGGGCCAGCACACCATGTTCGCGAAGCGGGGGTTCGCTCACTTCGAGCAGCGAAGTCATGCGGACCCTAAAGCCGATCAGGTGCAGCCTTGGCCTTGGCCCTGGCACCAGCGCTGCCAGCCGCTACATGAACTCCAGCGGCGACATGACCAGGTGCGTGGTGCCGTCGCGCCAAGCGGTCTTCTGCTTGAGCACCACCTGTCCAGCGGCGTTGGTCTGGACACGCTCGTAGGTCAGTGCCGGGCGGGTGATGTAGCGGCACAGTTGCTCCAGCGCCTGCCGGTCATCGGCGGCGCAGCGCACGGCTGCGTGCAGGTTGACGTGACCGCGCCGCTGTCGGCTTCCTCAGGCTTGAGCCCAGCCTGGCCGAGCAGGTGGCGCGTGCTCAGGCGGTGCACCGCAAGCTTGCGCGCTTCGTCCAATTAGCAAGAGCACATACCGCGCGCTATTGCGCATCACCGAGTTCAGCACCGGACTGCTTTCATAACCCTGCTGACAGCACAAGGCGAAGTGCCGCAGCGCCAGGTCGAAGCCGGGCTGCTGCGACAAGGCCATCGCCGCCGCGCTGAGGCGCGCAACGTCCAGCGTGCCGTCCTGCCATTGCTGCGGAGGGTGGCGCAACCAGGCCACCGGTGGGTGCAACGGGAACGGACAGGAACCAGGGATCAGCATGCGGCGGATTCTGCGGATGTGGTTGAAGTTTGACATTGGCGCGCCGTGCATCTGGCGACAGAATGCGTGCCTCGTTCAACCCCGGCACCTGTCCTGCCACCACACACCTGGATGGAGACTGCGATGAAGATGAACACATGCCCATGCTGGTGCAGCGCGGCCTTGGCCGCCACGGCGGCGCTGGTGGCGCTGACCCCGGGCGGCACGGCCAACAGTTTCGGCGCCTCGGTCAGCGACTCAGCGGCAGTGGCAATTTGGTGTCCTTCGCCACGCTGAGCGGGGGTCTTGCGGTGCGCGATGTCACCACTGGCACCACCACCACCATCCTGCCCAGCAACACGTCGCAAAACCTGCAGCCGGCGATTAGCCAAGACGGCCAGCGGGTGGCCTTCACTGCCAGCGGCAACCTGCTCGGCCAGAACGCCGATGGCAACGCCGAGCTGTATGTTTACGACATGGCAAGTAATTCGCTGCGGCAGCTGACCAACACCACCGGCGGCAATGCACGCGGCGCCAGCATCAGCAGCGACGGCAGCCGTATTGCGTTTTCCACCTTCTCCGACCCACTGGGCCAAAACGGCGACGGCAGCGAAGAAATCTCCTATTACGACATGAATGACGGGCTGCTGACGCAAGCCACCCAGACCAGCGGCGGCCAGCTCTTCAACATCGAAGCCGAGCTCAGTGCCGACGGCCGTACGCTGGCCTACACCAGCAACAGTCGCGCCGCCGGTGGCAACGGAAGCTAGCAGATCTTTCTGCAAGACTTGCAGGCGCCGGCCCAGACCGTGCCCGAGCCGCCCACCCTGCTGCTGGTGGCTTCGATGCTGGCCCTGGCGGGGTGGCGGCGCAAGCGGGCTGCAAGCGGGCCGCTCAGGCGGGAAGCGCCGCCTTGACGCGCAGAAAGCCCTCGGCCGTGGTCAGCGTCAAGCCGAAGGTGGCTGCATGGGCCGGGTCGTCCACCGCCATCGTGCGCGAGGCAATCCAGTTCAAACCCATGATGTTGGACGCGGCCTGCGAGAACGGCCGCATCAGCCATTGCTGCCCGCGAAACACCGCACCCGGCATAGACACCACCCGCACCGGTCGCCCGAGCACCTGGGCGTAAAGCGCGGTCACTTCTGCCCAGCAGAGCGACTGCGGGCCGCCGACTTCCAGCACCGCGTTCAATGCCGCAGGGTGGTCGGCAGCCCGCACGAGGTAACGCGCCGCGTCGTCCACCGCAATGAACGGGTGACATGTGTCGGCCGGCCCGGGCACGACCGCGCGGCCGCGCTGCTCGATCAGCCCGCCCACCGCGCCCATGAAGGTCTGCAAAGAGCCCCAGCGCCGGCGGATCAATGCGGCCGGATCGCCGCGCGCCGGCGCCGTTGCAGGCGGCGTCGAGGCTGGAGGCGTCGCGCCGATCGCCGTGCACCCGCTGCACGCCCGGCAGGCTTAGGTGTTCGTGGCGCGAGCCCCAGCACGCTCAGCACGACGGCCACGCCGGGGTACACGGCGAGAAGGGGCGCCTGGAAGATCAGCGACTGCGTCTCGTTAAGGTATGCGGCCCCAACTCGGCTGTGGCTGCGGCGGCTGCGTGCCCAGGCCCAGGTAGCTGAGCGCAGTCTCGGCCAGGATGGCGGTGGCGAAGCCGATGGTGGCGTGCGCGATGAGCTGGCTGGTGACGTTTGGGCAGCACGTGGTCGAGCGTGATGGCCGGCGGCCCCTTGCCCGCGGCGCGTGCCGCGCTGATGAAGTTGCGTGCCCACACCGCGTTGGCCGCGCCGCGTGATGCGCGCGAACACCGGGATGTCAAAGATGCCGATGCGAATGACCCTGCTTTGAGCTGCCCTTACCGGGCCCCCACCGCCGTTGAACATCAGCGACTGCCTATACTTGACTATATTACTCAGGTATCCATTCGATCAACGAGGTCTTGATGGGTCGCCAACCCCAAGCGCCGAGGCTTGCGTCGCCGGTTGGAAACGAGTCAAAGGGAATTACCGTTGTTTCGTGAGTTGTCTGCCGGGTCTCCGGTGGGCATGTGTTCAGGCAAGGAGTCGAGAAATGACCATTACATTGACCGAACGAGCCGCAGCGCAGGTTCTCCGCCAATTGGAAAAGCGCGGCTCGGGCATTGCGCTGCGCATCGGCATCAAGAAGGTGGGGTGCACAGGGTTGGCCCACACCTTCGAGATCGCCGACGAAATTCGGCCCGGCGAAAACTGCTTCGAGTCGCACGGCGCTCGTTTGGTGCTCGATGCCGAGAGCCTGGTGGTTCTCGATGGATCACACATCGACTTCGTCACCGAAGGCCTTTCGCAACGCTTCAAGTTCGACAATCCCAATGTGGACAGCGAGTGCGGTTGCGGTGAAAGCTTCAATGTGAAGAAGCCCGTGAATGCAACGGCGACCGCGACGGCGACCCCGACGGCAGTGAAGACGCTCGACCTTCAACACGAGCCAAGGTCATGAGCGCCCTGCTGCAGCAACTCGTCAATCAGCCCTACAAGCATGGGTTCGTCACGGACATCGCGTCCGACGTCGCGCCCAAGGGGCTCGGCGAAGACACGATCCGCATGATCTCGGCCAAGAAGAAAGAACCCGCGTGGTTGCTCGAGTTCCGGCTCGACGCCTACCGCACCTGGCTGCAGATGCAGGAGCCGGCCTGGCCCAACCTGCACCACCCGAAGATCGATTTCCAGGCCATCAGCTACTACGCCGCGCCGAAGCAAAAACCCAAGCTGCAGAGCATGGACGAGGTCGACCCGGAGCTCTTGCGCACCTTCGAAAAGCTCGGCGTGCCATTGCATGAGCGCATGGCGCTGGCCGGCGTGGCAGTGGACGTGATCTTCGACAGCGTCTCGGTGGCCACCACCTACAAGCAAAAGCTGGCAGAGGTCGGCGTCATCTTCTGTTCGATGTCCGAAGCTGTGCAGGAACACCCTGAGCTGGTGCAGAAGTACCTCGGCTCGGTCGTGCCCAAGGCTGACAACTACTACGCCGCGCTCAACTCGGCGGTGTTCACCGACGGCTCGTTCTGCTTCATCCCCAAGGGTGTGAAGTGCCCGATGGATCTGTCGACCTACTTCCGCATCAACACCGAGGAATCGGGCCAGTTCGAACGCACGCTGATCGTGGCCGAAGAAGGCGCCTCGGTGTCATATCTGGAAGGCTGCACCGCACCCGCTTTCAGTACCAACCAACTGCACGCGGCGGTGGTCGAACTGGTGGCGCTGGACAACGCCGACATCAAGTACTCGACCGTGCAGAACTGGTATGCGGGCGACGAGAACGGCGTCGGTGGCATCTACAACTTCGTAACCAAACGCGGCTTGGCCAAAGGGGTGAACTCGCGCATTTCTTGGACCCAGGTCGAAACCGGCTCGGCCATCACCTGGAAGTACCCGTCGGTGATTTTGCGCGGCGACAACTCGGTCGGCGAGTTCTATTCGGTCGCCGTCACCAACCACCTGCAGCAGGCCGATACCGGCACCAAGATGATCCACCTGGGCAAGAACACGCGCAGCACGATCATCAGCA
>ENA-OBIT01000466-OBIT01000466.1-metagenomes-genome-assembly--contig:-NODE-466-length-17698-cov-7.30545_pt1 | contig 17698 bp, 23 predicted proteins | sample MGYA00153386_OBIT01 | MGnify analysis MGYA00153386
TGCAGAGGCGCTGGTAGCCACGGCTATTGGCCTGTTTGCAGCCATTCCCGCGGTGGTGGCGTACAACCGGTTCGCGCACGACATCGACCGCGTTGCAAACAAGCTTGAAACCTTTATTGAAGAGTTTTCGAATATTTTGCAGCGCAACCTGGGCGCGCAGTCGCCCTCAGGGAAGTAGAAATGTTGACAGCCAATCTTCTTCAACTGCCCAACTGGCTGTATTTGTCATGCCAGCCATAAATTCACGCGGCAGGGGTCGCCGCACTATCAGTGAAATCAACATGGTGCCCTTCATTGACGTGATGTTGGTGCTCCTGATTATTTTTATGGTCACCGCCCCGCTGATTACGCCGAGCATGATTGCGCTGCCAAAGGTCGGCAAGGCCGCAGCGCAACCTCCAAGCCCAGTACAAGTTTTGATTAGCAAAGACGAAACGGTGCAAATCAAATTCAAAACCAGTACAACGTCCAGCAACGTCGCAAGCGTAGCGGCAGATATTGTGAAGCTGCAGCCCGCTGTGAAAGCCGGTGCTGCGGGCACCGAGACAACGCCGGTGGTGATCAGCGCTGACAAGTCCATCAAATACGAAACAGTGGTCAAAGTGATGGACAACCTGCAAAAAGCGGGTGTTGCGCGGGTGGGCTTGTCGGTACAAACAGGCAAGGACGCCGGCAAGTAAGCCAGCGAACAAATTCGTACCGTTACCAGGCAATGCCCAGCCGCACCGACCGCAATGATTTTGGCCCGCCCAGTGATGCGGGAAGGTTGCGCTCGTTTGCTCTGGCGCTGCTGGTGCATGGTCTGCTGATTGGGGCGCTGACCTGGGGTGTGAACTGGAAGAGAAGCGACACATCGCCAAGCTTTTCAGCCGAGCTGTGGTCGAGCACGGTGCAGCAAGCGGCACCGCCCCTTGCCACCGCTCCGCCTCCGCCGCCGCCACCAACGCCCGCGGTAACACCACGGAAAATCGTTCAGGCAGCGCCGCCCCCACCCGCAGCGCCGGTGGCGCGCGATGTTGACATCGCGCTTGAGCAGGAAAAAAAGCGCAAGCTGGCCCAGCAAAAACTGGAGCGCGACCAGGAGGCAGCGCAAGACAAGCGCCAAGCTGCTCTTGACGCAAAGGCTGAAAAAGACCGACAACTCAAGCAAGAAAAACTGCAAGCCCAAGCGCTCGCCAAACAACAAGCGGCAAGCGAAGCCAAAAAGCAGGACGCCGCCAAAGCCGACGCAAAAAGCACAGCTGCGGCCGCTGCCGCTGCATTGGAAGACCAGCGCAAGCAAAATTTGGCTCGCGCCATGGGCATGGCCGGAGCAACCGGCGATGAATCTTCCAGCGGCACAGCCAAGGTTTCCAGCGGCCCCACTTCAGGGTACGGCGCCAAGGTGCGTGCCAAAGTCAAACCCAATATCGTGTTCACCGAAGGGGTAGACGGCAACCCAAAAGCCGAAGTTGAAGTGCGCAGCGCACTCGATGGCACCATCACCAGCCAGCGCCTCCTCAAATCAAGCGGCAATAAAGCATGGGACGACGCAGTGATCAAAGCGATCGTCAGAACCGAAACCATGCCGCGCGATACAGATGGGCGGGTACCGCCGGTGATGATTCTTGAATTCAGGGTACGAGACTAGGCGGTACTGCCACTGACTTACGCTATAAAATATATAGCTTTTTGCGCCCGTATTTGTTGGACAGAAAGCTCTTTTCGCTTAATTATTCGGCTCCGTTTAATTGTTGCATAATTTGCGAGGTAGATCTTATTTGCGCGGCGTTGTATGCCGGCACTGATTCCCGGCCAGATAGCCGACCGCCATAAAAACTCTTAAGGATTTCGCTCATGACAGATTTCAAACTCACCCCCGACATGCTTACCTTCAGTGGCGTTTTCTACCCAAAGGGCTACATGTTCATCATGTTTCCGCTCGAAAAAGACGCGCAACAAGTGGCAGAAAGCCTCGGCCAGTTGAGCGACAAACCAGAAGTTGTGCAGCTCAGCCCTGCCACTGTGCTGCGCGAGGTGGGCCAGGTCGATGACGACTCTGATGTCGATTTGCCATCCGTCGGAACCGAAGGCGCCACAGTTCGTAAATACATTCAGTTAGCACGGCAGGGCAACAGCGCACTGATGGTCAAGGCAGACTCGGATGAAGAGGCCGAACGCGTGATGGTCGAGGTTCGCAAAGTTCCTTTCAGCTACGGTCAGCGCTACCACTTACTGGCGATGGAAGACCTGGAATAGGCTTGAAATCGTCATCTACCAGTCAGCCGCAAAAGGACACCCCTCATGATCGACCTGTACTACTGGCCAACGCCCAACGGCTGGAAAATATCCATCATGCTGGAGGAGTGCGGCCTGCCGTTTAACTTTCATCCGGTCAACATTGGCAAAGGCGAGCAGTTTGCGCCAAGCTTTTTGGCCATCAGCCCCAACAACCGCATGCCGGCAATTGTTGACCACGCGCCTTTGGGCGGCGGCGCGCCGATTGCGGTGTTTGAAAGCGGCGCGATTTTGCAATACCTGGCCGAAAAAACCGGCAAATTCTTTCCCACCAGCAGCGATGTGCGCGGGCGCTACCAGGTGCTGCAATGGTTGATGTGGCAAATGGGTGGCTTGGGGCCAATGGCAGGGCAAAACGGCCATTTTTTGCTCTATGCGCCTGAGAAAATTCCCTACGCCATTGAGCGCTACGGCAAAGAGGTCGATCGCCTGTACGGCGTACTCAACACGCAGTTGTCAACCACACGGGCCCATGTTGCCGGGCTTGAATATTCCATCGCCGACATGGCCATTTTCCCGTGGGTGCGCACGCACAAGGCGCAAAACGTCGACCTCGCCAAATTTCCCCATGTTGAGCGCTGGTACAACGCACTGTTTGAACGGCATGCGGTCAAGCGCGGCCTTGATTTGGGCAAAGAGCTGCGGGCACCCGCCTTGACAGACGAAGCCCGCAAATCCCTGTTTGGTCAAACTGCCGAAAGCGTGCAGGCCGGCCTGCCTAAAACCGTCAGCCCACCGTGACATCCGCCAACGTGAATTCGCCTGATGCGATCGAATTTTTCTTTGATTGCTCCAGCCCCTGGACGTATCTGGCGTTTCGCAACATTCAGCCGCTTGCAACGCAGCATGGCATTGCCATCAACTGGCGGCCGGTGCTGGTGGGCGGTATTTTCAACACCGTAAACCAGCGCATGTATGCAGGCCGTGAAGATGTGGATTCACCACGCAACCGCTACCAGCTAAAAGACCTTCAAGACTGCGCGCACCAGACTGGTGTGCAGATTGCGTTTCCTCCCAAGGTGTTTCCAGTCAACAGCGTGAAAGCCATGCGCGGGTGTTTGTGGCTAGCACAAGACCCATCGCACAAGGCACAGCTGCTACCGTTTATTGAAGCCACATTTGCCGCGTATTTCACGCTAGAAGCTGATATTTCTCAGGACGACGTGCTTGCTGAAATTTGCCAGAAAAACGGTATTGCGGTAGATGCGTTTCTAGCTGGTATTGCGCTACCTGATACCAAGGCGCAGCTCAAAGCCAATACGGATGAAGCAATTGCCCGGGGCGCATTTGGTGTGCCAACCTTTTTTATTGGCAGTGATATGTATTTTGGCAACGACCGCTTGAGCCTGGCAATACAAGCCGCTACAAAGTTGCCAGCTGCTACCTGAGCGGGCCTTTGCGCGTATCGATCGGCGCGACAAAAGAATCTTCAAACACCGGCCTGCCCTTGTCGTGCTTGCGCGCCGCAAAAGAATCCGTGCCTTGCGGGTAATGCGCCTCTGCCTCGTGTGACGCTGGCTTTGCATCTCTTTTGTTGAGCTCTCTAAGCGCAGCCTGGCGCTTTTCGTCCGTGAAATGAACCAGTTCCGCATTGAAGTTGGAGTCGCCACCACGGGTTTGCTGCTCGGAAGTGCTTTTGTGTTTCGTCTCACCCATAAACGCTGCCCGAACCACACCCGCATTTGGCAACGCCGAGGAGCGCACGGTAATGTAGGCCACCGCACAGTCTTCAAGCAAGCGCTCCTTGAGCTCCCGGCTGATAGAGCTCAGCCCGCGTCGGCCGTGCACATCTACGCAGCCAATTACTGTGCCATCTTTGGTACAAACTGTAAAAGTGCAGTACACCCCGTGCAGCAATTCTTGCCAACGCCGAGCCATGTTTTTTTGCTCTTTCTTGACGGGCACCGTAAACCTCAGCACGGGCAATTTGCACATCACAAAGTGTTTGGGAAAGATTCCCCTCAGCCATTCAAAAGTTTGGGCCTCTTCCGCGGTGAGCATTTCGCGCGAGCGCAACGGCCACTTGTAAGGCAAACGCAGTGCCTGACTTGACAAGTGCCGCTGCCACAGCACCAATATCCCTGCGCCCAAACCAACGCCGGCAAATAAAGCTAGCGCGATGGTAAAAAGTAACGATGCCTGCACATTTGCCTTTCGGATATTCAAGCTCAAAACCGCTCGCTGCCACACTGGCCAGCACGAACCGAAGCGTTTCAAGCAACCCTGTTCCTGGTAAGTTGATAGTTTATGCTGTTGTGAAACTTATGTCACTATGTGCAACTTCGCAGGCTATCCGCCTACACGCTTGACAATAAATTGCAACTTTTCAAGTGCGAAGAGCACATTTGCGCAATGGTCGCCCTGCACTTCTATCACGCCGTCTTTGGTTGTGCCGCCTGAGCCACAGGCTGCGCGCAACTGCTTGCCAAGCAGTGCAAGTTCTGGCGCATTCAACGGCACCCCGCGAACGACCGTGACGCTTTTACCGCCCCGGCCTTTGGAGTCCAGCGACACACGCACCATTCCATCTGTTTTGGCGGGCGGTTTATTTTGCTTGCATTGGCAAAGTGCAACACCTTGGCGGCATTCGGGGCAGGTGCGACCAATCTCGGTACTGTAGACCAAGCCGCCAGATGGTCGGGGCGTCATAAAGCGGCAGCGTTGCAACACACCAAACGCATCGGACTACTTTTTATCACCGCTGGGGCCTTGGCAAGCTGCGCGAATAATTCGCTGCAAGGGGTTGGGCTCGATTTCCCTGAACACCATTGGCCGAATGAGGTTGCTGGCATACACGATGGACTCATGTGGCGAGCCCGTCCACAGTGGAAGGCGAAAAAAATCAGCAGACAAGAACCGCGCAGTGCGCAGATTGCAATCAAACAGCACCACCGCACGGTAGGACATAAAAACGATGCCATCGGTACTGGTGCGCTCCCGCGGGCGGCTGACCCTGACCCGCATGGTGTGCATGGCCCCGTCAACAGCGACAGCCACCGGATCCACTTCAATCGTGTCGGCACTCGTGTCTGCAGGATCACCGACCACGGTCAACCACGACGTTTGGGCACCAGCCCAGCCCGCAGCGCACGCAGCGCACACATACAAAAATGTAATTATTTTTTTTATGCGCATGTACGGTATTCTGACGCAATTTGATGACTGAAAAACACACACCCGACAAAGAGCAAATCAACTTGCTGGAGCCATTCGACCGATTGGGTTTGCACCAAATCGAGTTGGTAGCCAACGTAACGCAGGCAAACGCTGCGCTGGCGGCTTTGGGCAGCGCAGCAGTTTTGGGGTTTGACACTGAATCAAAACCGACATTTGCGAAAAATGAAGCCTCTACTGGCCCCCACATTGTTCAGCTTTCAACAGTGAACAAGGCCTGGATTTTTCAGCTTGAAGATGCCGAGTGCAGGCGCGTCGTGGGCGCATTGCTGGAGTCAAAGACCATCATCAAAGCCGGCTTTGGCCTGGGTGATGACAAAAAACGCATCACGTACAAGTTGGGCGTTAACCTTCAAGGCGTACTGGACCTGAACGCCGTTTTTCGGGAACACGGCTACCGCAAAGACATGGGGGTTCGGGGCGCCGTGGCAGTGCTGTTTAACAAGCGGTTTATAAAATCAAAAAAAGCCAGCACCTCTAACTGGGCCAACCCACAGCTGAGCGAAGCACAACTGATTTACGCCGCCAACGACGCCTATGCCGCCATGCGGGTGTACGGCGAGCTAAGAATATAAGCGTTTTAAGCTTCTAGCGCAATAAATACGGGCGCAAGCAGCTACTTTATTAGTAGCAATAAACTTAAGCTGCCGGCTTGGCAGTTGCTGCCTTGCGGTCCGCCAGCACACGCTGCGCCGCTGGCCGCTCACTGATCATTTTGATGTACGGCTTGTAGTCCACACCTGCAACCAGTAGCGCGTCTTCACCGTAAATTGCCTTGGTGGCCATGCCCACCAAAGGCAACGAAGCAAATGCCGCGCAATCAGCTTGTGTAAAAGTTTCACCGGCAATAAAAGGGGAAAACTTCACCAACTGCTTGAAGGCGGCAATGTTTTTGTCCAATTGCCTTTTTACCCGCGCCTGCGCGCTTTCACTTACCGTACCGCCGAAAAAAGCTTGGGTGTACAGCTCACGCGCCACCAATTCAAGGTGCAAATCGACGTAGGTTGTCAGCTCACGCACCTTGGCGGCGGCAAACGGATCAGCTGGCAGCAGCGCGGGCACGGGGTGTGCGGCTTCCAGGTAATCCACGATGGCCTGGCTTTCACACAGCGTGCCGTGCGGCGTGGTGATGAACGGAATTTTGCCCAATGGCGAGGCCGAAAGGCCGTGCGCATCGAGCTTGCCCGGGTATGCCGGGGCCTCGGTAAAAGGAATATTCTTTTCAAGCAATACCAGCTTGACTTTGTTGTAGTAGTTGGACACCGGAAAGCCAGAAAGCGTGATCATTTTGAAGTCTCCTGTAGGGGGTATGAAGGCAGTTTATCGGCGCGCTGCCTGGGTCGGTGCAACAGCGGCGACACCCATGCGCTGGCTTGCATTTATCGGGCGCTTATCAAGCGTCTATCGGGCATCTAACGCGCATTCAATGGATAAGCAGGGTCGGTGTAGCCTGCAGTTGAAGGGTGGCCGGGCTTGACCAAACTATCGACCAGCGCCTGGTCTTCAGGCGTGATCACCACGTCTGCAGCAGGCAAATAATCCAGCCACTGCGCCAGGGTACGCGGCCCGGCAATCACCGACGTCACTGCGCGGCTGGCCAGCACCCAGGCGCACGCAAACTGCGCCAAATTCATACCGCGCTTTTCGACATGCGCCATCAAGGTTTGCGCAATCGCCAGCGATTCAGCCCTGAATTCAGTGTCCATGATGCGCTTGTCACCACGCCCTGCCCGGCTGCTGGCATCAGGCGATTGGCCAGGCGCGTATTTACCGGTCAGCACCCCGCGCGCAATCGGGCTATACGTCGTCACGCCAATGCCGTAGTGCTTGCAAGCGGGCAAAATTTCAACTTCAGGCATGCGATTAAGCAGGTTGTAGTACGGCTGGCACACCACGGGGCCGGGCATGCCGAGCTGGCAGCTAAGCCGCACCAGTTCAGCAATGCGCCAGCCGCGAAAATTCGACACGCCCCAATACCGAATTTTGCCGGCTCGCAGCATGGCATCTAGCGCACGCAATGGCTCTTCAAGGTTCATGTCGTTGTAGTCGCGGTGGAGGTACAGCACGTCAACATAATCGGTTTGCAAGCGCTTGAGGCTGGCATCGATTTCATGCAGCATCCAGCTGCGCGAATAGTGCCCTTCGTTGACGCGCTTTGACATCGCATTGCCCAGCTTGGTGGCCAGCACCCAGTCGTGGCGCTGGTTTTTGAGCAACTCGCCAACGATGGTTTCAGACACACCTAGGGTGTACACATCGGCCGTGTCGATGTAGTTCACCCCGTTGGCATGCGCATCTGCGGTGATGCGTGCGGCCTCGGCTTGGTCGGTCTGGTCGCCAAACATCATCGTGCCCAGGCACAGGGTGGAGACTTTGAGGTTGCTGCTGCCAAGGGATCGGTATTGCATAAGAATCCTTATCAAATCGGGCTGTGGCGCAATATATACTGGCGCAAGCAGCTATTATTTAAATAGCAATATTATTTATTACAGAGCTTTGCCAAGCCGCTGCACACCATCGATGATCTTTGCTGTGTCGGCCGTCGCAAAGCTCAGCCTGAACGTTGCCTTGTCCACATCGGTTGCAAAAAACGGCGCGCCAGGCACAAACGCAACCAAGTTGTCAATCGCGCGTTTAGCGAATTCCGCGGCGTCTGCGTTGGGTGCCGTCAGGCGGGACCAGAAAAACATGCCCCCTTGCGGCGGGTTGAAAGTTACGGCGTCGCCAAGTTCTTGCTGCAAACTTTTTGCCATGGTTTGCGCGCGTTCGGCGTAGGTTTTGCGTACCACGTCCAGTGCTGCATCCATGCGCTTTAAGCCCAGGTATTGCGCGGCAATGGCCTGCGTCAAGTTGCTGGTGTGCGCGTCGCTGAACTGTTTGCACATTACCGCGTTGGCCAGCAGTTGGGGTTGCGCCACCATCCAGCCGACGCGCAGGCCCGGTGACAACACTTTGCTGAACGAGCCGCAGTAAGCAATGAAGTCGCGTGAACCTGGAACGCTTTGACTCAAAGCCAGCATGCTGGGCGGCGGCGGTGCGCCAAAGTACAGCTCGCCGTAGGGGTCGTCTTCAACCACCAGCACGCGGTGCTCAACTGCCAGTTCCAAAATACGTTTGCGGCGCGCCAAACTGAGCAAGGCGCCGCTCGGGTTGCCAAAGGTGGGGATGAGGTAGACCAGCTTGGGCTTGTGCGCAACGATCAGGCGCTCCAGCTCGTCAACTTTTACGCCGTCGGCATCAATCGGTGCGCTCACAATATCTGCGCCATAGAGCCGAAAGCACTGAATGGTCGCTAAAAACGTGGGCCCCTCAACAATCACTTTGTCGCCCGGGTTGATCATGGTTTTACCGATCAGGTCCAGCCCCTGCTGGCTGCCGGTGGTGGTGATGATTTGGTCAGGCACAGCCGCGATGCCTTTGCCAGCCAGGTAACCGCTGAGGGCCTCGCGCAGCGGGCCCCAGCCCTCAGTTGCTCCGTATTGCAGCACCGCGCCTGGGTGGCCTGCCAACACTTGTTCTGACGCCATGCGGATGCCTTCAACATCGAACAGCGCCGGGTCGGGAAAGCCGCCAGCAAAGCTGATGATGCCGGGCTTGCCCAGCAACTTGAACAACTCACGAATGGCAGAGGTTTCGACGTTGCCCAGGCGGGCTGCAAAACTCAAGGGAAGTGGCGCGCTTAGGGGCAAGGACATGTAAAAATAACTTTATGAAAAAAGAAAACATTGCACCGTTTTTTGCCACGCTGAAAGCAGCCAATCCACAGCCAGTTACCGAGCTTGAATATACCAGCGTGTTTGAGTTGCTGACTGCTGTGCTGCTGTCTGCGCAGGCTACCGATGTCAGCGTGAACAAGGCTACGCGCAGGCTGTTTGCCGTGGCCAACACGCCGCAGGCTATTTTGGATTTGGGCTTGGCAAACCTGGAAGGACACATTAAAACCATCGGGCTTTTTCATAGCAAGGCCAAACACCTTTTGCAAACCTGCGCCATGCTGCAAGAGCTGCACGGCGGCGTGGTGCCGCGCTCGCGTGAGGCGCTTGAAGCCCTGCCGGGTGTAGGCCGAAAAACTGCCAACGTCGTGTTGAACTCCGCGTTTGGTGAGGCAACGATGGCGGTAGACACGCACATTTTCAGAATGGGCAACCGAACGGGTTTGGCACCGGGCAAGACGCCGCTGGCAGTAGAGCTGAAAATGCTCAAGCGCATACCGGCCGAGTACCTTGTGGACGCGCACCATTGGCTGATACTGCATGGCCGCTACGTGTGTATGGCGCGCCAGCCCAGGTGCTACGAATGCGCGGTAAGCAATTACTGCGCTTATCGGCCTAAAACGCTATTAATTAAGTAGCTGTTTGCGCCCATACCTATTGGTCAAAACGTGTTATTTGGTTAAAGCTGAGGCAAGCCCGCACGAATAGCAAGCAAATAGGCCAACGCTGCGCAAAATTGCGCGGGCTCTGGCAACATCAATCAATGCAAATTATTGAACTTGAAAACCGCGCCGCACACCCGCAGCAGCTCACCGTATTGTTTGATGGCGCATGCCCGCTGTGCCGCCGTGAGATTGGCGTGTACCAGGGGCTGTGTCCGGTTGATCCGGGCATGCAAGTCAAATTTGCCGACGTCAGCCTGAACCAAACTGCGTTGCCGCCAGGTGGCGACCGCGCGGCCTATTTGAAGCGCTTTCACGTGCAACTTGCAGACGGCAGCGTGCGCAGCGGCGCAGAGGCTTTTGTGGCGCTGTGGGCGGTGCTGCCCGGCTGGCGTTGGCTGGCTACAGCAGCGCGCCTGCCTGGGGTAACGCCTCTGATGGAGCTGACCTACCGCGCATTTCTCACCGTGCGCCCGCAGATGCAGGGCATCGCCAGAGCCTTTGAAGCGCCTCGGGTTTCAAAAGAGTTGGTGGGTGATTTGCGGTCAGACCACGCAGGCGAGCTGGGCGCGGTGTGGATTTACCGCGGGCTATTGGCGGTGTCGCGCGATGTGGGCGTGCGCGAATTTGCCCGTCGCCACAGCGCAACGGAGCAAGTGCACCTGGACAAAATCAGCGCCCTGCTGCCCTGGCCGCAGCGAAGCCGCTTGTTGCCGGCCTGGCGCGTGGCGGGGTTTTTAACTGGCGCATTGCCCGCCTTTTTTGGGCCGCGCGCGGTGTACGCAACCATTGCTGCGGTTGAGACTTTTGTTGACCAGCACTACCAACACCAGATCGACAAGTTACAAAATCGGCCAGAGCACGCTGCGCTGCTTGCGTTGCTGCTGCAATGCCAACACGATGAATGCGAGCACCGTGATGAAGCCACAGCGCTCACTGGCAAACCACCGGGCCTGCTTCTTCGCGCATGGTGCGCAGTGGTCGGCAGCGGGTCGTCTGTAGCTGTTGAGTTGGCGCGCCGCGTGTAACGTCTGGTGCATGGCGTAACGCCACTTGCTACTTAATTAATAGCTGCTTGCGCCCGTATTTATTGGGATAGCGGCCTGAAATGCTTTAAAGTTAAGCATCTTCGAGTAATTTGTACATCACCAGCGCATCCACCAGGCCCAGACGCTGGTGCTGAAAAGCGCGCGGCAGCGTTGCCATCACGGCAAAGCCCAGCTTCTTCCACAGCGCAATAGCGCCGACGTTGGTGGCGACCACCAGATTGAATTGCATGGCGCTGAAGCCGAGCGCTACCGCCTCAGTTTGTGAATGCACACACATCGCGGCAGCAATGCCCTGGCCGCGTGCTGCAGGTGCTACAACATAGCCGCAGTTGCAGACATGCGCGCCCAGGCCGGGTTGGTTGGGCTTGATGAAATACGTGCCCACCACTGCGCCCGCAGCATCCACCGCTACGTAGGTGGCCTTCGGTGATTCAACCCATTGGTAGTAAATTTCTTGCTCGGTGCATCCGGGCGCATAGGCGTACGTGTCGCCGCTGGCAAAAGTGGTTTGCAAAATAGCCCACAGGTCAGGCCAGTCTGAATTTTCAAAGGTGCGCACGGTGGTCATCTTGCAAGGTTGGTGAATAAGCGGTAAAAACATTGTGGCCCAGCAAATAAGTCGCCAAACCATTGGCGGAAAGCCACCAGTTCGCTCTCGGGCAAAGCCACAGAACTAAGAGTTAATGCGGAAAATAGATAAAATCTATTGGTATAGATTATTTAATAGTTTTATTATTTCATTTGTGCCTAGCGAACTGCTCAAGACACGTTTTTAAAGGAACTCCCCATGACTACAGAACTGAAATGCCCATTCTCGGTTAGCGCCCTCAAGCCCACCGTAGCCGGTGCAAGAACCAATGCAGACTGGTGGCCCAATCAGCTCAACCTCAAGCTGCTCAGCCAGCATTCGCCTTTGTCTGACCCAATGGGAAAGACATTTAACTACGCTGAAGAATTTAAAACCCTTGACCTGCATGCAGTCGTTGCTGACCTGACCGCGTTGATGACCGATTCGCAAGACTGGTGGCCAGCCGATTACGGCCACTACGGCCCGTTTTTTGTGCGTATGGCCTGGCACAGCGCAGGCACTTACCGCATTGCCGATGGCCGTGGCGGCTCTGGCTTTGGCACGCAGCGTTTTGCGCCGCTGAACAGCTGGCCCGACAACGGCAACCTGGACAAAGCGCGCCGCCTGCTGTGGCCCATCAAGCAAAAATATGGCCGCAAGCTGTCGTGGGCCGACCTGATTATTCTGACGGGCAACGTTGCGATGGATTCGATGGGATTTAAAACCTACGGCTTTGCGGGTGGCCGTGAAGACGTGTGGGAGCCGGGTGAGGATATTTATTGGGGCTCTGAAGACACGTGGCTGGGCGATAACCGCTACAGCGGCGACCGCGAGCTTGAGCAGCCGCTGGGCGCAGTGCAGATGGGCCTGATTTACGTCAACCCGCAAGGCCCGAACGGTGTGCCTGACCCATTGGGCTCCGCACGCGATATTCGTGAAACCTTTGCCCGCATGGCCATGAACGATGAAGAAACCGTAGCGCTGACGGCTGGCGGACACACCTTTGGCAAATCGCACGGAGCAGTGCCTGAGCACCACATGGGCGCTGCCCCCGAGGGCGCTGACATTGCCGAGCAAGGCTTTGGCTGGACCAGCAACTTCGCCGGTGGCAGCAGCGGCGAATACACGGTGACCAGCGGCATCGAAGGTGCCTGGACCAATAACCCGATTCAGTGGGATATGGGCTACTTTGAAAACTTGTTTGGCTACGAATGGGAGCTGACCAAAAGCCCTGCTGGCGCGCACCAGTGGAAGCCCAAAGACGCATCGGGCGCCAACACGGTGCCAGACGCGCACAACCCCGCCAAGCGCCACGCACCCATGATGACCACAGCCGATATGGCGATGCGAATGGACCCGGCGTACGAGAAAATCTCGCGCCACTACTGGGCCAATCCGCAAGAGTTTGCCGATGCCTATGCCAAGGCTTGGTACAAGCTGACGCACCGCGATATGGGGCCGACCACACGCTACCTGGGCCCGCTCGTTCCGCCAGGCCAGTTACTGTGGCAAGACCCGCTGCCGTCGGTAGACCACGAACTCGTCAGCGAGCAAGACATCGCTGCACTGAAGGCCAGCGTGCTTGCAACGGGGCTTTCTATATCGCAATTGGTCAACACAGCTTGGGCATCGGCGTCAACATTTCGGGGCAGTGACAAGCGCGGCGGAGCCAACGGCGCACGCATTCGCCTCAGCCCGCAAAAAGACTGGCAAGCAAATCAACCGGCTGAATTGACCAAGGTACTGCATGCGCTTGAAGCTGTTCAAGCCAGTTTTAACAAGGCGCAAACGGGCGGCAAAAAAGTGTCGATGGCCGACTTGATCGTACTTGGCGGTTGCGCTGCAATTGAGGCGGCTGCCAAAAAAGCCGGCCACGATGTGCACGTGCCGTTCACGCCCGGGCGCACCGACGCTTCGCAAGAGCAAACTGATGTGGAGTCATTTGCGGTGCTCGAACCCGTTGCAGACGGCTTTCGCAACTACCTCAAGCCCGGGCTTGAGGGACAAGCCGCCGAGCTGCTGGTAGACCGCTCAAACCTGATGAACCTGACCGCACCCGAGATGACGGTGCTGATCGGCGGCATGCGCAGCCTGAACGCCAACATGGGGCAAACCAAGCACGGCGTGTTCACCAAACGGCCCGAGACCTTGAGCAACGATTTCTTCGTCAACCTGCTTGACATGGGCACGAGGTGGCAAAAGTCTGAAGGCGCATCAGGCGTGCTGGAGGGCCGTGACCGCACAAGCGGAAACCTTAAGTGGACCGGCACTGTGGCTGATTTGGTTTTCGGCTCAAACTCGCAGTTGCGGGCGATAGCAGAGGTTTATGCGTGCAGCGATGCAGAAGAAGCCTTTGCGCAAGACTTCGTGGCCGCTTGGGACAAAGTGATGATGCTGGACCGATACGATCTGGCGTAGTCGTTTCGACAAGCTGTTAAAAAACTGCAAAGCCGCCACTTGGCATCGGTGTGAACCGATCCAGGCGGCGGCTTTTTGCTAGATTTTTGCTGGCTGGTCACGATCAAAAAAACAGTAGTAAGATTCTTACCAAACCGGAGTAAGAATTATGCGACTCACCAGCAAAGGCCAAGTCACCATCCCCCAAGCAGTGCGCGACAAAGCGGGCTTGCAACCGCACAGCGAGGTTGAATTTGAAGTGTGCGCCAACGGCGATGTGCTGATCAGGCGGGCGGCGGCTTCGGCATTGCGCGCCGCATCACCATTGCGCCGCGCGTTTGAACAAGTGCGCGGCAGCGCCAACGCAGCCCAGTTCAAGGGAATGGGCACGGACGAATTCATGAAGTTCATCCGTGGCTTGCAACGCCAGGCGTGCCACCCATGAGGTGCGCGAGGAAAACGCGCGCTACCTGCTTGCGCCCACGCTGGTAGACAGTTGCGTGCTGATTGACGTGCTGGCCAACGACCCAGACTGGGCCGAATGGTCACTTGAAAAGCTCGATGCGCTGGGCCAGCAAGCGCCGCTGGTCATCAACCCGCTGATCTTGGCGGAAATCAGCCCCCGCTTTGCGAAAGCCGCCGACCTTGACGCAGCTTTGCAGCAACTGCCCATCAAGCGGGAAGCCCTGCCTTGGGACGCCGCTTATCTGGCTGGCCAAGCCTTCAAAATTTACCGCACCGCAAACGGCAGCAAGCGCTCACCGATGCCAGACTTTTACATTGGTGCGCATGCGCTGGTAGGCAACATGCGGCTGCTCACGCGTGACGCCGTGCGTTTTCAAACCTACTTTCCCAAACTCAACATCATCTCGCCATGACCACATCACCGCCCCGCTACCCTGCCCCCGAACTCGCCAATCTGCCCGACGACATTCGCGCCAAGATTCTGGAGGTGCAAGAAAAAGCAGGCTTTATCCCCAACGTTTTTTTAGGTTTTGCCCGCCGTCCGGCTGAGTGGCGCGCGTTCTTCGCCTACCACGACGCGTTGATGCTGCCTGAATCAACAGGCCGCACCAGCAGCCTGACCAAAGGCGACCGCGAAATGATCGTCACCACCACCAGCGCGGCCAACAGTTGCCTGTACTGCGTGGTGGCGCACGGTGCGATTTTGCGCATTTATGAGAAAAAGCCATTGGTGGCCGACCAAGTTGCCGTGAATTACAAAAAAGCCGACATAACACCCCGTCAGCGCGCCATGCTGGACTTTGCAATGAAGGTGTGCCTGCAATCACATGCCATTGATGATGCTGACTTTGCAGCGCTGCACGCGCACGGTTTTGACGACGAAGATGCCTGGGACATCGCGGCGATTACCGCATTTTTCGGCTTGTCAAACCGCATGGCCAGCTTTAGCGGTATGCAGCCCAATCCGGAGTTTTATTTGATGGGGCGGGTGCCAAAGCCAAAGGCAATCAGTCGCTAAGTGCTACTCTATTTATAGCTATTTACCCCTGTTTTTATTGGGCTGACGTCATTTTTTACCCAAAATCAGCTTGAGACGATCTGCCGCAGCCAGTCTGGCAGTGTTTTGGCTTTTTGAATTGGGAAGTCAACCCAGATGGTGGTGGCGCCACCCGCTGCGCAAATAACGCCTGGCTGGCTGGTAAGCTCCATCGTGCCCCAGGTTTCAAACGTGGTGCGGCCCGGGTCAGACACGTACATTTTGATCAGCACGTCAGCCGGGTATTGGAGTTGCTTGTAGAAATTACAAAACGCATTGACTATCACTGGGCCTTCGCCAGCAGCATCAGGCAGGCAGCCGATGCTGCACATCCACTCAATGCGAACCGTTTCCAGATAGCGAAAGTACATCGCATTGTTCAGGTGGTTCATCGCGTCCATGTCGCCCCAGCGGATGGGTACCACCATCTCATAGACCAGTTTTTTGGCTTCAGGTATTTCAATTTTCATGAACAACATCCAGAAACGGGTTGACGATTCGCAGCGTGCCGCGAACAAGGTGCCAATGCTGCAAATCCTCGGTGTACAGCTTACTGCTACCTGCTTGCAAAGCGGCGGCCATCATCAGGCAGTCGTAAAAACTGTATTTCAACTCGTCCTGCAAATCTAGCGCGGTGTGAATCAAAGCTGTGCTGGATGCCACACAGTTCAATGGCTGCATGGCGGCGTCAATGAATGCTTTGCAGTCTTCGCTGCTGAGCTTGGTGGCGAACTTTTTACGTGCCACGTTGGCAAACTCTTGCACCACCTGGTAGCTGATGCTGCCCCGCCCCGAGCCCAGGCAAGCTTCAATCAGATCGACGGCTTTGGCGCGCTTGCGGGGCTCGCTGGCCAGGAAGGCGTAAACGAAGATGTTGGTGTCCAGGAACACCATTCCTTCACCTTTCATTCATCTCTTCACGGGTAAAGCTGCGACCCGCATCGGCCTTGGGCAGCGCCTGCATCACGCTGCGAAAGCGATTCACAGCAGTTTGCCCGTCACCCGCCTGCACGTAGCTGGCCAGCCATTTGCGAAACTCGTCGTTCAGCGTCACGCCTTGGGCCCGTGCTTTGTCACGGGCCTGGTCAATAAGCTGATCTGCAGCAGATAAAGTAATGTTACGCATCGCTATAGTGTACACGGCAGTGCGCACTACACATTAAACTAGCGATGCGCTTTGATACTTGCCAATATGCCTGCGACAAACAGCACGCAAGCCAAAGCTTGCAGCAGAGTAGGCCACTGGCCGTCCCAGACAAATGAATACAAAAGCGCAAACAGCGTCTCGCTCACTATCAGTTGCCCGCACAGGCTGGCGCTCAATCGTTGGCTGGCTACATTCCACAAAATAGTGGCTAACCACGCTGAACCGACACCCGTTGCTATACAAACAAGAGCTGCTTGCACCCTATTTTGCTGGGCTAGCAGCACATTTGCATCGCTCCCAGCGGCCATCCACAGCCCCAGGGCGCCCAAGCCCGTCGCCACACCCAACCAGTTGGCCCAGGTCGTGGCGCTGATATTTGGGTGTTTTTTCAGCCACGTAGCGTTCAGCAAGCCAAAGGCTGTCCAGCAGACCATGGAAGCCAGGGCAAATGCAACGCCTCGCCAAAAGTCCTGACCCTGTGTTGAAACATGCGCCTCTGCCTGCATCATCAGCGCCAAGCCAAGCAGTGTTAACGCCAGCCCGGGCAGCAGTGCCGCCCAGCGCAGACTCGCTGGTTTGCCCAGCAGCATCATCCACAAGGGAATGGTGCCAATGATCAGGCTGGGAACGCTTGTGCCGGCATCCCGGATGGCAAACACCAGTAGCAGGTAGTAGCCAGTAAAGCCCAGAACACTCAAACCGAGGGCGGAAAACGCCTGGTTTAGGGTCGGTTTTACAGACTGGCGCACCAGCAGCAGTAACGCAAAAGACAGCGCGCCATAACTTATAAAGCGCCCTGCCGTCAGGTCAACTGACGACAATTCCGGCACCATGCGAGGCGCGACAAAAACCAGCCCCCACAATGCGCCAGCGGCCAAGCCCGCCAGTATTCCGGTCAGCACTTCAGATCAGGCACCAAAACCATCGTCGGCCGCTATCACCGCACCATTGATGAAATGGCTTTGCGGGCTAGCCAGCATGACCAGCAGTGCGTCCAGGTCTTCAGGTTTGCCGATGCGTTTCCTTGGCAGCATTTGCACCAGCTTTTTGCCTTGCTCGGTTTCCCAGTGGTGGTGGTTGATTTCGGTGTCGATATAACCCGGGCAAATCGCGTTGACGTTGATGCCGTACTTGCCCCATTCGAGCGCCATCGCCTTGGTCATTTGAATCACTGCGGCTTTGCTCATGCAATACACGCCAATTTGCGGCA
>ENA-OBIT01000468-OBIT01000468.1-metagenomes-genome-assembly--contig:-NODE-468-length-17627-cov-9.35022_pt1 | contig 17627 bp, 22 predicted proteins | sample MGYA00153386_OBIT01 | MGnify analysis MGYA00153386
TTTAAGCTTCCCCACTGGAATGTATTGGTTGCTAGTACTAAGCGATAAACCCTACTGTAAGTAATTTATGAAAATTTTATAGATTTATCTGGAGTTTATTTCCCATGCAAGTTACTTTATCTGGCAAGATTGGTGCTGATTCTGAATCCAAAATTATCCCACTCAGAGATGGTACTGGTTCCCTCCGATTGGTTGAAGCTTCCCTGGCGGTTAAGACTGGTGCTGATACTCCCGATTGGTACAAGCTCAAATTCCTTGGTGATAACTTCGCTACCATCGCTAACCGGATCGCAAAAGGCGTGACTATCTCGATTGTTGGCAATCTAACTTTTGAGTTCTGGAACGACAAAGACACTGGTGAGCGCAAATCTAAAGCAGTTATCACCGTCTTAGATCTACAACTTCCTCCTCTTCCTCAACTAGCTTAATTTCTGCTTTTTTATTCTTGGTGAGAGTTTATTAATTGGTAAACTCTCACCTTTTTCTTCAATCCACTACTTTTACTTTACTAGGATAAATCTCATGCGTAAGTTCACTTCTAACCTCACTGTTTTAACTGCTAAATCTGGTAAGTACATCACTGGTACTGCGATTGATGGTAATACTGCCATTCACTTTACCGTTGCCAATAACGATCTCAATGCTGCTACTTTCCTCCCCGAAGCTAATCTAGTTGTCACTGGCGATCTCAAGTTGGGTGATGTTGGTACTGTCAATGTCTGGATTACTTCAACTGTCGCTCTGATTAGTTTGCCTGAGCTAGCGGTTGAACCTATTTCTGCACCTATTGAAGTTGTTGTACCTGCTCTAACTTCCACCCAAAAACGCGCTGCTACTATTGCTGCCAAGAAAGCTGCGGCTACGGCTGAACTTGTTCCATTCTAATTTCTGCTCTACCCACTGGCGATCTTCTAGTGGGTATCTAACTTTGCTGCTCTGCTTAGTTTGAGAACACTCAATAGCTTTGGCTACTGAGTGTTATTTTTTTTGCCATAAAAAGGTCGCGTAGACGATTAAAACCATCATCAATCCTATGTTAGCCCAGTCAATTCCTTTAGTTCAACAAGATTTCATGTTCATAGAATTGCTCCCAGGCTTAGTAATTTGTGAAGCACCTACTGAAGATCCTCACAGTTGGGGTAATGCCCAAGCAAACGAACCCGCATTCCTAGTCTATTTGGGATATAACATCCCACAGGAAAGAGATGAGTGGATTGCTCGACTTCGGGGGGTATGGAAGATCGATACAGAAATTATGTATCGTGCTGCCAAGCGAGTTTCAGGCTACTGGTATGAGATTAAGATTCGTGGGATGCAGCGATATTCCAATCCCACGGTATTCGATCTCGACTATTTAAGCGAGTTGGAGCAGTATGGGTTAGACTTTTTATTTCACATGCGACAGATGGAGCTAGAAGCGGCTGCTTATGAGGAGATGACTACATCTAGAATCCTCAAATCAGCTTAGATCTCGTCCCCAGTTTCGACCACGGATCTAGTCTCGGTGGCAATCTCAGTGAATCAAGGAGAGTGACGATTTCTAAAAGTGGTTTCGCGCCTAAGCTGATAAAATCAGCCTTCTGGAATAATACAGAGCGGATCGATCCGATTCAAGCGTTCGAGATTGCTGTCAGGCTTTACCCTCAAATTGTTTGGCAACAGCGGTTAAAAGCGATTACTCCCACTCAAATTCAAGATATTTTCGCTCGAATCCCTGAAGGAAGAATTACTGCGGCTGCGGCTAAATTTGCGAGCGATCTATTAGCATCCAATCGTCAAACATTAGCATCTGTCTAAAATCCCTAGTACTAATCTTTATTAGTGCTTTTTTATTGTTTGTGCGGCACCAATCTCATTGGTGCTTTTTTTGTTCTTTATCTTCTTTTGAAAATTCATGACCACTACTACAAGTCGATATCTCACCGACGCATTACCAGCCACCGATTTCTCCTATCCTTACGCCCAAGCGTTGCGCGGCGAAAATCCCGCCCAGTGCGGTTATTTCGTGCCGCTGAGTCAAGCTGAGAAAGCTGGCTGGAAGAACCTTGAAGGTACCGAAATGACTGAGTACGCCTATAACAGTGGGCAAACTGAGGTGGGGATCTTGCTCCAGAAACCTCGAATGATCCTTACTCCCATCTGTCAACTGGGTGCATTCGATCGTCAAGCCAGTCAAACCGAGGAAACTCTAGTCGTACTGGGTGAATGGGATCGCGCCAAGCACAGTAAAGATCCTAACGCTGGTAACTTCCAAATCTTCTTAGTGATGTTTATGGACGCTAACAAGCAGCCGCTCCACGATATTCCACTCCGACTGTTCGCCAAGGGATCTCACCAAGCGACTCTATCGATCGAATGGCAGAAGTTTTGTACATCAGTGGCGCGTTGTCAGGCTGAAGCAAACAAAACTCTATTCCGTCCTAAGAACGAAGTTTTCAATGCCCTGTGCATCTTTCAGCCGATTATCATTCGCAAATCTGTCGGCGATAAAGTCAAATCTCCTGCCTGTTATATCGATGGCTATGTCCATCCCACTGTCCTGAATTGGCAGAGTTTCTTTATGGGTACTGACGAACGGCTTGCCGATGCCATTATCGATATCCTCAATCCTCGATCGCGCTCATTGCTGTCACCACCTACGGCTGGGACGATTATGCTGGCACCCGCTCCAGAGCTTGTCACACCTGCCGCAGTAACTGGTGCTGCTACTCCTCCAGTAGAAGATAACAGTAATGCGATCGATGTAGCTTCATCCCCCGTAGCTGAAGAATTAGCACCCGTACCAACTATTCCTACCACTCCGGTTGCGACTAAAGCTAAACCAGCACCCGAACCGGAATACATCGATCCGCCTGAGTTTGAGGACGATGAATTTGAAGACGATGAGGTTGAAGAGGATAAAATCCCCTTTTAACTAATGCCCCAACCAATCGTTCTTGCTGACTATAAGGACAATTTGCGTCTATATCGCAAGAATAGATACTATTGTCCTGCCTGTCCTGGGCATAACCTTACATTTTGTCCATTAGGGCGGTGGAATTGTTGGAACGATCCCACTAGAGCACATCGGCTGGAGATTATGGCGGCTCTCGTCCCAGACTTCAATCGCTCTGGCTACACTCCACGAGTTAAGTCAGAGCCTTGTCCGATTGTCTTGCCGCGAGTGCATCGCGCCCTACTCCATTTCCCCCTGATAAAGCGAGAGCTACTGTCAGATGTTGTGGGGAGGCGAACGCACTATTGGTATAACCCCAGTCAACGAGTGGTGCGGATCGATTATGCCAATGACAAGTCGGTCTTTCCCCAGTTTCTCAACGGTGCGGCATGGGTGAATGGTGCGGGCGATCGAGCGTGGGCACCCTATGGACTATCACGGTTGCTCCCCTATCCAGGTAAGACCAATCTCATCTTGGTAACTGAGGGGCAAAAATGTGTGGAAATTGCTCACAGTCGAGGTATTCCAGCTTTATGTCTTGAAGGTGGAGATTATTCCTATCAGACTATGTTCGATAAGCTGCGGGCGATCCGCGACAGATTGGAACGATTGCTGTTGGTAGTGCTGCCCGACTATGACTTGGATGGTAATCGTAAGGCGTTGCAGATTATCCAGACCGCTAAATACTTCTCCTTGCCAACCCTGTTACTCGATCCCTTGGAAATCGAGCCAACTCTTGGTGCTGGTGGTGATATCGAGCAAATGCCAAGTCTCGATGCCGATCGATTGATGGAAATTGTCAAACGAATGTTATCTCCACCCAAACAATAGAAGAGCGAATCCGTAGACCCGCTTGTCTATTGTTGGCGAGTGATTTTGTATCAGCAAAATCACTCACTTACTCAATTACTAGTTGTTAGTTATGAATACTCTCATTATACCAGTTTCACCCACTATAAATCTCATTGAAGTGACTGGATTTATCAGTCTTGCTGATGAAGAACAACAGCTAGCGTTCGACGAACAGTTGATGCTAGATCGCGAGGCTTATTACCAAAATTCTCAGTATTAATCACTTTGGATATTTGCCGCTAAGTTGCTATTGATGCTTGGCGGTTTTTTATTAACCATTATCACATTTTTAAAATCATGAAAACTGGACGCACGATTGTCGAACTAGCTCAAGAACTATTAGAACAGCAGGAAACCAAACGGGATTTCCATGCCAGCACCAAAAGTTTGACAATGGTACCTAGTGGGAAATTTCAATTGGAGACAACCAGCGGCTTGGAATTAATGCCAGCTACTGCCTATGCTCATGCACAGATGGCAAGTAAGCTCAGTATTCCGAAAGTTTATTACGATCGGATGATGAAGCAGTCGCCAGATCTTTTGGCAGAAAATGTTAATCACTGGTTGGGCGAACGGCAAGATGAAACAGGTCTAATCCGTACTCTGCGCGGTCAAATGCGGGCATTCTTGAGCAGTCGATATCGGATTGTCGATAATCATGACATTCTCGCAATGGTACTACCAGAACTCAGTGAGATGGGTAGTGGTATTAAAATTGCAAGTTGCCAAGTAACCGACGAAAGAATGTATCTCAAGGTCATCAACACGGATATCGAAGCGGCAATTGCTGTCGGCGATCCAGTTCAAGCTGGCTTTATTTTGAGTAATGGTGAAATCGGGAATAGTTCGATTTCTGTTGAACCATTTATCTACCGTCTGGTTTGCACCAATGGACTTATTCTCAAAGACAAGAAGCAGCGCAAAAATCATGCCGGACGTAGTGCTGAAAATAGCGATTTATATGCCATTGATACTATTCAAGCGATCGATGATGCTTTCAAACTAAAAGTTCGTGACTTAGTGCGAAATGCAATTAGTATCTCCACCTTCCAGGAAGCTGTTGCAGACATGCAAGGAGCCAAATCTAACCCGATTACTGGTAGTCCGGTTAAGGCGGTTGAAGTGACTGCTAAATCAATTGGACTTAGTGAAAATGAATCTGGTTTGGTGCTGAAACATTTAATCGATGCTGGCGACCTTTCCCAGTTCGGGATGCTCAATGCTGTCACTCGTACTGCTGAAGATATTGAATCTTACGATCGCGCTACAGAAGTCGAGCGGCTTGGCTCCAGCGTTATGTATTTACCAACCACCACTTGGCGAGAAATTGCTACTGCAAACAGTTAATTAATATTACCACTTGCCCCAGCAATTCACTGGGGCATTCTCGATTTAACTACTCACACCAAAGAATTAATCATGACATCATTATTAGATTTAGAATTAAGCCGCGATAGTTTAGTCGAACAAATTATGGCTTTTATTGAAGAGGAAGAAGTAGAGGGGAAAACCGATACTATTGCCTTAATTAATAGCTTCGATGAGTTAGAGGCGCAAATTGCCACTAAGGTAGATGCTATTGCTGCGGTAGTTGCAGCCAAAGAGGGGGAAATTGCTTATCTCCGAAAACGCCGCGACAACTTCAATAGTCAGATTGAAGTCAGGGAAAATGCCTTGTCAAACTTCAAAACTTACCTCAAGAAAATCTTAGAGAATCGTGCTGACTCGACTATTAAAGGTCGAGAAGCGACTATCAAACTCGTCAAGAATGGTGGAAAACAACCGCTATGGACTAATGGGAATATTCCCGCGAAAGATTTTCCGGTAAATCTAGTCACAGTCCAAACTAGTTATAAAATTTGTACCGAGACAATTCGGCAACAGTTAGCGGAGTCTGGTGCAGAGGAATTGGTAGTTGATGGGGAAGTTTTAGCCAAGCTTCAGCCCAGAGGAACCCACCTCAGAATCGGTTAATTATTACAAACATTACTTTAAGGATATCCCATGTTAACTAAACTAATTGCTGCCCGTCAACACTTTATTTGTTTACTGAATGGAGAATTTGAGAACCGAAAATTTTCGATTGGTGAGGCACTGATAGAAGTCTATTATAAATTCTTTGATCTGTAACGAATTTCGAGGCTGTTTGTCACGAAGTTTAGTCCAAATCCACACTTTTAATTATTATTGCCAGTCGCCAATGGCAATTGGTATTTTGTGGTGAGATCGATTAGTTATTCTACTACCCCGTCGGTAAATTATTTAACTCCCATTCAAATTAACTTTGAGTGGGAGTTTCATTCAAATATTTATTATGGATTTATCAATTTTACCAGATGACCAGTTACTCCAATTAATTGAAGCTGTAACCAAAGAAGTTGCCAGACGTGCGACCGCCTTGCGGCGCGCTTGCGCGTTCGCTATTCAAGCTGCTACTGAAAAATATTGGCAAGATACGAAGGAAGAGATTCTGAATCATCCTAATAATGCTGCCTCTCAACGTAGAGCTGACTCACCCACTAGCACTAATGATGAACTTACTAAAGCAACAGTAGCTAGGTTGCTTAAAACTGCTGATTTCTTTATGAATTATCAACATCATGCTTTTTCAGTAAATGTTTGGGAGAAGCAAGGAGATATCCGTCTATATCTCCAAGAAAGTTTCAAAGCTGATGGTTGGAAATTTGTTTACTATCACACGGGAAATAGATATCAAATCCCAGAAGCAGTTAGTGTCCCAGACGATCTCGATTCAGTTAGTATCCGTGCGTTTAGAGATCTGGCAAGGATGCTCTGTAATGAGCTGCCATCAGGTTTTAAATGCTATGCCAATGACGACATCAAACATTCGGTTAACCCCACCCTATTACAACAATATCGGAGTCAAATATGAGCGGCTTAATTAACCCACTAGCAGCAATTATTCAACAAGCATCCCAATTGCCGGATTCAGGCATGGCTGCTAATTATTACCAGCGGATTGGGACTGGAAATCCCGATATTTGGTGTTTGCTATTAGATACTTCAGGATCGATGGATGCTGAGTGCAAAGGCAAAGAACGTCGGATTGATGTGCTACGAAAAGCTGTGGAAGGTCTAGATTGGCGTAACTACAAGCTATTTACCTTTGACTCTGTAGTTGCTGAAATTACTAGTCCCGACGGTTTATGGCGATGTGGTGGCAGTACTGCTTTGGATCTAGCACTCGATCGAATTGTTGCCCTCCAACCAGCTCGTACCGTGGTGATTTCTGATGGTGAGCCGAATAGCGAACCAGAGGCGATTGCCGCTGCGAAGCGACTAACTGGCACCATTTCTACGATCCACATTGGTGACGATCGAGATCGGGATGCGATCGCGTTTATGCGAAAGCTGGCGGAGCTAGGCTGTGGTAGTCCCTATATCCAGGATCTCGGTCGAGGTCATGTGGAATTAAGTGCCACTATCGATCGATTGATGCTGCCACCTTCAAGATCTTGAGATCCCAGATTGATGAGCACAGTAACACTTAATACCTAGTCAGCGATCGATTGCTGGCTTTTTTGTACCTATTCATATTTATGAGTCGAAAAAAACATCGTTGTCAGGGACAAATTAGCCTGTTTCCAACTCCATCCTTGCCCGAACGGAGCATTCTAGAACAATGCCTGTATCAGTCCTTACATAGCACGGCAGGAGCCAAAGAGAGGTGGGAGAAAATTAGAGTATTGCAACCCACTGATGCCCAAGTAAAACGTGCAATTGCCTACGAATTTGGCATCTATGGCGGCAGTACTTCTCCCCAGATGCACGCTCATGCAGGTGGGGCGAATCCAAAATTTTGGATGGACGATGTAAATCTATGCAATCCACCGACTTTAACGGGGCAACCACTTATCGATTTAGTTAGAGAAATCCTGGATTTATGAGAAACAAAAATATCTTAATTACCCAGTCATGCAATTAGAACTTTTTCCTAAACTAAAAGTAGAAATTAAATATGTACGAATCAGAAAATAAGAAAGTACAAGAAATCGTTCGGATCGTCCAAATACAAGGTTGTACGATCGAGGGCAAGAAAATTACTCTGAATGATTGAGATCTTTGCCAAGATCTCAATCGCTCGGATAAAGCAGAAATTGCAGATTTAATAGGGAGTATTATGGGAGAACTAGAACATCTGTATAGCGAACGACAATACTTAAATGACAGTATTAAGCCTTTGGAGGCTGCTAAAGAGAAATTAGCACAAATAATAAATCTCAAATTAGATTGAAGATAATTTTATTACCCACTCATTAATATAAAAGTATGCAACTTAACTCTAATCTATTAACCATCGATACCTATCTTAAACATTATGACTATGCTGTCATCCGAGATGATGGGAAACATAAGTTAGTTCAGTTGAAAAATCTCAAGCTAGTTCAAATTGAATCGATCGAAGATGATAGTTATACCATTCAAGAAGTGACGCAAGGTATAGCTGGACAACGCTGGGAAGATATTAGTATCGAAACAGTAATCGAATATATCCAAATGTTAGAAGGTGGCAATGATACTTTCGCTAAGATCTGGCACCTTGATGATGTGCTTTCGATTAACTCAGATCTGAGTCGAGATCGGGCACGGTTAGTGCTGACAATGGCAATGGACAACCACGATGCCAACATTGGAATTAACTGGGAAGTTCTACAAGAATATATAGATCGAGTTTTAGAAATGGAAGCCGCAGGGACTATCTAAAACTAAAGTCAAATCGGATTTTGCCAGCAATTAGTAATAGTTGCTGGCTTTTTTGTGTCCATTTATTGCCAAATATGATGATTACTCAAGCTCAAACTCAAACTCAAGTAGCTGTGACCGAATTAGCCGCTAAATTAACCGCTGGTGACAGGTTGACTCAAGATGTTGTCATCGAATTGATGAGCGATATCTTTGGTGGTGGCGCAGCAATGGGACGGTGGAATTGGAAGCAAGCTACCGATCTGATTGAAGCAGCAATGGTAAGTTCGATCCTCACTGGAAGTTGTACCACGATCGAGGATTTCATGGATCTTCAGGCTCTGGTTCCTCACCATCAGATCCGCTCGGAGGAACAGATCCAGTTGCAACAGTTCTCAACTCCTCTCTCACTCGCCTGGATTGTCGCGCGACTGGCTCAAATCAAAGAAAGCGATACGCTGCACGAACCGAGTGCGGGGACGGGGATTTTGGTGGCAGCGACGATTAGCCGACTCAATGGCGCATTCCCTCACAAAATTATCCTCAACGAGATTTCTAAGTCTCGGAATGCCTTACTCCACGAACTATTCCCTACCTGTGGCTCAATTTATTCTGTGGATGCAGAGTATCTCAATGATGTGCTGCCCCAAGGCGAACAGCCAACCCTGATTGTGATGAACCCGCCCTTTAGTGCCTCAGTCGGCAGAAGCAAGCGCAATCCCGACGCTTGCCTCAAACATCTGAGATCCGCTCTATTGAGATTACAACCCAATGGCAGACTGGTGGCAATTGTCGCTCATTGGCTCTCCCCAGAGAAGTACCCCGAATACTTCGCCAGTCTGCCCGCTCAATTACAACTGAGTTTATTCGTCGATGGCAGTCACTATCGCTATCACGGTACTTCGATGGATGTCCGCATTTTGGTATTCGATAAGATTACCAAGGTAGAACCGATTAAATCGATCGATCTCAAGTTCTCAGTTACTGCCAAAGAAGTGGCAAGCTTGGCAATGGAAGCCACGCCAAGCCGTCAGACTGTCAAGTATTGGGAGCGGGAGGAACTATTAATGGCTGCTGCTGCGGCTGCCCCCAACCCCTTTGTCGAACTGCCCTTATTCCAACTAGGCTTACAACCACAGTTAACCATCGTTCCCGTTATCGACTCCCTCGCAGATCCGCGCCCAGGAAAGATCGTGCGGATCGAGAAACCCGAACCTGTTGTCGAGATAGCGTTAGATCGATTTGGCGAATTGGCGCGATTAACTTATCAACCAGCCGTCAAACAAGAAGTCGAGACAATTGATGCCGTATACACGCCTTACCAAGCCAGTGCGATTCATATCCCTGGCGCGGCACCACATCCTACCCCGCTGGCAGAATCGATCGCAATGGCGGCAATTAAGGCTCCTTATCCTACTGTCCAACCACTGCTGCCTCAGCGGATTTTAACGGGAGGATTAGCCTCGCACCCGCAATTGGAAGCTCTAATCTATGTGTGTGAGGCACATAGTAAATTTCTGGATACCCGCTGGTACATTGCCGAAAACAAACAGATCGCTGTCGCCAATCCCGACAACCCCGACGGCAAATATCACCGCCAAGCAGCTAGTATCGGCGATTCTACAGGCGTAGGTAAGGGCGTGGAGGCAGCTTTGATTATCCTTGCCAACTGGTGTGAAGGGCGCAAGAGAGCGATTTGGGTGAGTAAAAATGAAGCTCTCCTCGAAGATGCCAGACGCGATTGGCAACGGTTGTGCGGTAGTCCCCATCAAGTCGTTCCCTTATCGAAATTCAAGCAGGGTGAATCTATCAGCTTGTCTGAAGGCATCCTATTCGTGACTTATGGAGGGTTGCGGAGTCCGGCTAAGGGCAGTAAGAAATCCAGAGTAGACCAGATTATTGACTGGGTGGGCGAGGATTGGGATGGGGCAATCTGTTTCGATGAGGCGCACATGCTGGGAAATGCGGCGGGTGACGATGGAGAACGGGGACAAACCAAAGCTTCCGCTCAAGCGTTGGCTGGTACTCAGTTAATCAACCATTTAGCCAATGCTAGAGTCACATATCTCAGTGCGACAGGTGCGGCTAAGGTTTCGAGCCTCAGCTATTACCAACGGATGGGACTGTGGCAGACTACAGCTTTTCCATTTGCCTCCAGAGCGGCGTTTATCAGTGAGATGGAAGCCTCCGGTACATCTGCCCTGGAGTTAGTCGCGCAAGATCTCAAGCGATTGGGGATCTATGTCGCCAGGACGCTGAGTTTTGAGGGGGTGAAGTTTGAAACTGTCGTTCATAAACTAACGCCAGCACAGCGAGAAATTTGGGATACCTACGCTCAAGCCTTCGTCTATATCCACCACCAAATCGATCGAGTCCTGCGATCGATCGGGTTGGAAAGTGAAAGTGGTAAATGTACCAATGGTAGAGCTAAAGCTGCGGTCAGCAGTCAATTCGAGTCTGCCAAACAACGCTTCTTTAATGCCCTATTATGTGCGGCTAAAGCTGCTACTTTAATCGATGGGATCGAACGGGATTTGGCAGAAGGTCGCTCTTGTGTGATTCAAATTGTCTCGACAAATGAGGCTCTAATGAATCGCAAGCTAGCCGATATTCCCACCAGTCAGTGGGGAGATATGCGGGCTGTCGATTTCACCCCCAGAGAAAACATCATCGACTATTTGATGAACTCGTTTCCCATCAACCTCTATCAAACCTATGTAGATGACAGCGGCACGACTAAAAGTGAGTTGATGACCGACCCTGAAGGTAATCCCATCGTCTCCCAAGAGGCAATAGCACTGCGAGATGGACTAATCGAGCGGATGTCGGTACTGCCCCCTGTGAACGGACTGTTAGACCAGATTAACTGGCATTTTGGTCATCACAGGGTCGCAGAAATTACGGGGCGCAGTCAGCGGATTATCCTGGAGGACGGGCGATATCAACTAGCTCAACGTCCTGGTGCGAGTAACCTTGCCGAAACCGCTGCGTTCCAATCTGGTGAGAAACGAGTGCTAATTTTCTCCGCTGCGGGGGGTACGGGGCGCAGTTATCATGCCGATCTCGCCTGTGCAAACCAACAGTTACGAAGACACTATTTAGTCGAGGCTGGTTTTGAGCCGATAGTTGCTTGCCAGGGGGTTGGCAGAACACACCGCAGCAACCAAGCTCAACCGCCAGAAATCGTCTTGCTCACCAGCGATGTCAAGGGAGAATTGCGGTTTACAGCGACGATTGCCAGCCGCCTCAGTTCGCTGGGTGCCATCACTAAGGGGCAACGCAACACGGGAAATAATGGGCTATTTCGTGGCATTCTCGACTTCACCAGCCCCTATGCTAAGTCAGCCCTGGGAGAGTTCTTCGCCGACATGAACGCACAAGGGATCGATGGGATTTCACCAGCAGAATTTGCCGAATATACCGGACTCAAACTTCTGAATAAGGACGGGAATTTATCGGATAATCTGCCCAAGATGAACACCTTCCTCAATCGGCTCTTAGCTCTCAAAATCGACCTCCAAAATCGGTTATTCGCCGACTTCGAGCAGCGGATTCTGGAGCGGATCGCCCAAGCTAAAGCCAATGGCACATTCGAGCGTGGCGTACAGACAATTTGGGCAGAAGGTGGATTTGAGGTGGTTGATACCCAATTATTGAGTACCCACTCTTCTGGGGGTGAAACGATCTGCTATGCGATCGATAAGTTGAATAAACCTAAGCAGATCTCGGTCGAACGCGCCCAACAAGCCGCTCTCCAATCTGGTTTCTGCTATTACCGTCACAGCAAAAATGGTAATTTGGCGATCGCTCACATTACCGACCAGCACACCCACCGTGGCAATATTGTGGATATAGTCACCCTCTATCACCCAGTTCATTCCAAAACCTATCAACGACTGGATAAACCGGATTTCGATAAGGTCTGGATTCCTGAGATTCCCACTGGTCAATATTGGCGACAGTGGCAGCAATTAATCGATTTGGCTCCTGAGTTCGATCGGGAACGGATCTATCTCTGCTGTGGATTGTTGCTGCCAATCTGGGGACAATTGCCAGGAAGTCCTCGTGTCTATCGACTCCAAACTAACGATGGTCGGTTGTTGCTAGGACGAGAAATCGACAAGCTGAAAATCGATAAGGTGTATCGAGATTTTGGCATTGCTGGCGAGTCTAAACTGACAGCCGATGAAATCTTCCAACTAGTTTGGGAACGGAATGAGGTGACATCGGCGGGACAGTGGCAGTTACAGCGGAATTATTATAAGGGGGAAGATCGGTTGGAAGTAGTGGCTGTTTATGGTAGCGATAAGATCGATTGGCTCAAAGCTCTGGGCTGTTTTACAGAGATTATCAATTATCGGACTAAGGTGTTTATTCCGGTAGATACTGCGATCGAGATTATCGATAATTTGATAACTGGTTGATTGTAGATAATCCCCCAATATAGAGCGGGGGATTTTAATCGATCGATCGAGATCTTATCGAGTAATACTAGAGCTAGGGATTCGGTTACATGAACAAAGAAAGAGTAGATCTGATGACAATCCGAATAGCTTGCAGAATAGAGTGTCTAGCATATACCAGGAATCGAGAGGTTAAGTTGTCTGGAACTTTTTGTAAATCTGAATCGGATACTTACCAGCAATTCATCCTCAAAAATATATATGGTAGAAAGCGGTTGCTTTTCTGGATCGATCGTAAGTTAGGTATTGCCTTCGATAAACATCAAAACTACTTTCTATTAATAGAATAATCTTCTACCCTCTGCCTTCTGCCTTCTGCCTTCATTAGAAATAGATTATGCCAAAAGTCTCGATTATCACTGTTACTAGATTGCGTCCTCAATTATTGTCCCAAGCGATCGAATCTCTGAATACTCAATCCAGTCAAGATTTTGAATGGATTATCATCAACGATGGTGAAGATATTGCTACACGAGAATTAATCTCTAACTCCCAAATCGATTTCACCCATACCTATTTGGAAATGCTGCATCCCGACAAGGGTTTTGGTCTATCCTATGGACGCAATAGAGGGGTAGTAATCGCACAAGGTGACATCGTGACCTATCTCGATGATGACAACACCTTCAAGCCCAATTTCGTCGCCGAGACAATCGCTTTCTTCGAGCATCATTCCCAGGTAAATTATGCTATGCCGATTCAGCAACGCAGACGCGATATTGTCCAGGATGGTGTTGTAGTTAAACGGGGTAAAGAGTTTTTCTCTCCTACTTCAGATTGTACGTTGGAAGAATTAATTAGTCACCAGCAACTCATCGATAGTAACGGATTCGCTCATCGGAACACTAGGGATTTAAGTTTAACTTGGAATCCCGAACTCAAAGTTTATATCGATTATGAGTTTCTGCTTAAATGTATCTGCCATTGGGGAGGAGAAAGCTTTAGGATTAATCCATCAATCTTAGTAGATTATGTCCAAACTAATCAAGGAATGATTGGTAAGTCTAGTTATCAAGACTGGGCTAAGGAAATAGAATGGATAATCGATCGCCAAGAATTTTATCCATGTTTGAATGAAAATGATATTTTGACTCTCGATCGACTAAAAGGTACATTTGTAGCTCGGGATCAAGAAATTCAGAAGATAGCAGCATTTACCAAATAGCAAGAATATAAAGCTCCCAGCTTTGGATCGGTACATTTAAAAACGAACTTATTAGTTATTACTCATTATTTAATTAACCATCGATCTAAAATGTTAAAATAGAGTTGTATAAGTTGGTTTAATACTGTATAGATTTGAAGTCAAGTTAGATTGAGGAGAAAAGTCATGACAATTGCTCAAGATAAATACTGTTACACCGATACCAATCCAGATGGTACTAAGACGATCGAAGGTATTCTAGAATTTACCGATGTGAATGGCAAGGATACGGCTTGTGTATTTCGGGTTCATTTAGATTCTAGAACTGTCCTGCTCTCCGAATTAGTAGGACTACACTATTCTTCTCTAGCTACAAATGATCTTATCCCCAATCTAATTTGGAAACAGTACCTTGAATCGACTGGAATTCAACCTGCTGATATCCAATGGATTAAGCATAGTGGCACATTCGATGGTCGTTCTGGAAGTCATGTAGATATTCGCTATCCCTATCGAGCTATCGATCCTGAAACTAATCAACCGAGTAATGATTACGCACCAGCTTTCATCGAGTGGAATGGGAATAAATTTGAATATTCGGAGATTCGACTAAAGCAAAGCAAAACTATCGTAGATGAATCTCAAATTAAATTTTTTGAACTATACTTTGGCACAGTCGAAAAAATAACAGATCGGTTCAATTGGCGCAAAGGAGTAAATCGCTTAGATATTGAACATCGTATAGATCGAGTCAATAGTGATGATTCTAAAACTATCAAGAATATCTATCATTGGGAACACCCAGATTATCCTTCTCATTGCCTTCTACGGATACTATTACATCCGAAGAAAGCAATCGTTATGATGTCAGAGATACAGAGTAATATTCCTCCCCATCAATCCTACCGGAATGAATCAACTAACTCATTATATGAATGCTTAATTCAAGTAGTAAATGGCATATATCAAAAGTATCAGGATGAGTTATCGCAGTATCAACGGGAGAATACTATTTGGATTTATGAATGGGGTGAATTTACCGACCCAGGTGATTACCGTGATGTATGGCATGAACCATCTTACTTTGAGTTAGTGAATTTAGTCTGGAATGGATCTACATTAAATTATCTCTATTCAGAAAATGATGAGGATAATGATAACTGTACTTATATTGAAAATAAATCCCAGATTGCCTTCTTTAGAAGCGATAGATTTGGCACTGTCGAAGAATCTCTCAAGGAATTAGGGTGGTTTAATCGATAATGTCACATCAGATTAATGGTCGCAGTATTCTAAGGCAAGTAAAATCTCGCATCGAAATTCATCGAGATAATTTGAATAGCGATCTATCTAGGATAAAAATAGTCATCTTTCAGTTTAATCCTTCTCCAGATTTAACTAATTCTTATGAAATTAGTAAATATAAAGCTGCGGACACATCTACTTCGCAAAAATGCAAGCTATTTAGAGACTTTTTAGGATGTGATGTTAAAGTAACAAAACTACCTCATGACACAAATTTTGAAGATTTTAAAAAAATTATTGCTACCCGTAACAAAGATGAGAATGTCAGGGGGATTATTATTCAATATCCTATTCCCAAGAAGCTAGATCCTGCTAAGAATAAAAGTAGACAGATAGTACAACTTATAGCAACTTCCAAAGATCTCGATGCGATGAGCGACGCAGGAAGAAAGCGTTGGGGTCGTTGTGCTACTGCTGATGCTATTTGTCGCGTTGTAGATGCTGGATTGAAACCAGGGTGTAAGATAACAGTTGTTGGCTCCGAAGGATTTGTGGGTAGGGATATAATCAAATATCTTAAAAGCAAAGGATTAAAAGCACAAACTATAGATAAAGACAATCAAGAAGATATCGACAAAATTAAAGAATTCACTCCTTCAGTTCTAGTTTCCGTAACTGGACAAAAAGAAATTATCACAGTGGAGCGTCTTCAAGGTACCAATCTCGATCTTCTAGTCGATTGTGGCTTTATTATCACAGATGAAAAGGATGGAAAAGGTAATAATATTATCATTGGCGATGTCGATCGGGATGCTCGTAAGTTATCTCAATTCGTTACGCCAGTTCCAGGTGGGATCGGCCCGATGGAGATGGCTGTGTTACTGGAGAGATTTATCGCCAAAGAATTTCCAGGACTCAAAATGGAGCCGTGGAAACTAATTACACTCGATAAATTAGCAGCAGAGTTAGCAAATCGATCTCCAGAAGATTTAACACCAATTGATTATCTAGTCGATCCGAGGCTAGAATTTGAAGAGTTATTAAACAAAGCGGTTATCTCTAAACCAAAATTATCGGACTCACAACGTCCACAGCAGTCTCTTTAACAATTATGTACCTATAGATAATACTTGATTCACACTTGTTAACAAAATAGTTTCATCATATCGGGCGATAAAATCAAAAAATATAAATTATCTTGCGACAATCGCTCGATCTAATTCCGACAAATAGCTGAACCGATCTGACTCATCTAGAAGATAAACTTGAATCATAAAAGGTCAAAGCTTATCTCTATCAATCGAGATGTGTATATATGTTTGATAAAGATTCAGCCAAAGTTAAATTTCCGTGGGTAGCATTTATCAGTCAGCCGCTCGGACATCCCACAGCTACATTAATTATCAATCCGGTTAAATTTAAGAAACTGTATCATATTTGGTTATTAGAAAATTGTTGGAAGCATGAATCAGAAGTAAAAAGTGTTTCTAAATAAGTACAAAGCTGTTTGTCCAGTTTACACAGTCTTGGCACATCCTCTGAGGATAATAACTATAAGCTGCGAAACAATCAAGTAGTAACTAAGTTATTTATAGCACTATAAAATATGTCTAATCGTCGAGTGTATTTAAACGTCCCTTATTGTCACGAGGTTTGGGATTATAATGATGTCTGTTATCGACAAACCTTAGTTCGATTGATTGCTCTGTGTCCTGCTTGTCACGAGTGCAAGCACATTGGATTCGCGAATACTCAAGGGCGAGGTGAGATTGCGGCAAAGCATCTTGCTAAAGTGAATCAATGGTCGAACGAACAGGCAATCGCTTATATTGAAGAAAGTTTTGAAATCTGGCAACGTCGGAGTCAATGGAACTGGACGTTAGATATTTCCTATCTGGAACTCGAAAAAATAGAAAAGGTTAATTCTAATCAAAAAAGGGCTTGAAAACGATTGCCAAACCCTTTTTTAAAATCTGAATTTTAAGTCATAAAAATATACATCTTACGTATAATTACAACAATATTTGATATCACCCATACCAGAAAGCATCTTGGATAGAACCATTTGCCCCAACCCACCAGACTTCCATGCTGCCAGGAATTCTTGATACTGCCGTAATGCCGCCATTAGTTGAGGCATTTCCAGGCGGTGCTAACTCAAACCGCTGCCAGTTTGCATTGTCGTACCAGAAAGCATCTTGGATAGAGCCATTTGCCCCAACCCACCAGACTTCCATGCTGCCAGGAATTCTTGATACTGCCGTAATGCCGCCATTAGTTGAGG
>ENA-OBIT01000475-OBIT01000475.1-metagenomes-genome-assembly--contig:-NODE-475-length-17577-cov-5.18046_pt1 | contig 17577 bp, 15 predicted proteins | sample MGYA00153386_OBIT01 | MGnify analysis MGYA00153386
TAGCGCGTCGCGGCCACGGCAGCGCGCGCTTGCTCGGCGGTCTCGACGAAGGGGATCAGGAAGTTGTGGAAGCCGGCGTCCAGCAAGCGCTTGATCATCACCGTGTCGTTCCAGGGCGGGCGCACCACGGGCGCGCTGGGACTGTCCTTCAGCGCCATCAGCTGCGGGATCAGCGACAGCACGTCATTGGGCGCGTGCTCGGCGTCCAGCAGCAGCCAGTCAAACCCGGCCAGCCCCATGACCTCTGTGGTGATGGCGCTGCCCAGCGACAGCCAGCAGCCGATCAAGGGCTGCCCGGCGCGCAACTGCTGGCGGAATGTATTGGGGAAGGCGCTGTAGGCAGGCTTCATGAGGTGTCGATGTGGACGTGATAGACGTAGCACATCGTACAACCTGCATGGCCAACCGGGGCATTCAGGCAATCCCGGGGTGGACGCCGCGCTTACCGGGTGCCGGTGCGGGGCTGCGGACGGGCTGGACCGGGACCCGCGCGCCGACGGCAAACCTGCTTGTCAGGCGCCGGGGTGCCCGGCCACAGGCGCGTCGCGCAGCACCAGGTCGGCGGCGGCGCGGCGGCGGCGTTCGCGGCTGTTCACCAAGTGCATGCGCATGGTGGTGCGGGCGGCCTCGGCGTCCTGGGCGGCGATGGCGTCGAAGATGCTTTCGTGCTCGGCCTGCACCCGCTGAAGGTAACTCCAGTCGGCACTGCCCACCACCGGTGCGCCAACGTTCAGCCGTGCGCGCGGGATGATGGTCTGCGGGCCCAGAGCCAGCAGCAGGTTCTCGAAGTGCGCGTTGCCGGTGGCCCGTGCCACTTCCAGGTGGAACTGGAAATCGGGGCCAACGGCGGCCTCGCCGGCGTCCATGGCGGCCACCACGGCGTCCAGCGCCAGCCGCATGCGCGCCAGGTGCTCGGCGCTTCGCCGCGTGGCGGCCAGGCTGGCGGCTTCGCTTTCGACAGCAATGCGCAATTCGAGCACCGAGATCACGTCGTTCAGCGTGGCCACCTGTTCGCTGGTGACGCGAAAAGCCGCCGCCTCATCAACCGGCGCCAGCGCAAAAGTGCCGATGCCGTGGCGCGTGACCACCCGGCGCGATGCCTGCAGCATCGACAGCGCCTCGCGCACCACCGTGCGGCTGACGCCGAACTCGGCCATCAGCGTGGCTTCGGGCGGCAGCTTGTCGCCCGGCGCCAGCTGGCCCTGCGCAATGCGCTGGCCCAGCGTGTCCACCAGCGCCAGCGCAAGGTTGCGCGGCCGGCGCTGCGGCGCGGGCAGCCCGGCGCCTCGGGCTGGCGGCGCGGCAATGTCAGCGTTGGCGGGGGGCATGGTGGGCGGGCTGCAAGGATGGATCGACCACAAGGGTTAACACCGGCCGACCGGCGCTTTACAGGCTTGGGCGGGTCATCAAGAATTCAGATGTCTGACAACGTATGAGTAAACCTATCTTCATTGTATGAGCACGGCGCCCGTCATGGAACAGCTGGGTAGCGCTTTGTGCAGCGTCGGCGAGAGCCCGCTGTGGGCGCCGCACGAGCAGGCGCTGTACTGGGTGGACATCGAGGGCCGCGCGCTGCACCGCTGGCAGGCGGCCAGTGCGCGCGCGCAGACCTGGGCCCTGGCCGAGCGGCCGGGCTGCATCGCCCTGCACGCCCTGGGCGGGCTGGTGTGTGCGCTGGAATCGAGCCTTGTGCACCTGCAAGTACACGACGACGGTCACGTCGATCTGGTCACTCTGGCGTCCGTGGAGCACCCGCAGCCGGGCATGCGCTTCAACGACGGCCGGTGCGACCGCAGTGGGCGTTTTTGGGTCGGCTCCATGGTCATGAACATGGCCCTGGCCGCGCCTGCTGGACAGATCGCGCGCCTGGCCGGCCGCGCCCTGACGCGGCCGCTGTCGGACCCGCTGACAGTGCCCAACGGCCTGGCCTTCAGCCCCGACGGCGCCACGATGTACCTCAGCGACAGCCACCCCTCGGTGCAGCTGGTGTGGGCCTTCGACCTGGCGGCGGACGGCACGCCCACCGGCCGCCGTGTCTTCATCGATATGAACCACCACCCCGGGCGGCCCGACGGCGCGGCGGTGGACGTGGACGGTTGCTACTGGACGTGCGCCAACGACGCCGGTCTGGTGCATCGCTTCACGCCCGATGGCCGGTTGGACCGTTCGCTGGCCGTGCCGGTGAGCAAGCCGTCGATGTGCGCCTTTGGTGGCGCGCGCCTGGACGAGCTCTTCATCACCAGCATCCGCCCGGCCATGCCGCCGCCGGAGCAGAACCTGCTGGCTGGCGCGACGTTTGTCTGCCGCCCCGGCGTGCAGGGGCTGGCCGAAACCGCCTTCCAGCCCGCGACCCCAGAGCCTTGACCGCGCGGCCTGCTGCCGCCACCACCACAACAACCAACGTCCCCGGAGAGCTTTCCATGCACCCACGCACCCCCACACTGAAGAAGCCCAGTCGGCATTCGCCCATCGCCGCGGCGGCCCTGCTGGCATTGATGGCCCAGCCCAGCATGGCGCAGACGGCGGCAGCAGCGCCAGAGGCCAGCCAGGTGGTCAGCGTGACGGGCATACGCGCCTCGCTGCAACGCGCCGCCGAAATCAAGCGCGAGGCGCCGCAGGTGATGGACGTCATCACCTCGCAAGATGTGGGCAAGCTGCCCGACGACAACGTGGCCGAGGCCTTGCAGCGCGTCACCGGCGTGCAGGTGACCCGGGTCTTCGGCGAAGGCCAGTCGGTGTCGGTGCGCGGCCTGCCGCTGGTGCGCGTGGAGGTTGACGGCCGCACCCTGCTGGGCTACTCGGCGCGCCTGTCGCCGCCCGAGAACGAACAGCTGGGCCGCAATTCGGGCCTGGACACCGTGCCTTCGGGCCTGTTCGGTCGCATCGAAGTGCGCAAGTCGCCGGTGGCCGCGCAGGTGGAAGGCGGCTTGAGCGGGTCGATCAACCTGGTCACGCCCAACCCGCTGGACTTCAAGGAATTCACGGTGTCCTTGCGTGGCCAGGGCACGTACTCCGACGGCTCGGGCAAGACCGAGCCGGCCTTGTCGGCGCTTGTGGCCAACCGCTTCCTGGACAACAAGCTGGGCGTGCTGCTGGCGGTGGACTACACCAAGCGCACCACCTTCACCCAGGCCTTCGAGCGCAACAACTTCTTCACGCGCACGCGCATCGGCGCAGGCACCCTGCCGGGCACCGGAGCCGACCTGAACGGCGACGGCGTGGCCGACCTCAGCGGCGCGCTGCTGCAGTACGAACAGTTCACCACCGACCGCTCGCGCATGGGCGCCACCGCCGAGCTGCAGTTCAAGGTGAGCGACGAATTCGAGATGCTGCTCGAAGGCATCTATTCCAAGCTCAAGACCGAGCGTGCGCAGGACTTCATGAGCTGGCGCTACACCGGCACGGCCATCACCAACCCGGTGTTCGACGGCAACTTCATCGTCGCCGGCAACGCCGGCGGGGTGCTGCAACAGGCGGGCCTGTACCGCGCCGAGCCCACCGAGAGCCAGCTCGCGGCCTTCAGCACCAAGTGGACGCCGAAGAACTTCGTCGTCAAGACCGATCTCAGCACCAGCCGTGGCACGCTGGATCAGGTCATCCGCCAGATCACGATAGACACCGCCGCGGCCGTGCCCGGGCGTTTTGACTACCGCGCCGGCGTGGTGCCCAGCCTGGACCTGGGCAGCTTCAACGTCACCAACTTTGCCAACTACAAGCCCGCCACCAACGGCGTGCGCTCCAACCGCCTGGTGGCCAGCATGGAGGAGCATGTGGCCAAGCTCGACCTGCAGTACAGCATCGACAAAGGTGCCCTGTCGAAGGTGCATGGCGGCCTGCGCTGGCGCGCGCTGGACGCCAAGTCCGAGGCCTACCGCAGCCAGAAGACCATGACACGCGACGAGACAGCGCCCTACACCACCGCCATCGACGCCGGGCGCTTCCTGCCCGACATCGGCGTGAGCTTTCCGCGCCCCTTCCTGACCACCATCGCCGACCGCGACTTCGTCCTGCAGCGCTCCACCGGTGGCCTGCCGCTGGACCGCAACGCCGCGCGTGACTACGACCTCAACGAAAAGGCCTTGGCCGTGTACGCCATGGCCGACTTCGACGGTGAACTGGCCGGCATCACCTACAGCGCCAACCTGGGTGTGCGCGCGATCAACACCGACTTCAAGGTCATCACCCTGTCGCAGGGCGTGACGCCGGTGCTGGACACCAGCAAATACACCAACACCCTGCCCAGCGCCAACATCGTCTTCAACGTGACGCGCGACATCCTGGTGCGCGTGGCGGCAGCCCGCACGATGCAGCAGGCCGGCATCGCCGAGCTGGCGCCGTCGATCTTCGTCAACACCACCAACCGCAGCGCCACCGGCGGCAACGCCACGCTCAAGCCCACGCTGTCGAGCAACTTCGACGTGTCTTTCGAGCTGTACGGCAAGCGCAGCTCGCTCATCTCGGGCGCGGTGTTCTACAAGGACGTGAAGGACGTCATCGCCTCGACCATCGTGCTGGAACAGTTCGCCGGCTTCGAGAGCCTGGGGCCCATCCCCTACACCCGGCCGGCCAACGTCGGCACGGCCAAGGTCAAGGGCTTTGAGCTGGGCGTGCAGCGCTTCTTCGACTTCCTGCCTGCGCCCTTGGACGGCTTCGGCGTCATCGCCAACTACACCTGTTCAGACGCCCAAGGCGACAACAACACGCCGCTGGTGGGTGTGTCCAAGAACAGCTACAACCTGATCGGCCTGTACGAGAAGGGCGCGATCTCGGCGCGGCTGGCCTACAACTTCCGCGACAAGGCGGCGTTTTCCTTCACCGAAGGCCGGCCCGACTACATCGCCAAGCGCTCGCAGCTCGACTTCCAGCTGGGCTACGACATCAACAAGCAGCTGTCGGTGCAGTTCCAGGCGCAGAACCTGTCGCCCAAGGATTCCGCCACCATCGAATACAGCCAGGTCTCGCCGGTGGCACTGAACAGCTATGCCTTGTCGGAGCGGCGCTTCTCGGTCGGGGTGCGGGCGCGCTTCTGATCGTCAACTGCGCGCGGCGCGGCTGGCCGGGCAGGCACACTCCGGCCATGACCACCCAGCCCGCCGCCCCAGCCACGATCCGCAGCGTGGCGGCGCTGGCCGGGGTGTCGGTGGCGGCGGTGTCGCGCTTTGTCAACCACAAGCAGCGCTTCACGCCCGAGGTCGAAGCGCGCATGGCGCAGGCCATCGCGCAGCTGGGCTACCGCGGCAACGCGGCCGCGCGCAGCGTGGCAACGGGGCGGTCGGGCGCGGTGGCGGCGCTGGTGGCCGGCGTGGACAACCCCTACGCCGCTGCCCTGGTCAAGGGTCTGTGCCGCGTGGCTTTGGCCCAGGGCTACGACGTCCTCTTCGTCGACACCCAGCACAGCCCCTCGACCCGGGACGAGCTGGACCGCGTGATGGCCATGCAGGTCGACGGCCTGCTGATCGCCGCAGACCTGCCTGCCGGCAGCAGTGAGCTGCTGGCCCGCTACGGCCGGCCGGTGCTGGACCTGGCAAAGGGGCCGGGCGCCGACGCCGTCGGTGCGCCCACCAGCCAGCACGCGGCGGGCGCCTTGCTCGGGCGCTACCTGGTGCACAGCGGGCACCGGCGGGTCAGCTTCGTGGCTTGCGCGGCGCTGCCCAGCAACGCCGAACGCCTGCAGGGCCTGCGCGAGGCCCTGGCCGACGCCAGCCTGTCGCTTGCTGTGCACCACGCCAGCCAGGCCACCGCGCAAGGCGGCGCGGCGGTGGCTTCGGCCGTGCTGCTGGCAGCGCAGCGGCCCGACGCCGTGGTGGCCGCCAACGACCCCTTGGCCATGGGCTTGCTGAGCGAAGCGCGCGTGCTGGGCGTGGCCGTGCCCGGCGAAGTCTCGGTGGCGGGCATGGAGAACGCGCCCTTCGGCCGTTATCTGTCGCCCGCGCTGACCAGCGTGGAGCTGCATGCCGACGAGCTGGGCGCACGCGCCATGTCGCGCCTGTTGGCAGCGGTTCGCGGCCAGCCCGAGCCGTTGGCCGCAGCGCTGCCCGAGCCGCAGCTGGTGCTGCGCGAATCGACCCGCGCCCGCAGCGACTGAACTGGGCTGGCGCGCGCTCAGAACCTGGGCTTGCGCTTCACGAAGCCGGGCTGGTGCTTGCGCATCTCCGCGGTGTCGTCGCGGCGGCGAATGCCGCAGCCCAGGTACTGGTCATGCAACGCCGCCAGCGCGTTGCGGTCGAGCTCCACCCCCAGGCCGGGCGCCGAGCCCAGCAGCACGCAGCCGTCGACGAAGGGCACGCGCCCGCCCTGGATCACGTCTTCGCTCTGCCAGGGGTAGTGCGTGTCGCAGGCATAGGCCAGGCCGGGGATGCTGGCGGCCAGGTGCGTCATGGCCATCAGGCTGATGCCGGCGTGCGAGTTGGAATGCATGGACAGCTTCAGCCCGAAGGTGTCGCACAGCGCGGCCAGCTCGCGCGTGGCGCGAAAGCCGGGCCAGTAGTGGTGGTCCGACAGGATGGTCTGCACCGGGCGGCCCCGGCCCACGTTGTCCACGAACTGGCCGCGGTCGCAGACCACCATGTTGGTGGCCAACATCAACCCGGTGCGGTGGTGCAGCTCGGCCATGTCGGCCAGCGTGGGCACGGGGTCTTCGTAATACTCCAGCGCCTGGCCCACCTTGGCCGCCACGCGCAGCGCGGTGTCGAGCTGCCAGTTGCCGTTGGGGTCGATGCGCAGCGGGTGGGTCGGGAAGGCCTGGTGCAGGGCCAGCAGCGCGTCGGCTTCCAGGTCGGGGTCGAACACGCCGGCCTTGAGCTTGATGCTGCCGAAGCCGTACTGGCTGATCATGGTCTGCGCCTGGCGCACCATGGCCGCGGCGTCCATGGCCTCGCCCCAGGGGTCGTCGGCATAGGGCGGCGCGTGGTGGCGGCCGAACTTGTAGAACAGGTAGGCGCTGTAGGGCACGCGGTCGCGCGTGCGCCCGCCCAGCCAGTCGCACAGCGGCAGCCCGGCGCGGCGTGCGTTGAGGTCGGCCAGGCCGGTCTCAAAGCCGGCAAACACCTTGTCCAGCGCACGTTCCGGCGCGCTGCCGGGGGCCACGTCCAGCACCGGGCCGCTGTGGCGGCTGCTGCCGTGCTGGCGCACCAGGGCCGCCAGGCCGTGCAGGTCGTGGCTGCCCAGGCCGCGCAGTTGCGGCGCCACGGCCTGCAAGCGCAGCAAGGTGTCGTCGTCGCCATAGGTTTCGGCCAGGCCGACCGTGCCGTCGCGGCCCTCGATCTCGATGATGGAGCGCAGCGTGTAGGGCTCGTGCACGCCCGAGGCGTTGAGCAGTGGCGGGTCTTTCAGCGCGATGGGGGTGACACGAACGTCGGCGATCTGGGTCATGGCGGGGTGGGTCCGGTGGGCTTGGCAGCCACAGGCGCCGCCGTGGATTCCCGCAGCACCAGGCGCGGGGGCAGGGTTTCGTCGAAGGGCTCGAGCAGGTCGCCGGCCATCAGCTGCAGCAGCCGCTTCATGGCCACCCTGCCTTGGGCCTGGCTGTTCATGGCCACGCTGGTCAGAGTGGGGCTGACATGGCGGGCCAGTTCGATGTCGTCGAACCCGGCCACTGCCACCTGGCCCGGAATGGCCAGACCCAGGCGCCGCGCTTCGTGCATGAAGCCGATGGCCACCAGGTCGTTGTAGGCCACCACGGCATCGGGGCGTTGCGCGGTGGGGTGGCCGGCGGGCGTCAGCAGCACCGGCGCGGCAGCCGCCTCGCCGGCCTCGGCCGTCGGGCTGGCGATGGCGTGGGGCGTGACCTGGCCGCCAACCTCGGCCAGGGCTTCACGCAGGCCGCGCAGGCGCTCGGCGCTCCAGCGTGAGGCGTTGAAGTCGAGGTAGCTGACCCGCCGGTGGCCACGCTCGGCCAGGTGGCGGCCCAGCAGCAGCGCGGCGGCGTGGCCGTCGGTGCCCACGCTGTGCCAGCCGGCCGGCCCGCCATGGCCGAAGAACACCACGGGCTTGGCCAGGCGGGTGATCCAGTCCAGCGCGCCCCCGGCCAACCGGGCGCTGACCACCAGGCCATCGACCCGCCGGGCCAGCGCTTCCACCAGTTGGCGCTCGGGCGCCTGGCTCTCTGCCGTGTCGACGAAGGCCAGGCTCAGACGGTGCTGTGCAGCCACAGCTTGCGCGCCCTGCACGAGACCGCTGAAGTGCGGATTGGCCAGGTCCAGCACCACCAGGCCCACGGCCCCGGTGCGGCCCGTGGCCAGGCCGCGCGCGGCGTGGTTTTCGCGGTAGCCCAGGGCCGCCACGGCGGCGTCTATGCGTGCGGCCAGTGCCGGTTCGAAGCGCCGCGCGCCGCGCCGGTGGCGCGACACCGTGGCCACCGACACGCCGGCGGCCTGGGCGACATCTGCAAGCGTGGGTGGGCGCAAAGGGGCTGATATCGGATGGCGATTAACTTCGATCTTAGCGCGCAGCGGAGGCGATCTGGCGGCTGGATAGCACCTGTAAAAGCTGGGTTTATACGTAGAGAAGACTGCTTTACAGCCCGTTCCGAGCGCCAGAGAATGCAATCTTTAGTTAACCGCTGTCCATGTCACTGTCCAACCCATCCACCAGCCGACCTGCCGCCTCGCGCCGGCCATTTCCCGGCCGCGCGCAGCGCAGGTGGGCGGCCTGCTCGGCGGTGTTTTCGCTCGCCCTGCTGGCCACCGTGGCTCAAGCTGCGGCGCCGGCCGAGCCGCTGCGGGTGTGGACACGCTCTTCTAACGACGGCCGCAAAACGTACGACGCCATCGCCGCGGCCTTCACGGCCAAGACGGGCATACGCGTCGAGTATTTCAACGCCACCACCGACTTCGAACAGCGCCTGGCGCGCGCCGCCGTGGGGCGTGACCTGCCCGACGTCATCATCAACGACGGCGGCTCGCTGGGGCAGTTCGTCAGCATGGGCATCGTCGCGCCGATCGACCGGGCGCAGGTCAAGGGCGGGGCGGAACTGCACGAACGCGCCTGGCGCACCGCCACGCTGCCCGACGGGCGCGTGTTCGCGGTGCCGACCTCGGCGCAGGCCCATGTGCTGTTCATCCGGCGCGACTGGCGCATGCAACTCGGCTTGCCCGTGCCCCAGACCTGGGACGACGTGGCCACGCTGGCGCAGGCCTTCACGCAGCGCGACCCCGACGGCAACGGCCGCGCCGACAGCTACGGTTTCGTCTTCCCCGGCAGCACGGCGCGCGGCTACACGGCCTGGTTCATCAGCTCCTTCCTGTTCCAGGCCGGCGGCGACTTCGTGCACGTCGCGCCCGACGGCCGCGCGCGGGGTGCCTTGGCCGAGCCCGCCGCGCTGCAGACGATGGCCTTCTTTCGCCGCCTGCTGTGCGAAAACAAGAGCATGCAGCCCGGCGCCATCAACGCGTCGACGCAGGAAGCCAACCGCGCTTTCCTGTCCGGCCAGGCCGGCATGTACCTGTCCGGGCCGTACCACATCGCCTTGTTCGACAAGGAGCCCGGCGCGGCCAAGGTCGAGGTCGTGCCCGCCCCCGCCGGCCCGGGCGGCGTGCGCGCCACGCTGGCCGGTGGCGAGCTGGCCTTCATCACCAAGACCACACGGCGGCGCGACGAGGCCCTGCAGTTCATCGAATTCATGATCTCCGTGCCCGGCCAGACCCTGGGCAGCAAACCGCCTCGCGGCGGCCTGCCCGTGGTGCGCCTGCCGGTGCACCGCGCGCTGGACGCCGGCAGCACCCACAAGGACCCGCGCTGGGCCACCGTGGCCGACGCCTACCTGAAGCACGGCAAGGCCTTGCCCATGCTGCCCAACTGGTCGCGTGTGCAGCAGGTGGCGGCCGACGGTTTCAACAGCATGCTCGCGCGGTGTTCCACCACGCTGGAGGCCGACCTGCAGGCGCTGAACGCCAAGGTCGACGCCGAGCTGGCCAAACAGCGGGTGCTGGCGCCATGAGTCCGAGACCGCCGCCCGCAGCGCCGCCCGCCGCGCCGCCCCAGGTGCCGCCCCACAGCAGCCCGCGCCGCCGCTGGGCCGGGCTGCTGTCGCCCTGGATGTTCCTGGCGCCGGCGCTGCTGGTGTTCCTGTACTTCAAGTTCATCCCCATGGCGCGGGGCCTGCAGATGAGCTTCTACAAGGTCAGCTTCGGCGACGCCGACGAATGGGTGGGGCTGGACAACTTCGCCCGCGTCTTCACCGAAGAAGCGCTGCGCGGCGCGGCCGGGCGCACGCTGCTGTACGTGCTGGTGACGGTGAGCCTGTCGGCCTTCATCGCCCTGCTGCTGGCGCAGGCGCTGCAGGGCCAGGCGCGGCACCTGCGCATCCTGCGCACAGCCATCTTCCTGCCAGCGGTCACCAGCGCGGCGGTGGTGGCCGAGATCTGGCGCATCCTGTACGCGCCCACGCCGGCCGGCGTGGTCAACACCGTGCTGGGCTGGGTGGGCGTGATGCCAAAAGGCTTCTTCAGCGACCCCGACCAGGCCCTGGCCGCGCTGATGGGCATGCATGTGTGGAAACACGTGCCCTACGACACGGTGATCTTCGTGGCCGGCCTGGCCGGCGTGAACCGCGAGCTCTACGACGCCGCCGCCGTGGACGGTGCCAACGCCTGGCAGCGTTTCGTGCACGTCACCCTGCCGGGGCTGGCGCCGGCCATCACGGTGGTCGTCACGCTGGGCTGCATACGCGGGTTCCGCGTCTTCACCGAGGTCTATGCCACCACCGGCGGCGGGCCGGCGGGCAGCACCGAAGTAGTCATGACGCACATCTACAAACAAGGCTTCCACGAGCTGGACTTCGGCTATGCGGCCGCTGCGTCCACGGTGCTGTTCGCCTTCACCGCGCTGGCCACGGCGGCCTTCCTGGCCTGGCGGCGCAGGGGGCAGCGATGAGCGCCGGCGCCGCCCTGTCGTGGCCGCAGCGGGCCGCCCGCGTGCTGCTGTACGGGCTGCTGGTGCTGGTCTTCGTGGGGCCGTTCTGGGCCTTCCTGATGACGTCCTTGTCGGGCACCACCATCGCGCCGGGCCGGCTGCTGCTGTGGCCCGAGCAGGCCACGCTGGAGAACTTCCGCTACGCCTGGGTCGAGGCCAGGGTCTGGCGCTACCTGCTCAACTCGGTGATCGTGGTGGTGGTGGGCACGCTGCTGCAGGTGGCAGTCAGCGCGCTGGCGGCCTACGCGCTGGCGCGCAAGAAGTTCCGCGGCCTGGCGCTGGTGAGCTTCCTCGTGCTGTCGACCATGATGCTGCCCGAGGAGGTCATCGCCATCCCGCTGTACATGGTGCTGGGCAACCTGCCGCTGCTGAACGTGAGCCTGCACAACACCCACCTGGGCATGATCCTGCCCGTGGTGGGCTGGGCGTTTTCCATCTTCATGCTGACCGAATTCATGCGCGCCATCCCGCCTGAACTGGAAGAGGCTGCGCGCGTGGACGGCGCCAACGACTGGCAGGTCTTCTGGTGGGTCATCCTGCCGCTGTGCAAGCCGGCGCTGGGCACGGCGGCGGTGTTCGGCTTCATCATGATCTGGGACCAGTACCTGCTGCCGCTGCTGGTGACCAACCGCGACAGCCTGTACACCCTGCCCGTGGCGCTGGCCACGGTGCGTGCCGACGAAACCATGAAGCCGGCGGTGTTCATCGCCGTCAGCGTGGTGGCCATGCTGCCCAGCATCCTCGTCTACCTGGGCCTGCAAAGGGCCTTCAACCGCGGGCTGCTGGCCGGCGCCGTCAAGGGCTGAACAAGACCATGTCCGCGATCACCCTGGCCCATGTGGGCAAGAACTTCGACACCACCGCCGTCATCAGCGATGCCAGCCTGGACATCGCCGACGGCGAGTTCTGTGTGCTGGTGGGGCCCAGCGGATCGGGTAAGTCCACCCTGCTGCGCCTGATCGCCGGGCTGGAGAGCACCAGCGCCGGCAGCGTGCACATCGGCGGACGCGACGTGACGCACCACGCGCCCAAGGACCGCAACATCGCGATGGTCTTCCAGAGCTACGCGCTGTACCCGCAGATGACGGTGCGCGAGAACATGGGCTTCGGCCTGAAGCTGCTGAAGACGCCGCCTGCCGAGATCACCCGCCGTGTCGACGAGGCCGCACGCATGCTGAGTCTGGAGCCGCTGATGGAGCGCCGGCCCGCCGCCTTGTCGGGCGGCCAGCGCCAGCGCGTGGCCATGGGCCGCGCCATGGTGCGGCAGCCGGCGGCGTTCTTGTTCGACGAGCCGCTGTCCAACCTGGACGCCGCGCTGCGCGCCAACGTGCGCAGCGAGATCCGCGCCATGCATGCGCGCAGCCGGACGACGTCGGTTTACGTCACGCACGACCAGACCGAGGCCATGACCATGGGCGACCGCATCGTCGTGCTGCGCGCCGGACGCGTCGAACAAGTTGGCACGCCGGTGGACTTGTACGAGCGCCCGCTGAACCGCTTCGTCGCCGGCTTCATCGGCTCGCCGGCGATGAACTTTCTCGACCTGCCGCTGGCGCGCGAGGGCCAACGCGTGCAGGCCCTGCTGGGCAGCGCGGCCTTGACAGTGCCCGCGGGCATTGCAGTTCAGCTCGTCGGCCGCCAGCAGGTGACGCTGGGCCTGCGGCCCGAACACCTGCGCCTGGGCAGCCAGGCCGGCGACGCGCTGGCGCTGGCAGCCGAGGTCGGCGAGATCGAATTCACCGGCGCGCAGTCGCAGCTCAGCCTGCGCACTGCCGCCGGCGCGCTGCTGCTCAGCGCCGCCGACCGCCCGGCGCTGAAGGCCGGCGACATGACCACGCTGGGCCTGCCGGCAGAGCGGCTGCACTTCTTCGACACCGACACCGGGCTGCGCCTGGTGGATGGCGGCTGAGGCCATGAAGCCCAACTTGCCCGGCCCCGCCGCGCTGCTGCTGCTCTGCCTGCTGGTCGCCAGCCCGGCACAGGCACAGGCACAGGCGCCCTCGGCCCCGGCTGCTGCCACAGACGCCACGGCGGCAAGAGTCGCAGCACCCGCTGCAGCCCTCGCCCCCCCCCTGTTGACCCTGGACCCTGCCGCCCTGGCGCAGACGCGCGAGCGCCTGCAGCGGGGCGACCCCGCGTTGCAGCCGGCCCTGGCCGCGCTGCTGCGCCGGGCCGAGGTGGCGCTGACAGTGGCGCCGCGCAGCGTCACGCACAAGACCACGCTGCCGCCATCGGGCGACAAGCACGACTACATGAGCATGGGTCCTTACTGGTGGCCCAACCCGGACACACCCACCGGGCTGCCCTATGTGCAGCGCGACGGCCAGCGCAATCCGCAGGTGCTGGGCAACGCAATGGATTCGCAGCGCTTGCAGAACATGCTGGGCGACGCGCGCGACCTGGCGCTGGCGCATTACTTCACAGCTGAGCTGCGCTTTGCACAAAAAGCCGCCGAGGTCATCCGCACCTGGTTCATCACCCCGGCCACGCGCATGAACCCCAGCCTGCGTTTCGGCCAGGCCGTGCCCGGCGTGGCCGAGGGGCGCGGCATCGGCATCATCGACACGCGCGACCTCTGGTGGGTGATGGACGCGGTGGCGCTCATCGCCCCCAGCGGCGTGGGGCTGAGCAGCGTCGAGCAGCAGCAGCTGCAAACCTGGTGGGCCGACTATGCCCACTGGCTGGACACCAGCCCGCTGGGCCGCGACGAAGCCAACGAGAAGAACAACCACGGCCTGTTCTTCGACGTGCAGCTGGCCGCGCTATGGTTGGCCACCGGCAAGATCGACCAGGCGCGTCAACTGGTCTTCGACGCCCAGACCCGGCGTTTTGCCGCGCAGTTCGACACCCAGGGCCGCATGCCGCTGGAACTGGCCCGCACGCGGCCTTACCACTACCACACCTTCACGCTGCAGGCTGCCACGCGACTGGCGCGTTATGCCGAGGTGCTGGACGGAGCCGCGCCCGCGGACCGCATCTGGCCGGCGAGCGACGCGCGCTGCGCCCGGCCCGCCGCCGACCCGCGCTGCCCGCTGAACCTGTGGCGTGGGGTCATCGAGGGCAAGTCGCTGCCCGCGGTGCTGGACTTCGTGGCCGCCCCGGTCGTCGACCCTAGCGCCTGGACGCACGCCACGGCAATCGAGCCGACACCGCCGCTGGTCACCGCCTTGCCGGTGCTGCTGGCGGCGCAGCGTGAACTGCCCGGCGGCCGCTACAGCGCCGCGCTGGCGCGGCTGCGGGTGCTGGCCCCCGACCACATCGCCTGGTTGCTGTGGCCGCTGCCTTAGGCGCCCGGCTGCGCACCGAACCTGCCCACGACAACGAGATCCCCCATGCCCGAGACCACCGACCCCCATCCGGCCACCGGCCTCCGATTCCCGCGCCTGCTATTGACCGGCGCCGCCGGTGGCCTGGGCCGCGTGCTGCGGCCGCGCCTGCGGACCCTGTGCGACGTGCTGCGCGTCAGCGACATTGCCGACATGGCGCCGGCAGGGCCTGGCGAAGAGGTGGTCAGCGCCGCGCTGCAGGACAAGGCCGCCGTGCACGCACTGCTGCAAGGCGTCAGCGCCGTCGTGCACCTGGGCGGCGTGTCGACCGAACATGCCTTCGAAGACATCCTGCCGGCCAACATCGTGGGCTGTTACCACGTCTACGAAGCGGCGCGGCTGCAAGGCGTGCGGCGCATCGTGCTGGCCAGCTCCAACCACGTCACTGGCTTCTACAGCCAGGGCCAGACCATCACGCCGCAGATGCCGATGCGCCCTGACGGCTACTACGGCCTGTCCAAGGCCTTCGGCGAGAACCTGGCGCAGTTCTACTTCGACCGCCACGGCATCGAGACCGTCAGCCTGCGCATCGGTTCGTCATTCCCCGAGCCCATCGACCGCCGCATGCTGGCGAGCTGGCTCAGTTACGACGACCTGGAACGCCTCGTCGTGGCCGCGCTGACTGCGCCTGTGGTCGGCCACAGCGTGTTGTACGGCATGAGCCGCAACCGCCAGACCTGGTGGGACAACGCATCGGCCCGCCACATCGGCTTCGAGGCGCAGGACAGCGCGGATGTGTTTCGCAACGCCATCGAAGCTTGCCAGCCCGCCATCGACCCAACCCAGCCCGCAGGCAGGCTCCAGGGCGGCGGCTTCGTGGTGGCGGGGCCGTTTCCTGCAACCGGCTGAGCCGAACTGCGTCTTGATTCTGGCAGGCAGTTCACACCGACCGGGCTGCCCCGCGGATACGGCAGACTGCGTCGGGGCGCCGAATTCAGGACAGCGAGTGTCGCCGAAGGGTCAGCAACGTCAATTCGGCTCAAGACTGCGGGCGTACGGCCGGCATCGGATCTCGACCGCCGCCCAAGATTTTGGGCGACTGCTTTGGAGAATGGTCGCGTTTGAGCGGCCGTCGTCGTATGGCCGCTGTTCTTGAGACCGGTCACTGGCGCGCCGATTTCTCGACCGATCGTATGACTGGAAGTGGCCGAAAGCCGAGAGCCGCGCCAGCGCCAGCAAGCTGACCTTCGCGTCGCAGGGTCCATGGCCGCCAAGGTCAGCTTGCTGGCGCTTCGCTGGAGACCCGGTGTCGGCCGTTTGCGGGTACTCATGACAGGCGGGTCCCGGGCAACACGAAGGTCATTGCAGTGGCAGCGCACTTCGTCCTCGGATCGGTGCACACCCGCCTTGGGCCGCAAGGCTGCCAGGGTAGCCCGTCGAGATCCTGACGTCGAACAGGTGCCCAAGGGCGCTCAACAGGTGATCGGAGCGTCGCGCCTAGAAGCTGGCTGAGCTAAGCTGCCGGCCATGGCAGAGCACGATGAGCCGTTCCCGTCCGACTTTCGGGATCACTACAAGGGCGGCGTTCTTGCCGAGGCCCTGGCGCTCACTGGTGCTTGGGACGAGTTCGATGCCGTGATCGCAAGTGATTTGGCCGTGCAGGGCAGCGTCCTCGCTTGGATCTACCCGCCCGACGATCCCGATGTATCTGCGTACGCAGAGGCACAGCGCCGCGCTGCAGTCGGCACACGCGAGGTCGAGACCGTCGTCGTCGCTGTCATCCCCGAGTACAACCAGGTACAGGTCGAGGACCTTCTCGGCCACCGCTACGCCATCACCTGCAAGACGCAGGGCATCGACATGTCCACGCTGCGCGAGGGCCAGCGCGTTGAATGCACCGTGACCGTGCACCTGCCGAGAGTGCTACGGGCCATGGCTCTACCCACCAGTTCCGCGGGGGCATGAAGTGAACGATCAAACGCTCAGGAATGCCGTCACTTCTGTGCCGACAAACGACTTCAGGTGGGCGAGACCGCGGTTCCAGGGGTCTGCAACGGGTCGTGAGGAGCCGACCGCCCCGACCCAATCAATGGCCGGTATCCGTTGCCTTGCTGACCCTCGTGCCGGGTTTAAAGACAACGGACTCCGGCACCCTATCCGGCTCATCGTCGCTGCCAGTCTCACGCTCAAAGCCGCTGCACCCGCGCTCGGGCATGGCGCGTACCAAGGGGCCGGTGGCGCTGCCGCAGCATGCGGCACTGCCCCCGTAGATCAGGCCCCGGAAGTCGCGGCAGTGCCAGCAGGGCCGGTGGTCTGCGATCCATGGCGCGAAGTGCTGACTCATCTCGCCACCTTAGCGCGGCCGAAGCTCGCCGGGTGACCCTGCCCCACCTTGTGCCCAGGAATGGGCGTGAGGCGAAAACATACCCGCGGGCACTGAGGAAGGGATGGACCCGGCTTGTGTAGTTTCTGTGTAATCCGGCGCCGAAAACTACACAAAACGCGGGAAGGCGCGGGAACTTTGAAGGGCGCGCAACTGGCGATTCACCCTAAAGAATCAACAACTTGGGAACTGCCAAGAATCGGCGGGAACGCAAGCAACCAACATTGAAAATCCGCGTGTCGGTGGTTCGATTCCGCCCCAGGCCACCAAACTTGCGTCCGACGAAGTTCGTCGAAGTCTAAAAAGCCCTTTGCTTTCAACAGCTTAGGGCTTTTTTCATTCCAGCGAGGTCCGCCGAAGAACGGCCCGATCCAAGCGCTTTTGCGGGAAGTTTTGCGGAAAGCCAGCTGCGGCTCCAAAAACTTTCGGCATCACTCCCTCAACCGAGTGCAGCGCAAGGAGTCTGGAGCATGGCAATGGAGAAGATCAAGGGTGAACGGGCCATCAAGGCCTTGAAGCCGGGGGCCGGGCGCCTCAACGATGGGGGCGGCCTGTATCTGTTGCCCTTCGCATGGGGCGAGACCCACTCATGGCGGATGGACTACACCCATCAGAGCCGCCGCAGGACCTTGAGCCTGGGGTCCCATCCCCAGCTGGGTCTGGATGAGGCCAGGGCCTTGGCGAAGGCGGCACGCGCCAAGCTCGCCATCGGCGTCGATCCCATGGCCGAGCGACACGAACAGCGGGCGCAGCACCGCCGAAGTGCCGACGACACGCGGCGCGCCAAGTCGGGGCAGCCGGTCATCGGGTCCTTCGAGGAGGTCGCACGCCGCTGGTTCGAGGTCAAGAGCGGACAGTGGATGGAGACCTACAGCAGCAAAGTGATCCGTCGGCTCGAACTGCATGCCTTCCCCCGCTTCGGCACCATGCCCATCGGCGAGATCACGCCGAAGACAGTGTTGTGAGTGTGAGCAGCCAATTTGATGGACCGATGATCACGATCGATGATGCGGAATA
>ENA-OBIT01000476-OBIT01000476.1-metagenomes-genome-assembly--contig:-NODE-476-length-17577-cov-5.05193_pt1 | contig 17577 bp, 16 predicted proteins | sample MGYA00153386_OBIT01 | MGnify analysis MGYA00153386
GCTGTTAGTCAGTAGCTCGCTCAACGCGCCGCACCATCTCCCGCATCGCCGCCCGCTCGCCGTCCTTCGACAGGCTCAGGATGAGCGGAGGGGTTCTGGCGGCACCGCGATCTCGCCCGCCCTTCGACTGCGCTCAGGACAGGGCGCGCTCCCCACCGCGGGGACGGGGATGAAGCCGTGGGCGGGGATCAGGCGGCCCCTCGACGCGCTCGGGACGGGCGGGGCAGTGAGATTGATGTAGCCGCCGCCGTCCTTCGACAAGCTCAGGATGAGCGGGCGGTCGTTGGGCCCTTCGACAAGCTCAGGATGAGCGGAAGCGCGGATGCCGCTGAAGCAGGTGTCGTTCCTTCGACTGGCTCAGGACAGGCCTTCAAAGAAAATACCCTCGGCGCGCTCGGGACAGGTGTTCGCATCATTCCTGCTCCTTCTCATCGCCTTCGGACTGGGCGGCTTTGATCGCGGCAACTGCCGCGTCGACGGCGTCCAAGCCCTCGACATCGTCGAGGAGCTCCCAATCCACCTCCGCCCCGCTGCTGCGAAACTGGTCGTCCTCGTCGACCTCCTGCCTCGTCGCCTGTTCGAGGAAGGCGTCGGGCTGGACGATATTGTCGCTGGCGGGGGCGGGGCGGGCGCGGATCCGGCGGGGTTTGGAATAGCCTTCGTCATAGACCAGCATGTCGCGCTCGGGCTGCTCGGCGGCGAAGAATTTTTCGGCCGGATCGGCGGGGGTGCCGGTTTCGGCGCGGCGGCGCGCGGCGCATTGATCGAGCACGCGGGCGATCTCGGCCTTGGCTTCGGTGTCAAGTTCGACCCCGTCGAAATTGTGGATCAGGGTGGCGGCTTCGGTGAGGGCATTCTCGAGCGCGTTGTCGGGACCGGTGATGGAGGTGCGGACGGTGGTGGTGGAGGCTTCGGCGAGGGAAAGGGAAGGACCCTCACCCCGCTCGCTGCGCGAGTCGCGCTCTCCCGCGAGGGGAGTGGGGCCAGAGGTGGCCGCGCCCGCGACTGCTTTGGTGCTGAAATAGTTGATGGTGGTGCGCTTGCCCGCCGCGTCCTGGCCGTAGTGGCGCAGGCAGAACATCAGCAGGCGATCGTTGTAGCGGCGGCGATAACCGATCAGCTTGCCGCCGGCGAGGATCGGCACCAGCTCGCCCTCGACCGCGCGCTCGAAGGCGATGTCCTTCATCCGCTGGACGCCATGATCGAGCGCGGCGGACCAGGCCGCGGCGAAGCTCGCCGCCTCGGGCTGGCGGCGGAGGTAATAAGCGCCCTCGGGCGACATGTTGACCATGGCGGCGGCGCGGCGGACGTTGCCGGTGTCGGCCAGCGCCTCGATGAAGGAACGCTGACGCTCGGGAGTCCAGCCGTCGTGACGGGCACAGCGGCGCGTGGCGGGCACGAAGTCGATCGGCTGGCCGCCATTGGGCGGCGCTGGGGTACGATTCTTCATGGTGGCGCACAAACCACAATGGTTCGCGATAGGAAAGCGATTTAACCCACAGAAAGCGACGAAACGAATCGTTGCGGTGGTTGCGATTCAGCTTAGCATTGCGCGTTTGGAGCTTTGGGGAAGGGAAAGACATGGCTGAAGACTGGCTGGCAGACGTTCGCAGATATCACGCTGGCGCCGACGAAGGCGTGGTCAAGAAAATCACCAATTACCTCGGGATCGCGCTGCGCAATCGCGATTCGTCATTGGTGTCGTTCAGCGATCCGAGCGAGGTCGACCGCGTGCGCGAGCGTTACCTGCGCAAGAAACTCGCGCTCACCGCGCCCGACGCCGAGCTCAACCGGGGGCTCGATGCGGTCAAGCAGATGATGTCGGCCGACCGCACCAAGAACCGCGTCACGGTCTATTATCTGCTGGCGGATTATTTCGGCAAGCATGATTTGTTCGGCGGGGCGGTGAGTGCGCCGGGCTCGTTCAGCTTCAGCGGTGTGGGCGCTGCGGCGGCGGCTGGCGTTGGGGTTGCGGCGGGGAAACCGGTGAAGCTTGCCAAGCCGGTGAAGGTGGCCAAGCCGGCGAAGGTGGCCAAGCCGGTCGCGGTCAAGGCGGTGCCGGTGAAGGCGGTGCCGGTCAAGGCTGGGGCGGTCAAGCCGGTGCCGGTCAAGCCGGTTGCGGTCAAGGCTGGGGCGGTCAAGCCGGTTGTGGTCAAGGCTGCGGTGGTCAATCCTGGGGCGGTCAAGCCAGCGCCGGTGGTGGTGGCCCCCTATGTCGGGTCGACCGGCGGCGAGAGCCGGGTCGGCGCGGGGGGCATCGGCAAATGGCTGCTGCTCGCGGCGGCGATCGTGCTGGCGTTCGTGCTGCTGAAGAATTGCACGGGATAAAAGGATGTCGCGCCGGTTGCGGCGGCACCGGTCGAAACGACCGCCAACGCTGCGGCGGCACCCGTCGCCGAAGCCGCGATCCCGAGCGGATCGGGCGTGGTTGCTGGCATGAAGGACGAGAAGCCGATGGCGACGGTCTATTTCGACAGCGGCAAGTCGGCGGTCAGCAACGATCTGGCGGCAGCGGCGGCGACGCTCAAGGCGTATCTCGACGGGCATCCCGGCGCCAAGCTGGCGGTGTCCGGCTATAACGACCCGAGCTGCAATGCCGCAGCACTCAAGGCGGCAGGCATCGTCGACACGTCGGTCGAACTGGTCAAGCCGGCCGAGGCGACCAGCACCGGGGTTACGCCCGAGCAGGCGCGGCGGGTCGAGGTGACCGTCCAGTAAGCGGACGGCGACGAACCGAATGAAGGACGGCGCTTCCCCTGACCGGGAGGCGCCGTTTCCTCGTCCGGGTCAGGCGGCGACGAAATTGCCGTGGAAGCCGACCGGCAGCGCGACATCGGCGCGCCAGGTGGCGAGCGGGCCCTGCGCGACATGATGCGCGTCGAACACGTGCAATTCGGTCGCGCGCGCGTCGAGGTTGATGGTCGTGCCGAGCAGCCAGCCGTCAAGCTCGCCGGTTGCGCCGGGGCGCGGGACGAAGACGAACTCCTCGACCAGTTGGCGAGCGCCGAAGTCATAGGCGTCGTCGCGGCCGCGCTGCCAGTCCCACACCGCGACGCCCTGCGCGATCGGCCGGCCGGGCCGATACAGGCCGACATGGACGGTGAAATTGCGGGCATGGCCGGCAATCCGCGCGTCGGAGCGCGGGAATTCGGCGGCGATGCGGGTCGGGGTCAGGGTCGCGCGACCATTGGCGTGAAGCGCGATCATCGCCAGCACCGGCATCGGGGTATGGACATACTCGCCGCGGATCAGCCCGGGGGCGGCTTTGATCGCGAAATCGGGATTGGGCTCGATGCAGCCGTCGAAGCGGATCGTGCCGTCGCTTTCCTCCCACGCGTCGCCGAGGTGGAAGAAAGCGAAGGTCGGGAGATCGTAGACGCGCTGCCTGGTCAGATCGTCCTTGTCGACGACCAGCACCTTGGTCCCCTGCTCGGGTCGCCACGACAGGCTGTCGACGAACGGCAGCGTGAATTTGTCCTGGATCCACGGCTGGAGGACGATCACCAGGTGGCGCGCGGTGGCGGTGAAGTCATGCAGATAGCTGGCGCGCGGCAAGGCGATCGTGTGGGCGGCCTCGAGCGTGCCATTGGCACCGACGCGCCATACTAAGGCGGTGCTGCCTGACAGTCCGAGATTCCAGATCCGGCCGTCGGCCTCGACCCGCGGATGGGCGAGGAACGGCATGTGCGCGAGATCGGCGCGGTAGGTCTTGGGCCCCTTGGTGGCGAGCGTGTCGGGATCGAGCCGGGTGGCCGATCCGGCTTCCCACAGCGCGAGCAATTCGCCGCCCGAGAAGATGACATTGGTGTTGGCGGGGTTGGTATCATCGGGGCCACCAATCTCGGCATCGGAACTGCCCTTGGTGCCGAAGCCGGGGATGACCATGCGGCCAAGCCGGGTTTCCTGGCGGCGCTTGGGGGTGTCGACGAACCGCGCCGCAAGGTGAGCGCTGCCGTCGTCGGCGAGGCTGAACTTGCGGATCAGGCCGTCGCCGTCGAACCAGTGGGTCGCGCTCGTTGCGGCACGCCGGAACTTGGCCGGCCCGTTGCGATAGAGTGCGCCGGCCAGTCCCGTGGGCGAGCGGCCCGATATGCGGCGCAAGGCCCGCGGTTCAATGTCGTCCTCGACATCGGCGACACCCAATGTCCAGTCGGCCTTGCCGGTGCCCGCAAAGGCCAGGCCGGGGCAGGCGAAGGCGGCCCCGGCCATGGTTCCGGCGGTCAGTATCTCGCGGCGTGAAAGCGTGATGGTCATTGGCTGTGCTCCGGACGCTTCGGTTACTGGATGGTGATCGCCTGGACGGTCGCACCGGGGGCGACCGTGAAGGCCGCATCGGCCCACACCGCCGGGCCGCGATTGCCATTGGCATTGTTGGAGAAAGCGAATGGCTCGATCGGCATGCCGAACGGGTTGACCCCCATCTTGCCGTCGCCGTCCACGTCGTGGAACGCCTTGATCGCGTAGCGGCCCGGCGCGAGACCCGCGATGACCGCGTTGAGGGCGCCGTCCTTGACCGGCACCGCAGTGGCGCGAACCGGTGCGCCCTTGCCGTTGTAGGCGTCCTCACTGTCGAACAATGCGATCATGATCGAGCCGGTGCGGGTTTCGACGCCCGTGAAATTGATGTCGAGCTTGGTGGCTGGAGCGGCGGTTGCGGCGGGGGCGGCAGCAGCCGGGCTGGCGGCAAGGAAGGCGGAAGCGAGCAGGATTGCGAGGCGATTGGTCATTGTTGGTCTCCTTAGGGTGTGACGAAACTTTGGTGTCGTGGTTGCCCCGAGGCAGATGCCATCGCTAAGGATCGTCGTCGTCAGGGGATACGCGGGATGGTGCCGGAAATGCGTGGGACGACCGACGATGCCGTTCACGCTTCGCGAACGGCGGCGATATTCATGCAGCCGTATCGCGGATTCCTGATCGCGACGATCGCGGCATTGTTCATGACGGTGATCGGCGCACTCGGCACCGACCAGGTCGGATTTCCAAAGCGGCTGGCCTATTGGTTGCTGGTAATGGAGAGCGGGGCGGCGCTTGGAATGATCGTCAGCCCGGTGATCCGCGGCTGGGGGCGGCTCGAGCATCGGCCGTTCGCCGAAGGTTTGCTGGTCAGCCTGGTGATCGCAATCCCGCTGACGATCCTGCTGATCGGGGCCAACACATTATTCTTCGATGCGCCGACCGGTTGGGTCGAAGGCGTGGTGATCTTCGGCGTGGTGATGATGGTGTCGATGCTGATGACGGCGCTGAATTATTCGACCGCGCCGCGCCAGGTGATGGTGGTTGCACAGGCGCCTGCGCAGGCGCGCGAGCCGCGGTTCACGGCGCGGCTACCGCTGAGGCTGCAGCATGCCGCGATCCACGCGCTCGAAGCGCAGGACCATTATCTGCAGGTCCACACCGATGCCGGGTCGGAATTGATCCTGATGCGCTTGGCCGACGCGATCGACGAGCTCGACGGGCTCGACGGCGCGCGCTGCCACCGGTCGTGGTGGGTCGCCCGACCGGCGGTGACCGACGTCATCCAACGCGACGGGCGGGTGATGCTCAAGATGGTCGGCGACCTGATGGTGCCGGTCAGCCGGACGTACCTCCCCGAGCTTCGCGCCGGGGGCTGGCTGACCGGGCGGAAGCGCGCCACCGGATGAGCGCCTAGTCGAGATCGGCGGCGGAATGGCGTTCGCGGATCAGGCTGGGGTCGGTGTCGCTTGGGCTTCGGTTGACCCGTCGGCCGCGCTGGACCGCAGGGCGCGCTGCAAGCAAAGCGATCCAGCGGTCGACGTGCTTGTACTCGGCGAGGCCGAGGAAGGTCGCGGCGCCCGGATAGGCCTGGCCCAACGCGACCGCGCCATACCACGGCCAGATGGCGATATCGGCGATGCTGTAATCGGCGCCGGCCATATATTCGTTGTTGGCGAGATGGCGGTCGAGCACGTCATATTGGCGCTTCACCTCCATCGCGTAGCGGTTGATCGGATATTCGTACTTCTCCGGCGCGTAGGAATAGAAATGGCCGAAGCCGCCGCCGAGGAACGGGGCCGAGCCCATCTGCCACATCAGCCAGCTTAAGGCCGCGGTGCGCGCGGCGGGATCGGTGGGCAGCAGGGCGTCAAACTTCTCGGCGAGATACAGCAGGATCGCGCCGCTTTCGAACACGCGCTGAGGATGATCGGGATCGGTGCGGTCGAGCAAGGCGGGAATCTTCGAGTTGGGGTTGATCGCGACGAAGCCCGAACCGAATTGATCGCCTTCGGAAATGTCGATCAGCCACGCGTCATATTCGGCGCCTATGTGGCCAAGCGCGAGCAATTCCTCGAGCATGATCGTGACCTTGACCCCGTTGGGGGTACCGAGGCTGTAGAGTTGGAGCGGGTAGTCGCCAACGGGGAGGTCGCGGTCGCTGGTGGCGCCGGCGGTGGGGCGGTTGATGTTGGCGAACTTGCCGCCGCTGGGCGCGTCCCAGGTCCAGACTTCGGGCGGAATATAGGTCGGGTCGGCCATGCATGGTTCCTGTCGATCGGTAGCGGAAGGAGATGGGGGCGGGCGGTCGGAACGACAATGGGGGCACTTGGTTGTTGTTTGCAGACGCAAGACGGGGCAATCCAAGGCATGGCGCGAAAGCAGCGAAGCGAAACGTCAGGCGGGGTCGGCGCGTTCGACTTCGGCCAGGTGCTCGCGGTCGCCGATGCGCTGCCGGTGGCGCTGGCGTTCGTCGATCGCGATTTGACCTATCGGTTCGTCAATCGCGCGCTGGCGGAGTTTTTCGAACGGCCGCGCGGGGAATTGCTCGGGCTGACGATGGCCGACATATTGAGCCCGGCGGCGATGGCCGACCGCAAGCCATTGCTCGAGGCGGCGCTGGCGGGGGAGCGGCAATGGTTCGCCGCCGATTATGATCACCCGACGCGCGGTCGGCTGGCGATCCAGTCCGAATATCTGCCGCAGGCCGGGCCCGACGGGACGGTGTTCGGGCTGGTCCTGATGATCAACGACGTCACCGAATATCGCACCAGCGAGCGCGCGCTCAAGGAGAGCGAGGCGCGGTTCCGGCGGATCGCGGATTCAGCGCCGCTGCCGATGTGGGTCACCCGGCTCGACCGCAGCCGCGACTTCGTCAACCAAGCCTATGTCGAGCTGATGGGGGTAAGCGAGGAAGAGGCGCGGCGGATCAACTGGATGGAGCGCGTCCACCCCGACGACAAAGCCGCGATCATCGCCGCGACGCTGGCGGGCGAGGCGGCTGGCGGGAGCTTCACCACCGAAGGGCGGTTCGCGGTCCGCCCGGGCGACTGGCGGTGGATGAGCGCGGTATCCCAGCCGCGGTTCGGGCCCGATGGCGAGATCATGGGGTATATCGGCGCCTCGACCGACATCACCGTCGCCAAGGAAGCCGAGCTCGAGCTTCGCCGGCAGGTCGAGCAACGCACCGCCGAATTGCGCGCCAGCGAAACCCGCTTCCGCTCGATCTTCGACACCGTGCTCGAGGTGCTGGTGCTGCTCAAGCCCGACGGGACGATGCTCGAGCTCAACCGCAAGTCGGCGCCGTGGCGCGACCCCGATCCGGCGCACTCCATCGGGCAGAAACTGTGGGAGTCGCCGACGATGCGCGCTTATCCGCAGCATATCCCGATGGTCAGGGAGGCGGTCGCGGCAGCGGCGGCAGGACAATTATATACCGCCGAAGTGAAGATGGAACGCGAGGGATCGCCGACCGCATTTCTCGACGTGTCGATTCAGCCGGTGCGCGACGACAGCGGAGCGATCATTTACCTGTTGTTCGAGGCGCGCGACATCACCGAGTTGAAGGCCGCGCAGGAGCAATTGCGCCAGAGCCAGAAGATGGAGGCGCTCGGCCAGCTGACCGGCGGGATCGCGCATGATTTCAACAATCTGCTGACGGTGGTGGTCGGCGGGCTCGACGTGATCGCGCGCAATGTCGGCGACGAACGGTTGAAGCGTTATGCGGTCAATGCATTGAGCGCGGCCGAGCGCGGGGCGCGGCTGACGGCGCAATTGCTGGCGTTCAGCCGGGTCCAAAGGCTCGAGGTCAAGCCGACCCATGTCGCGCCACTGATCGAGGCGATGAAGCCGTTGCTGGGCAATGTGCTCGGGCCGGAGATCGTCAAGCGCTTCGATCTCGACGAAGCGCTGATGCCGGTGATGGCCGACCCGACCCAGCTCGAGCTTGCAGTGCTCAACCTGGCGATCAATGCGCGCGACGCGATGCCCGACGGCGGGACGCTTTCGATCGTGACCACGCCGGTCCGGATGGTCGACGATCCCGAGCTCGAGGATGGCGATTACATCGTGCTTTGCGTGAACGACACGGGGAGCGGGATGACGCCCGAAATTGCGCAGCGGGCATTCGATCCGTTCTTCACCACCAAGGAGGTCGGCAAGGGCACCGGGCTCGGGCTGAGCATGGTCTATGGTGTGGCGCGCCAGTCGGGCGGGACGGCGCGGATCGACAGCGTGCCGGGCGAAGGCACCACGATCCGCTTGTTCTTCAAACGCGCCGACCGCGAAGCCGAGGTCGAACTGGCGCGGGCCGAGGAGGGCAGGGGCGAACCCGCGGTGCGCAACGCCTCGATTCTGGTGGTCGACGACGACCCCGACGTGCGCGGGTTTATCACTGCAAGCCTGGCCGACTATGGCTATCGCGTGCGCGCGGCGGCCGAGGGCGAGGCGGGACTGGCGATGTTCGCCGACGAGCGGCCCGATTTGGTGATCCTGGATTATGCGATGCCCGGCCTGTCTGGCGGCGAGGTGGCGGCGCGGATGTTGCAGGCGGTGCCGGGCCAGCCGATCCTGTTCGTCTCGGGCTATAGCGAGAGCGAGGCAATCCGCCGCGCCGCGCCAGACGCGCAACTGCTCGCCAAGCCGTTTCGCCCCGAAGCGCTCGACGCCGCAGTGCGCGAGGCGATCGACCCGGGGACATAAAAGCGGGTTCGGGCGTTGGGCGGCTGACGTTGGTTGGAGGCGGAGTGCGCGGGATGCTTGGATTGTTGATCGGACTGGCGGGACAAGTGGCAGTCGCTGCGTCGAGCCCGATCAATGCCAGCGCGCCGGTCAATCCCAGCGCCAACAACTTGTTCGACCGCGACCCGGTGATCAAGGCGTGGGCCTTGCGCAACTTCGACAGCAATCACGACGGCTGGCTGACGCTGTACGAGGCGCAGCCCGCGCTGGTCGCGTTCAAGGCGCTGGCGGACGGGGATCGCGACGGACGGGTGACGACATACGAATATGATCGCGCCAAGGAATATATCGCCGCGCGCTAGGCGGCCGGCTCAGCCGACCTTTTTCTTGTTGCCGATGCCGATCACCATCTGGTTGGCGCGCTCGTAGGACAAAGGCTTGCCGAACAAATAGCCCTGGATGGTGTCGACCCCGAGATCGCGCATCCGCTCGAAATCCTCGGCGGTCTCGACGCCCTCGGCGGTGACGTTCATGCGGAAGCTCTTGGCGAGCTGGACGATCGACTGGATGATCGCGACATTCTCCGGACGGGTGCCGGCGGCGCGGACGAAGCTGCCGTCGATCTTCAACTTGTGGAATACCGCTTTGTTGAGATAGCCGATCGACGAGTAGCCGGTGCCGAAATCGTCGAGCGCGATCCCGACCCCGAGCGCGCGGAGGCGCTTGAGCACGTCGAGCGTCGCATTCTCGTCGCCCAGGAACACGCCTTCGGTAACTTCGAGCTCGATCCGGTTGCCGGGCAATTTGTAGCGCGACAGCGCCTGGCTGACGATGTTGGGCAGCGACGGCAGGATGATCTGCTTGGGGCTGATGTTAATCGCCATGGTGATCGGCTCGGGCCAGGTCGCTACCGCGCGGCAGGCCTCGTCGATCACCCATTCGCCGATCGCGCCCATTAGTCCGGCCTCCTCGGCGACGGGAATGAACACCGGCGGCGGGACCAGCCCGCGCTTGGGGTGGTTCCAGCGGATCAGTGCCTCGAAGCCGACGATCGACTGGGTCTTGGCATTGACCAAAGGCTGGAACATCAAATGGAACTGGTGCGATGCAATCGCCTGGCGCAGGTCGGTTTCCATCTGCATCCGGTCGTCCTGTTCGAACTGCAGTGCAGCCGAGAAATATTTGGCGACGCCGCGCCCGGCATCCTTGGCTTGATAGAGCGCCAGGTCGGCCTTGAGGATCAGATCGTCGACCGTCGCGCCGTCGATCGGGCCGAAGGCGCAGCCGATCGATACGCCGATGCGGATTTCGGTCTGGTCGATCATGTAGGGCGAGGCGATCGACTTGATGATCGAATCGGCGAGCATCTCGACCTGCTTGCGACTTTGCGCGTCGGTCACGACAATCGCGAATTCATCGCCGCCCATGCGCCCGACATGGCCGTCGGGGCCGACTTGTTCGCACAATCGCTTGGCCACCGCCTGGAGCACGGCGTCGCCCTTGGGATGGCCGAAGGTGTCGTTGACCGGTTTGAAGCCGTCGAGATCGAGGAACATGATCGCGCATGGCACATTCGACGTGGTCGCGGTGCGCAGCGCCTCGCCGAGCAACTGGCGGACCCGGCCGCGATTGGGCAGGCCGGACAAGACGTCCATATTGGCGAGGTGGGTCAGTCGTTCCTGCGTATGGCGAATCTCGGTAATGTCCGACCCGACCCCGCGGAAACCCTCGAAGCGGCCGGCGGTATCGATGATCGGATCGCCGGCGATCGAAATCCAGCGCGGCCCGCGCGCGGTCTTCAATTCCATTTCGAGCGAGTTGAACAACTGGCGCTCGAGCAGAATCTTGCCGAGCTCGGCATGGCCGCCGAGCAGGGACGGAAGCGAATGGCCGAGCAGTGCGCTGGCGGGGCGACCGAGCAGGGCGCTCATTCGCGAGGAGATGTAGGTGACGCGGTTTTCGGCATCGACCTGCCACAGCCAGCCAACGCCGCGCTGCTCATATTCCTGGAGCAGCAAGGACGCGCTTTCGCTGGCCGAGCCCATGTCGGCGTTGCTCTGCAACTGGCGGAAGGCCCAGCGCGCGACCGCGAACACGCCAACGACGGCGACCCCGAGCGTGAACAAGATCTGCAATTTGTTGAGGAACGGCATGGCGTCATGCGCGGTGAACAAGGCGAAACACAGACCGGCGGTAAAGCTGATCAGCCAGCCGTTGACGCAGGCCGGGATGACCACCAGCCCGAGCGCGGCAATGCCGAGGCCCGAGATCAAAGAGGCGGTGACCAATTGGCTGCCGGGATCGAGCGACGGGAAATAATAGAGCGGCAGGCTGAGCCAGACCGCGGCGCGAAGCACCACTTCACCGACCAGAAACCATTGCGGGACCTTGCGCCCCGATCGCCCGACATTGGTGATCGCCTGGGTCCGCGCGACGTGCAGCGCGCCAAGATTGACCGTGACCACCGACCCGACCCAGATGAACAAGGTGGTCGATGGCAAGCGGGTCATCAGGCTGCCGACGATCAGCAACGCCGCGACGATATTGGCGCCGGCGAAGAACAGCCCCATCTGCGCCCGCGCGATCAGCTGGGCATCGCGCAAGGGAGAGGCGTTGTCGTCGTTGTCCTGCGTGCTCAGCCCAAGCGATTCCCCACCCGGAAGTCGGGCAGAAACCATACGCTTATACCGATCAGGAGCCTCGTACATCGCTCATCCACTAGTTGGCGGTTCAACAGCCACTAGCCGAAGAGCGTTTATACGCGGTTAAGGACGCGATGATTTCGGCGCTAACCGGATGTTATTTTCCAGCCATGACCTTGTCGACATCGCGGGTGACGAGCGGATGATACAGCGGCCTTGCCTCGGCATAGAGCCGCTGCGCAATCGGTCGGCCCCACTCTGCGTCGGCATAGAGCGTCTTGTAGAGCGGCCGGACGAACTTGCCGCGACCGACCGAGGTCAGGAACGCGGTCAGCGCCGCGACCGCCGGATCGTAACGATTCTGGGTGGCGAGATCGAGCCAGGCGAAGATCACTTCATTGTTGGTCGAGGAGCCAAGCGCGAAGGCCGAGGCGAGCGTGTCGAGGCGCGGAGTACCAAGCTTGCGCGGCAGGCGGTTGAGGAAGCGCAGGCGCTCGTCGGTGGTATAGCCGTTCCACGCAGTCACGTCGGGCGCGCCGCCGCTAGCAAAGGCAGTGCTTGCCGAATCGACTGCGGCGAAGGCCTGGCCGTCGGCCTTGATCGCATTGGCCGGGATGCCGGGCTGGTAGACCCAGTCGTCGAGCATCAACCTGGCTTCGAGTGCGGTGTCGCCCTTGATGAGGTTAGCGCGAAGATCGGCGAGGAACAGGGCCGAGGTCACCGGCTGGAAGCGGTGGCGATCGAACCAGCCCTTGAGCCAACCATCGAACTTGTCGCGGCCGACCGTGGCTTCGATCATGCGCAGGAAGGCAGCGCCTTTTTCATAGGCGATGTCGGTCAGGCCGTCGTTGGGGTGGCGGCCCTTGAGGTCGATGTGGAGCCGCGTGTCGGCGCCGGTCAGCCCGCCCGCGTCGGCCACCGCTTTATCCTGCGCGTCGATCCCCAGCGCGACCTGCTGAACCGCCATCCTGGAACCGTAAACCTCCTCGACGATGCGGCGCTCGGCATAAGTGGTCATGCCCTCGTTGAGCCAGAAGTCGGACCAGGTGGCGTTGGTCGCGAGGTTGCCCGACCAGCTGTGCGCCAATTCGTGCGCGACCAGGCTGGTGAGGCTCTTGTCGCCGGCGATGAAGGTCGGGGTGAGGAAGGTCAGAGTCGGATTCTCCATCCCGCCGAAGGGGAAGGACGGCGGCAGCACGAGCATGTCGTAGCGGCCCCAGGCGTAGGGCCCGTAGAGCTTCTCCGCCGCCGCGACCATTTTCTCGGTGTCGGACAGTTCGGCGGCAGCCTTGTCGAGCATGCCGGGCTCGGTCCACACCCCGGTGCGCGGGCCGAGATCGCGGAAGACGAGATCGCCGACCCCGATCGCGATCATGTAGGACGCGACTGGGTGATCCATCCGATACGAAAAGATGCGGGCATCGCCATCGGTCACCGGCTCGGCGGCTTTGGGCGCGGACATGACCGCGGTGAGCGGCTTGGCGACGCGGATTCTTGCTTCCCAACTCTGGCGGATGCCGGGCGAATCCTGAGTCGGGATCCAGCTGCGATTCTCGATCGATTGGCCCTGGCTGAACAGGAATGGCAATTTCTTGCCGACGGTCTGCGCCGGGGTCAGCCATTGCAGCGCCCCGCTGTCGGGCGCGGACTTGTAGGTGATGACGATCTTGCGTGCGGTGCCGATGGCGATGGTCAGCGGGGCGCCAAGGTTGGGATCGACCGCGCCGACGGTGTAGGTCAGCGGGGTGCCGTCGGCGGCGGCGATCGCCGAAATCTCGAGCCCCTTGTCGTCGAGGATGACCGACTTGGCGTCGGGCTTGGCCTGGATATCGAGCGTCGCGGTGCCGGCGATGCGCCTGGCCGTGAAATCCACCCCGAGGTCGAGCGCGATGTGCGTCACGCGGGCTTCAAGCGGTTTCGCATAGCTGTGGACATCGACCGCGTCAGGCGTGGCGAGGATCGGCGCGATGGCATCGCTCGCGGCTTGCGGCTGCGGGACGGGCGTGCCCGCGCCCTGACAGGCAGCGAGTAGCAAGGCCGACGCCGCGACGATCATAGTTTTCATTGATAAGTCCTTGAAGTTCAGCCGGATTCGCCGATCGCCTTGTAGACGCTATTGACCGGGCGCGACAGCACACGCTGCACCATCGGTTCGAAAAATTCGAGCGGTGCGGTGTCATAGGCGGCGTCGAACGCGGTCTGGTCGTAGATTTCGCAGAAGCGCGCGGTGTCCGAATAATGCTCATGACCGCGGAAATTGTCGCGCATGTCGCGGTCGAGCCCGATGTAGTGGAAGAAATAATAGCCCTGGAAGATGCCGTGATGCTCGACCATCCAGTGCAGCTTGTCGGACAGGAATGGCTTGAGGATCGCGGCGGCAATGTCGGGGTGGTTATAGCTGCCGAGCGTGTCGCCGATGTCGTGAAGCAAGGCAGCGACGATATAGTCCTCGGCTTCGCCGCCGCGATGCGCGCGGGTCGCGGTCTGCAGGCTGTGCTGCAGCCGGTCGATTGGGAATCCGCCATAATCGCCGTCGAGGAGCTTGAGGTGGGTCAGCACGCGATCGGCGAGCTGGCCCGCGAACGGCACGAAATGCGTGCCGATGATCGCCCAATCCTCCTGCGTCCCCTGATCCATGCTGCGAAAGCTCGCTTGCGTTCCGGAATCGTCCATTGTCGCTCTCCTCGTGCATCGGTCTAGCGCGATTTGGCACCGCTGCGAAAGGGCCGGATCGCGCGGCGCTTGGGGATCGATCCCGGCTCGACTATATCCCCGGGATGGTCGGAAACTTTTATGGCGAGTGACAGCGCCCAATTGATCGAGGCGGGGAGCGCAGCGGTAGTGCCCGCCGCGCCGGTCACGCTCAAGGCCAAGCCCAAGGGGCCGGCCAAGCCGATCCTCAAGCAGGTCGGGCTGGACGCGCCGTTTTTCGACGACAAGAATCGCGCCTTCTGGGTGCTCCAGTCGATCGGCTGGGGGGGGTATTTTATCCTTCGCTCGTTGTCCGGGCTGGCTAATTCGATGGGCGCGATGTTCATCGTCCACACGTTGCTGCTTACCGCGACCGGCTATTCGCTGACCTTGCTGATGGCGAGCCTGTTCCGCCGACTGATCACGATGAAAGTGCTGTGGACATTGATTCTGTCGTTCGCGACGGTGGTCATCGCGGCGGGCACTTTTTCGGTGATCGAGACGTGGAGCTATGCGACCTTCCTCAAGCCCGATTACAAGCCCGCCGGACTCGAATATCTCGGTGCGCTGCTGCTCGACTTCGTACTGCTGATCGCCTGGACGGCGCTCTATTACGGAATCAATTATTACCTCCTGCTCGAGGAAGAGATCGACCAGCGGGCGCACCTCGAGAGTGCGGCGTCGAGCGCAACGCTGGCGATGCTGCGCTACCAGCTAAACCCGCATTTCCTGTTCAACACGCTCAATTCGATCTCGACCCTGGTGCTATTGAAGCAGACCGAGCGCGCCAATGCGATGCTCGCGCGATTGTCGTCGTTCCTGCGCTACACGCTCGCCAATGAGCCGACCGCGCAGGTGACGCTGGCGCAGGAGGTCGAGACGCTGAAGCTGTACCTCGAGATCGAGAAGATGCGGTTCGAGGATCGGTTGCGCCCGCATTTCGAGATCGACAGCTCGACCATCGGTGCGCGGTTGCCGTCATTATTGCTCCAGCCGTTGATCGAGAATGCGATCAAATATGCGGTCACCCCGAGCGAAACCGGGGCCGAAATCTGGATCAAGGCCGAGCGCCAGGGGCAGGGCGTGCGGATCGAGGTGGCCGACAGCGGGGCGGGTGAAGCGGCGATGTTCGGCGGTCATCAGTCGACCGGCGTCGGTCTGGCGAATATCAAGGACCGTCTGGCGCAAGCCTATGGCGGGGCCCACGCATTCTCGACCAAGTCGAACGAACATGGGGGATTCAGCGTCATCATCGATATTCCGCTCGATGACGGCTAGGCGAATTCAATTGAAGAAGGCGATCACATGACCATTCGAACCATCCTGGTCGACGACGAGCCACTGGCGACGCAGGGGCTGCAACTCCGGCTGCAGGCGCATGAGGATGTCGAGATCATCGCCACCGCCGCCAATGGCCGCGAGGCGATCCGCGCGATCAAGACCCACAAGCCCGATTTGGTGTTCCTCGACATCCAGATGCCGGGGTTCGACGGCTTTTCGGTGGTCCAGGGGCTGATGGAGGTCGAGCCGCCGTTGTTCGTGTTCGTCACCGCTTATGGCGAACATGCGATCCGCGCGTTCGAGGCGCAGGCGGCAGATTATTTGATGAAGCCGGTCGAGGAAGACCGGCTTGCGGCGACGCTCGACCGGGTGCGCCAGCGACTGGCCGAAAAACGCGGCGCCGGGGAGGCCGAGCGGCTGAAGGAAGCGCTCGAGGAACATGCCCCCGAAGCGGCCGAGGAACTGGCCGAGACGACCAGTGCCGAAGGGCCGTCGGCCAACCGCTTTGAAAAAATGATCAACATCCGCGACCAGGGCCAGATCTTCCGCGTCGATGTCGACACGATCGAGCGGATCGACGCGGCGGGCGATTACATGTGCATCATGACCGGCGACAACACACTGATCCTGCGCGAGACGATGAAGGATTTGGAAAAGCGCCTCGACCCGCGGCGGTTCCAGCGCGTGCATCGTTCGACCATCGTCAACCTCGACCTCGTCCGGCAGGTCAAGCCGCACACCAATGGCGAATGCTTCCTGGTGCTCGACAGCGGCGCACAGGTGAAGGTGTCGCGCAGCTATCGCGACGTGGTGGCGCGGTTCGTTCATTAGGCGGTCACTGGCGAGCGGGCAGTTTAAGCGACGAACAAGCAACGATGGAGAATGACATGAAGAACGGTCGACGATTCCTGCTGGCGATTGCCACGCCGTTGGCGATTGTGGCGTGCGCAGCGCCGGCCGCAGCGGCAGTGATCAACGTGGTCAAGACCGCGACCTGTGGCTGCTGCGCCAAATGGGTCGAGCATCTCAAGCAAGCCGGGCATAATGTGCGCGTGACCAATGTCGCGGACTTAACCCCGACCGCCAAGCGGCTTGGCGTGCCTGACGATTTGCGCTCGTGCCACACCGCGTCGGTCGGCGGTTATGTCATCGAGGGGCATGTCCCCGCCGCCGACATCGCGAAATTGTTGCGCGAGAAACCGGTCGCCGCGGGGCTGTCGGTGCCGGGCATGGTGGCGGGATCGCCGGGGATGGAAATGGGCGGGCAGACGCCGCACTACCAGACGATCATCTTCACCCGGGATGGCAAGCGGAAGGTCTTCGCGCAGCATTGATCCGGGGGGCAGAAGCATGGCCAAAGTGACCGGACTGGGGGGCATTTTCACCAAGGTGGCCGACCCTGCGGCGACCAGGCAATGGTATCTTGAGATGCTCGGCGTGGGCGGCGAGTGGGGCGCGATGTTTTCGTTTAAGGACGACGTGCCCGATGGCTTCTCGCTGCTGACCCCGTTCGCCGCCGACAGCGACAAATTTGCGCCGAGCAGTTTGCCGTTCATGATCAACCTGCGGGTCGACGACCTCGATGCGTTCGTCGCCGATCTCGAAGCCAAGGGGGTCGCGATCCTCGAGCGCCAGGCGGACGATTATGGCAAGTTCGCATGGATCATGGACCCTGACGGGGTGAAACTCGAATTGTACCAGCAAGCCGGAGACCAAGCATGAGCAAGTTCGCCACCTTCGCCGCGCTGCATGTGCCGGGCGATCCGGTCATCCTGTACAACATCTGGGACGTCGGCAGCGCGCTGGCGGTGGTTGCGGGCGGGGCCAAGGCGCTGGCGACGGGGAGCCACCCGGTGGCCGACGCCAATGGCTGGCCCGATGGCGAGCAGGTGCCGATCGACTTCGCGCTCGCCAATGCCAAGCGAATCGTCGACGCGGTCGAACTGCCGGTGGCGGTGGATTTCGAGGGGGCTTATTCGGCCGATCCGGAGACTGGCGCGGCCAGTGTCGCGCGGTTGAAGGCGGCGGGCGCGGTCGGGTGCAATTTCGA
>ENA-OBIT01000477-OBIT01000477.1-metagenomes-genome-assembly--contig:-NODE-477-length-17561-cov-3.12898_pt1 | contig 17561 bp, 11 predicted proteins | sample MGYA00153386_OBIT01 | MGnify analysis MGYA00153386
GTGCAGGCTGTCGTTGCCGGCGCCGAGGTTGAACTGTGCGGTACCGGTCGCGATGTTGGCCGCCGATGTGACAACTACGTCATCCGCACCCGAACTGGCGTTCAGGATGACGTTGCCGTTATTCACGGTGATATCTACACCTGGATTAACACCATTGTCAGACAAGTTGACCGTTGCTGCGCTGGTGCCGTTGATGGTCAGATTCGCCAGATGGTCGGCGAACTTCAGGTTCACGATGCTAGCGGCATTGGCGTTCAGTTGAACATTCGTCAGTACCGCTGTTTCGGCGTTGCTGATTTGATGCGATGTGCCGGTGTTGACGGTGCCGGTTGCGTTACCGCCGGCGGCTGTTGCCGTCAGAGACGCAGCGGTTTTGTACAGCAAGCTGGTACCGATGTCGTATTCAAAACCATGCTGTTGAGTTACGGTTGTGACGTCAGTGGCCGTCGAGTTGCGCAGGTCGTTGATAATAGCCTGAGTAATCAGTGCCTTATCCGTCCCAAGCGAGCTATACGCCAAAAGCTGTGCGGCTGTCGCAGCGACACCGTGTACCCCAGTGTAGACATGTTGTATAAAGTCATCACCCGTTAGTTGGGCACCTTTCTTCTGAAACTCGCTTGACTTCAATATGGTCCCAATAAATCCCTTATAAGTCATCGCTCCTTTCGATAAATACTTACTCCAATCATCTAATCCACGAGCATCAATATCACGCTGCGGAACTGCGAGATAAACGGCAGAAACCTGCTCTTGATAACTTAATGAAGGCAGCTGCCCTGGTTGATAGCTGATAGTCGCGCTATTGAAATGTTGCTGCGCGGTAGTATCGCCTGAAGCAACAGTACCACGAAGAGAATCAATAACTTGAATCAGAACTTCTGCACGAGAAGTCCCTCCTGTCAGTTCAGTGACATAGTTAGATAATTCGGTCGCTGAGGGAGACCTTTCGTAACCCCATTTAAATAAACGAATCACATAATCGGTATTGCTAAGAGAAGTCAGATTTGCAGAGAAAATTATTTCTTGCGCTACCTGGACAAAGGTTTTCGTACCGGCATTAATCGCCGCCCCATAGTTGTTTATGCCAAGTGCTGATTGAGCCGCACCCGTAACATAATAGATAGCCTGCACGTCTGAGGCGCCTTGCCCAAGGGCAGCGGCGCTTACCGACGGGAACAGAACAGCATTTACTTGCTGATCAAGACTAGTCTGCGCAGCGGATAGAGTAGAATCAAATCCCGAATAATCAAGAACCTGATTTACAACTTTAGCCATAGCCTCTGCAAGAGTACTACCCGTCAGGTAATCTTGCAGGGTTGAGGTGGGTGCAGCAGAGCCAAAAATTTTTGTATAAACAATTTGTAAAGCATTTAAATCTGACAAGCCGTTAAAGAGGGCTACACCATCCGCAGAAGTCAATAACGTAGTGACATATGCTGAGGCTGAAAGTTCACCTCGCTGCAATTGCGCACCTATTGAGTCGAACGTAGCGTGTGACGCGCTTTTCCCTAAAACAGCGTATAAAATAGCTGCTGCTTCTTTCTGATACGCCAATGAAGCCATGATTCCCCCCTTAGAGGACTAACTTGAGAAGCCATAAAAAAATCGGAAGCATAAAATAGATATAACTCATTAATAATGCAGCTAAACATGCATTCCGACTGGTTATACCCAAACAAAGACAGCAAAGCTGTCTGAATTAAAAGAAAGGATAAGATTCAGGTTATGTCAAGGTAGGCGACGAAAGGTTTTAGCAAAAAAAAACCATACAAAGACAACGGATAAAACTTTTCGCACAAAATTCCTATAAATTAAAAATCTATAGAAAACACTGAGATCACATAAAAAACAACAAAATAGTTATAAAAAAAATTAGAAAGAATTTAAGAAGAAATTGAAACCATAGGACTATGCAAATACACAAAAAAACTGAGCATCACCCCCCTGAAATCAGCACAATGAATTACTCCTAAGAAATTATACTCAAGTTATATTTTAGATATAGAAGAGGAATAATTCATAACCTTCACTGAAAAACAAGTAGCAAGTAAATAATTAGTAAGCATAGAAAAAATTCATTATTATAATTCAGGGGCAGAAACACAGAACCCCACGGAAACGAACTTGACCTTCTGCCATGCTACCGCAAGGAGTGAACACTGCGCCGAGAATATACTTTTATCGATGACATAACCCCCACGAAACTATTTAACGACGGAAAGAGTGTCGCTTCCCGCCTAGTGCCAAAGAAATTGCCTGCTCCTCTCTGATAGAGGAGTGAACACCTAAAGGGTTATATAAATAACTTTTGACAAAACTTTGTTATCAGCTTAATTACGATGAGCTGTTGCCTCTCTCTAAAAGCATGTAATATATGGCATTAAATCATGAACAGAATTTAAATAGAAATGGAAAATAGTAAAAAATGGATGGGCAATAACATCTCTATTGAGATAAAACAAAGGAGGGGCTAAAAGAAATAAATTGCAAACGCTAACCGACGATTCGCCTCGTATACAAAGTAAATCTTGATAAATTTATGGGTAGCTTAGAAAAATGATCACAACAGAGAGGAGATACATCATCAGTATCAAGGGGAAACCGCTATCATTGGGGATGGCGAAACACAGGAAATATATTATAACTTACGAGGGGGGGCGGAATAGCGCTATCAATCTTGCCATAGAAATATACGAGAGAACAATGCGTTAGCAGGAAAATTCTCTCGTCAAATTAGCATTGGATAATCTTTAGAGACAACAAAATGTAACAAGCCCATTAATTCAGCATAAACTTAAACAAGCAGAAATCAATCTTCAACGTATTCCTCCGTATTGAATTGCCTTACACATCGCTCAACTAATAAAAAATCATAAAACACAGGGATATCGGGAAATTAGATAATATTTAATATCACTAAAAATGAAAATATTTACTCATCTATTTTACCAAAACCTTTCCAAATCCCCGGACTGCCAGCTTCAACACAAACCCACCCCATGAAACTACCACTCTGTGGTAAGGAGTTATCGATAACATCACCAACAGAAAAGTGGCCGTTCTTTGGAGGCCCAGGCAGTAATAAGCGTCTTATCGGTGGGATAATTACGCGTGACTCTACGCCAAGAACGGTAAATCTACCGAAGACGTTATTATTTAGCCACATCCCATCTTTTGAACCAAATTTGACATCACCTGCAACCATGCAGTCATCAATTAGCACATTCGGTGCTTTTGAATCAATAAAAATATCCCCCTCAATAATAGAAGAAATAACTCTTAGCCTCAATTTCTTTGAGCCAGACTTGGCAAAAAATGACTTTTTGATACGGCAGTTCTCAAGAGAAACGTCACCATCAAGGTTTGACCAGTTAATTGAATTAAAGATGCAATCTTTGAAAATTTTAAACCCCGAGGTGGATATTGCATCAACCGTATCAATAGTTACATCTTTGAAAGTGAACCTGCTATTAGTCCCTGTTTTTATTTGTATATTTTTCGCCGGGCTGCACCTATGCGAATCAATATAAAATTCACCATAAACATGCTTCAAAAGATATTTAATTTCATCACTTCCTCCGCCACTAACTTTAATTGTCCCTTTTCTCTGCATAAATAGAGTACAGCCCTCAGTACCAGAGACATCCCAATGTGCATTATATTCAGCATGCAAGTTAACGAAATAGTTTTCTATGCCGCCGGCAAAGTCACAAATAGGTGAAACAGGGTTATCTTCCCATTGGCAATCATTAAAACGAAGATAATTGCAATCATCTTTAAGTGATGACATTATAACAATTGGACTAACCAGCGTTTTAGACTCATCAAAGCCATCTTTTAAATTGGCTCTATCGCCAGATGTTCTTCCACAATTGAAAACATCAACTTGTTCAAAAACAGAATCTTGGCATTTATCGATAAATAGTCCCGCACCATCAAACCCCTCCAGAGTAACCTGCTCTAGACGCATTGCATATTGATATTGCAGAAAAAAACCATGACACTTGCTCAAATTTCCAATGAGTTGAATATTGCTAATGGACACAGCACGAAAGCCAGGACTTTTAACAGATTTATCAGATTTCCCAGGAAAATGAAAAACACCGAAATTTTCGTAGCCTTCATTCATGCGAACATCAATGACCGTGCCCCCTTTCTTGCCAAACCCATCTATCTTGGCCCCAGAGTCTAAAGGAAAGATAATTGGTGTTTTAACTACCAATTTTCCTCTCGGCAAAACGATTCTACGATTGCTGGAAAAATTAATAGCGCGAGTAATCGCCGGTCCATTATCATCTTGTATATCGCTAATCCCAAAATAACTGCCTAAGATAGGCTCATCGTTTGAAAATACTCTTTTCCAACGTTTACCATCATCTGTAACAATTACCATCCCTCCATCATCAGGAGAAGTGTTGTCATCTGCATCGTAATAGAACTCCCCACCTCCTGAATGTTGAGATTGCACGGATGGCTTATGGTTAGCGACTACGCTTTTCATCACGGAATTAACTGCAGTAGTACCTGACGATGAATAATAGCTGAGTACATTTATTCGTTGACCAGGACTGATTGGAGACAGCTTCTTTAAGCTTCCAATATCAGGGCAATTACCAGCTGAAGAACCGGCACTTGCATTTTTTATTGAATCATCAGCAAGGGCATTTTCTGTCCTTGAAATAGCAACAATGGAAGCCAATGCCATAACGACACCGCTCTTGAGTGATTCTCTCTTAGAAAAATCAGGGTTACTTTTCTTCATTTTCTGACTCCAGAATAAATTTATTGGTCTTGTCCCCAGAGAGATATCAACATACTAACAAGCAGCTTTAAATGAGATCACTCCTACTTTTTGTGTGATTTGAGTATATATAGTAATAGGTCAGTATTATAAAACTATCAACAGTAAAGAATGTTACAGTGGCAGTAAAAAGAACCAAGATAACAACATCATAACTATCTAACTTCAAATACATACAGAAAAATATTATTGCGATGAGACCAATAACCCCCATCTCCATGGCAACACCTAGAAGTCCAACATTTGGCTTGAAACCGAACCCCCCCAAATAATCCACAATAGGCTGATAGTTGGTAAAACATTCGTATTCTTTTCCACACCCAATTAAGAAGCTCGGTACATTCATATTCAAGACTAAATATGATGCAGAAAAGCGATGTGCTATAGATTGATTTTCGTAGAAAAAGGCAGGAACACCGACATTGAGATAGTTGGCGATCGAAACGAAAACGACAATGAAAAGTGAAAAAGTGAGCACAACAGGAATTTTAGCCAATATACGCCGAAAAGGGTAAACAGCTGCTATAAGAAAAAGTATAACTGAGGCCTTAGACAAGCTGAAAATATATCCTAATGCAAATAATACAATCTCCCAAGCCCTTAATTTAAAATCTCTTAGTCTTATCATAAACGAGATGATTAATAGGGAAACAAAAAAACCAGCCTCTCGTGATAACCCCGACATTCTTGGCAACAGAAAAACTTCATATTGGTTAGTAAAAGTTTTAGTTGCATAGTCACCCCATATTGCAATCGATATTGCCTTTGGTCCTATTGCAGCAGAATAGTTTGTACCAGCGAATTCATATAAGGAAAATTGTAAAATACACCAGAGAACGGAAATGAGCATACAGACATATATTTTACTAAAAACAGGCTTTCCTATTTTATGAATATATGCAACACCCAATACAAGAGCAAATGTCTTGATGACTAAATCGTACCGCCAAAATGCCAAGCACAAGACAGTCCACACACAAAAAAACAATAAAATCTTTAAAGATACTGTAGACAATTTTCTTATAAACTCATAATCCATGAAAACCAAAGGAATCCAAAGATACAAAGTCACATCGCCCACGTAAGGGTTGAAAGGTGTAGCGATGAAAAAGAAGGCAATCCCCCACCTCAGAATATTTAGGAAAAATCTTTCCTTTTCGCTACTATCAACGATAGCGTGTGTTGTAATACTCATTGATTCATGCTCTCATAAAGAAAATTTTCTTATAATATACTAACCACAAATCACAATCAATAAGCTGATTTATTTATAAATCCTTTAAAGACTGTAAGAAAAATAATTCGAATGTCGAACCAAACGCTCCAATTCCTAATGTAATCGAGATCATATTCAACTCGGCTCTGCATTTTGTCTAGAGTGTCCGTTTCACCTCTCCATCCATTTATCTGGGCCCAGCCAGTGATTCCTGGTTTAACTTTATGACGCAGCATATAACCTTTAATTAGCTTTCTGTATTGTTCATTATGCGCTACTGCATGTGGACGAGGTCCAACAATAGACATGTCCCCCATCAAGACATTTATAAATTGCGGAAGTTCATCAAGTGATGTTCTACGTAAAAAACCACCAACAGCAGTAACCCTAGCATCACCTTTTTTTGCCTGGACAACTTTATCTCCATTTTCCATAACACTCATGGATCTAAACTTCCAAACCATTATAGATTTCCCATCCATGCCATAACGTCTCTGTTTGAAGATAATCGGTCCTGGAGACGTGAACTTAACAAATATCGCAATCAATAAAAGAACGGGAGAAATAAAGATTAATATTGCAAGCGAAAGTAAAATATCCTCGACGCGTTTTATTATTTTATTGACACCGCTGATTGGCGTATCAAAAAGGGAAACTACAGAAACTCCGTTTATTTCTTCGCTACGCGACTGTAGAATATTAAAAGTAAAAACATCTGGTATAAGCATAACCGAGCAAGTTGTATCAGATAATTCAGCCACAGTATCCTTGATTAAACGTTCTTGCTCCATTGGCATCGCAATATAAATTCTATCAATCCGGCCATCTTTTGCATCCCTGATAAGCTGTTCTAAATCACCACATTTTTCAACTTTCGTGTCTATAGAGTCATATTCGTCATCATATATTCCGAGAACTTTGAAGCCCATCCAATGAGCATCATTTAAAGTTTCAGCTAGCTTGATACCTACAGGGAGTGATCCCATGATCGCAACATTACGGGTGTTAAACCCCATATTGCGCATATAGCCAAGCAATAAACGAATAATCGAGCGAGAAATTATCAAACCACAACATGCTAAGAGGTACCATTCAGCATATAGCGTTAAATCACTATAAAAACCATCGATAAAAGATATAATACCAATAGTCAATAAAACACTTAAAGACCAGTTTTTTATGATAAGTTGAATCTCTAAGGCAACACGGACCCCACGCCACGAGCGATAAAACTCGGTTATACCACCTGCCATTTGAAATATGACGATTGATATCAATACTACAACCCAATGCTGCATGGTAAATACATTGCCTGACAGCTTGCATGCTAAATAGAGACAGAGGCTTATAATGATAATATCTGAAAACCGCTGTATCATTGAAGTTAGAGATGCATTAGATTGTAGAGCACCACGACGAAAACCATTCATAGCTGTTTGCCTATTAACCAACATAGTATAACTCCTGCCCCAGTACCTGTCAGATTAAAAATATAATTTTTACAAAACAGAAGAATACATTTTATATCAGAAGAATCGCGTTCAATCTTTCTATTACAGGAAAGATATCTTCGTTGCGCTTTAAATATCATGCACCAAGATCAAGGTACACTTTTTTGGTTGCTGCAATCATCTTGTCCGCCGTAAATCTCTTACTAAACGTATCTCTTGCTGCATTCCCCATTCTCTGCCATTCCTCTCTTGATGTACTTTCGAGTATATGACATAGCTCCTCCGTTTGCTCAGGAGAAAATAACCGACCATTTATGTGATCGTCAACGACCTCGGGGAAAGAACTACAGTTACTCGCTAAAATAGGTAATCCATAGCTCATTGCTTCCAATGGAACCATTGCAAAACCTTCCCATCGGCTTGGTATTAGCAATACATCAGCGCGACAGAAATGTGGTGCCAATTGTTCAGCGGATAACCAGCCGGCATATGTGGTCTGCGGAAGATCTTGAATCTTATCATTTTCATTTTCAAGCACAAAATCGCCGACAACTGTCAAATGGAATGCTTTTCCTTCTAATTGGCGCATAGCTTTGGATAAAATATCAAAACCTTTTTGGTAGTCGAACCGACCAACAAAAAGAAGTTGAATAAGCTCATTACTTTCAAAGGAATTGACTTTTTTAGCGTAATTGTCATTACTCGGAACGCCATTATGAACGACGACCAGTTTATTCTCATTAAGCCCCGCATCAACAGCTATTTTCTTTTCACAATGACTGACACAAATGACCACATCAGTTATAGGAAGCAATAGTTTTTCGATGACAGTATATATACGTGATTTAAATCGAGATACTGTCATCATAAATGCGAAAGCATGCGGGCAATATATTACTTTTGGGCGATAGATTGGCCAGAGAAGAATCAACGACAATCGTCCTAAAGCACCAGCAAAACTACTATGCAAATGAACCACCTTTGGTCGATGTTTCAATACAACTCTCGTAAATATAAAGAAAAACTGTAGAAAACCGCGAATCCCACGCCCTAATCGAGGAAAAGATTTTATCGACCTAGAGTCAACACCATATAGTTCTGAAGCTTGGTCAGCAGGAACTAAACAACAAATGTTTTCCTGCCCTTTATCAGCAATCTGACTTTTTGCCAACTGACGAAGGACCGTAGCCACTCCCCCCTTGATTGTTTCTGCTGCATGAAGAACTCTCATCAAATCTCCCAGTAATATTTATTATAAATATTGTGAAATTATTTTATCAACTGCTTGTGCCGATTTCCCCCATGAGAAGCGACGTGTGTTTTCAAAACCCAGCCTTATGAGCTCCTCGCGGACAGAATCATTGCAGACGATCGTTTCCATTGCAGTAGCGATTTCATCAATTTTGTAGGGATCAAAATATAAGGCACTCGTCCCTAGAACCTCAGGAATCGACGCAGAAGAAGAAGCTATAACTGGACACCCGCAAGATTGAGCCTCGAGAGGAGGGATCCCGAACCCTTCATAGAAAGATGGGAAAACAAATGCTGTAGCATTCTGATATAATTTAACAAGTTCCAGGTCATCGACACGTCCCAAAAACTCTATATTTGAATTAGTATTCTCGGCGCTCGCATACATCTGCTTATTGAAGTTATCAGCAGAGCGTCCAATAATCTTTAATTTAATATCAATTTTATCGTCTAACATGGCAAAGGCTTTTAACATGCCATGAAAATTTTTATGGTAATTAGGGGAGGATACAGCAAGAAGGTATTTTTCTTGTCTATCTGAATCAGTCGTCTTAAATTTGTCAGATGACGCATTATAAACAACTGATATTTTTTCCTTTTCCACATTGAAAGCTTTGGCTATCTCACCCTTAGAAAACTCACTAACCGTAATAATCTTCCGGCTATTTTTTAGCATAATAGGAATGATTAAGTTATAAATATAACGGAATTGTCTAGAAAAACTCTCAGGATATCTCTTGTAGGTAATATCGTGGTGTGTGACGATTTGATTTCTATAGAATAAGGGGGCAGTACTGCACAGGTTAAGTAACGGTGGAGAGCCAATACTTTTAAGATATTTTGGGAGATCGATTTGTTCCCATAAATGACCATGTTTTTTTCCAATCACCTTGAGTTCAAAAGAAGGATCAGCCTCAATCTTCAATTTCTCATCAGGAACGAGGAAAACTACATCGCCTCTGATTGCATTCAAACTTCGAGATATCTGTTCTGCGAAACGCTGTACGCCCGTCATATCCTGCGTAAGAAACCTTGCATTAATATAAAGCATTAAAGGCACCAATTATTAATCATTATTAAGGGAGGTTTAAATATCACGGTTGACATCAATATAGTTCGATATATTTCCCTGCAATATATTTTATATCAAAATCCAGAACCGGATTTACATTAAATGTAGGATGAGTCATAAGGTAGCTAATATTAAAGTCTTGGATGGGGAATATATTATCATAAAGTTTTGCTATTTCAGCCACCCCTCCCGTAAAATTAGTATAAACAACTTTCCCTGCATTGGCGGATTCAGCAACTGCCCGTCCAAATGGTTCGTTCCATTTATTAGGCAGAACCACAACATCAATCGACGCCATAAAATCCTCTACCTTAATAAAACCCATCGTTTTTATATTGCTGGCAGATGCTAATATTTCTAATTCATTACCTTCAGTATCATTACCGAAGCGCCCTGCGGCATAGAAATCAATACCTTTGGTATTTCTATATTTTGCAGCTAACGAACAATAATCATCAAACCCTTTGTCTCTAGTCAATCGTCCAATGAAGCCCACCCGCACATTTTCATGATTCTTTTTATCGCTTTTAAAATCAATACATGAAATAGGATTATAGATATATGCATGAGTAGAGTTAATGCCAAATTTATTTGACCTATGAAGCTTAGAAATATACTCACTGATACCCACAAAACAATCAACATTTCTGCTGCATATTTTTTTCACAGCAGAAAGTAGTTTCACTCCAATACTATTAACATCAACATTATTACCCGACTTAAACAATGTACTGTTCGGATGAAAAAGATAGTAATCTCGCGTGGTGTGGACTATTTTTATTTTTTCTTTTTTAGCTGCTTTCCAAACAGAAACTGAAAAGCCACTTAAGTTGTTTGTATGTACAACATCAGGTTTTATCCTGGCCAATTCTTTACCAACAAGTGACATCATCCAAGGGTTGTACATGTCAATGATATGCCATGCGAGTTTTATTAATCGCCCTTTCCTACCATTGGAAAATGGCCAGTAAATATTTTTTAGAGGGAAATAAAAAACACGAACACCATTTAGAGTATCTTTCAATATATCACTGTGGTCGTGCAAACAAAAGATAGTCACATCGTGACCATTACGGATTAACTCCTCTGCCAGCAGTTGAACAGAAACTTCAGCACCACCTACTTTATAAGGAGCATAAAGTGTATTGATCATGACAATTTTCATAGCCTACCTATTTAAGCGTGGAAGAGTTTAATCAAAGCACCTTGTTAATCAGTTCAATGTTGGCATTATTATATCGAGAATAATTATCGTATATACAGCCGACAAAAGACTTCCACTCTGGGGACAAATTAGCCTCATTGATAACGTAAGACGTTATTTTTATCTTATCCCCGTAGATCATGATCAAATTGTCGTATAAAGAAGAATAAAACCCAGCAATCGAAGACACATTCTCTTTTTCCATCAAAGGATACACTTCGAAAGGAAAGTCAAATCTTTTCACTTTGACAAGCTCCGATATCCTTTTTATTTTTTCAGCTCTTTCTCTACGATGTGGGACATAATAAAAAACAGATTCAGGCTTTGAATTCAATAAGTCTTTTATCATATTTAATGTTAATTGAATATCATCAACCGATGTTACTCCGGCCTCAAAAAGCGGTGACCCAATAATAAACACTTTATTATCGTTACTGGGTAAGCTTGCTAGCTTTCTTTTATAATTTTCGTAACAGTGCCTTATGACAACATCACTCTTCTTGACTTTTTCTTCAATGTTATATACGGAAAAGAATGTGATTTTTTCGAACTCATTGTTAACCATACCAATGGATTTCAAGAAGAAAGACTTGATAATTTTTCGCGGACTAATTCCCTCCTCTCGATTTATTCTTAGCGTCGCCGTCCCATCATCAAGAAGAACAATGTTTCTTTTTTTAAATTTTCCGGCTAGCATCCAGAAAACACGCGCACGGTATTCTCCTGCAATAAGAGTGACTCTGTTTTTATTTATTGAATTTTCACCAATTCCTTTAAGAACACTTTTGATCTTAAATGAGTTTTTTAGAGTTCCTTCCACATCAATAGTAACCAATTTTTTGTACTTAATCATATCCACTATATTCATGATCTGATTATAATTAAGTGCAGAGTTTTCGGTTTTTTTATTGATAATCAAGATCTCCAGACTTATATTTTTAGCATCCAAAAACTCTATTAAATTAAACGCCTGCAATGGCGATTCGATATACGCAATATAAGCATCCATAATTATTTCACCATAGCACTCATTCAATTGTTATTTTTAGCCTTAAGATATATCAGTGGAATTTTTTTTCATCACGTAATTTTATATAATGCTCAACATCTCGTTGAGAAAACACTTTTGCCGGATGTCCTCCTGCAATAGCAAACGCAGGAACATGCTTAGTTACGACACTGCCTGCCTGTATGATCGCACCTTCACCAATTGTAACACCTGGAAGTATAATCACATTGACTCCAAGCCAAACATTATCACCGATAATAACATCCTTGATAATATAAGTACTATCGTATGGGATAGCATTGCCGTGGTGATTATGATTTTCCGTAATTAAAATGCATCCAAATCCACAATGAAAATTATCTCCGATGGTAACATTCCCTTTACCAATAACAGTAAGACCATTAGAGTTAAAATTATCACCCAATTTTGTTTTATTATTGACAATCGTCAAATAATTAACCTTCGGATTTTTACCGCAACTTTCCACCATGTTTACAACTTTTTGGCGATATATTGCTTTTTTTCTATTCCTAAGCCAACGTTTTAGAACTGCTATCATTTTATCTGAGACCTCCGTAACTCTCGCCTTCCACAAACAATAGTGACAACGCAGGCGAAAAGACTTGATAACGTGTATACCAAGCAAAAATACTCTACTCTTATCTCTGTCACAGTTATGATGAAGATACCAATCAAATGTGTAATCATCGACCCCATAGTGATAATTGAAATGATTTTATTTTTGCGGTAATAAAATAAAGAATGAGTAAAAACATAATAGATAGATAAGAATGCAGTTCCCGGAAGAAGAATATTAAAGTAATAAATCGCGCTGTTAAACTCAGTTTCAAATAGGTAAGGAAAAACAAACGGCAAAATGACAAAATACGCTACACAAGCGATAATCACCAAGCCTGTATAGCCATACTGAATTAATTCCACGCCTTTAAAATCATTCGCTTTAAGCTTGCGATAAATGAAAGGTTGGAAAGCCTGGTTGATTACGCCGAAAAAGAGCATAACGATAGAGGTTAGCTGAAACGCCAAACCATAAACCCCGACTACCGCTGTACTCATGTAGTGGGCTATGAAGAACCGATCTACAGAGGATTTAATCCAATAACTGCCGTGATGCGGCAATAGGGATACCCCGTAGCTAATGATTTCCTTATAACGCTTGCGCACCGGTTGGAACACACTGCGCTCAACCGCTATTTTTCTGTAAACAAAGAACTCATAGGCCAACTGAATACTGAAAAATGATGCCGCTATCGCTATCAAACGTTGTCCTGGCGTCGCCGCTATCATCTCAAAAAGAGCGATCGTGAATAAAACGTTGAATGCGGAAAGCAAAAATTGTCCGATAGCAGCAACTTTATAGGTCTGACTAATGCGCAAATGCGATAAATTGATAAAGTTCAGCGCCTGTGCCAGAGAGGCTAAAACAACCAGAAAACCATCGCTGAAAGAAACTGATATCTTGGCGACCAGTGTGACAATGTAGAATATAGCCATCAATAGCACGCTCGAAGCGAAAGCTAAGGTGATGTTATCTCTACGAAACACCAGGGAGCTCCCTTCCCCCTCCTGAATGTATTTGACCGGCAACAGACCTTGACCACTGAACGAAATGAAAATGATCAAGATCTGAATAACGGACAAATAAAGAGTCAGCGCGCCGTACCCCGACGCGCCAAGGTGTGCTGTCAAATAAGGCAATATGATGAAGCCGATGACCTTGCCGAGAATATCCCCTACCGACAAGGCCGCAGCCCCCATAATGGCTTTACTCATTTACAGATACTTTTCCAGGAAGTTAAGCGCATGCCAAAACCCTTCTCCTTGGTTTTTGTGCCCCTGCCACACTTCAGGAATAAACTGCGCTCCCGGCGCATGACAACGCAGATCATCAGCCAGCTCGTCAAAGTTCACATCGCCTTTACCGATCTGTACCCCTTCACCGTCCACTCCCAAAGCATCAACAATATGCATATGTGCGGTGTAAGGACCGACCTTCTGGGTAAAGTCATGCAGATCCCATTGGTAGTAATTGCAAGCCATCATAGAATGCGACGTGTCATAGCAGATGCGATAACCGTATTTTTCACAGAACGCTTTAATCTCGTCCGGATCAACAAACAGGTTATGATAGCTCTGACCACCAAAGTGCCATGGGAACGGAGGCATCGTCTGGATGATGATTTCAACGCCTTCTTGATTGATTTCACCCAAAGCCGCGCCAATGCGGTCGTACATCGCCTGGCGTGACTCTTTTGGCAAGAATCCGGTGGTATTGAAACCGCCCGCATTAACCACGATGACAGGACGCTCAGTTTTCGGGAAATATTGCTTCAACGCGCGAGTCACATCACAGACACGCTGCAACTGTTTGATCGAATGAGCAAGATAAACTGGATCATCCGTCGCCAAGTCTAAAATGTGATCGTTGGCGAACAGCTCAGGGCTATGTACCGCAAAACCGATATTTTCAGCGCCGGAGAAGAATTCAGTCAAATCCAGCTCCATGTCCTGATAGCTCAAATGGAACTCGACGAAATCCAGATTGGATTTATTCTTCAACTTGCCGTAATCGTGATAGCGCACAGGAATGCCGAACGGACGATTGAAATCATAGTCCTTGGCTTCTATCGCCACGTCATTCAGATCCGACTCGTAGAAATACCCTCCTTTTTCGTGGTCACGATTGGCTTTCTTACCGACCAATTGCTCCAGATATAGAGGCTGCAGGCCCTGGCCCGGACTCTTCACTTCAACCATCTCGCGAGTGATGATTTCACCTTTTTTCAGATCGCGATTGATAATCAAACTTTTTGCCAGAGTTTCGCGGTTGATCATTTCCCCTTGGGTAATAGTACGTTCGCCGGCGTTGCCCATGGACTCTTCAACTTCGCGGATACGTACGACCATCTCTTTGAACTCAGGAGGTAACAACGACACCTTGTGGTCGTTGCCTTCCATGGATTTGTCGATAGTGAAGTGTTTTTCGATCACTCTGGCGCCCAATGCGGTCACGGCGATCGGCACTGAAATGCCTCGCTCATGACCAGAATAACCGACCAGACAGCCCGTCACCTGCTGCAGACGCTTGATATAGGCCAGGTTGACGTCTTTAAACGGGGTCGGATAAGTAGAGTTGCAATGCAGGATCACAAACTCGGCACCTTTCGATTTCAAGAAGTCCACCGAGCTTTTAATTTCAGCTTCGCTGCACATGCCGGTAGAACAAATCAGCGGTTTGCCCGTAGCGGCCAACGCGGCCAACATTTCGTGGTTAGTGAAGTCTGCGGAAGCAACCTTATAACCTTCCATGCCATAGTCTTCCAACACTTGCAAGCTCTTCAGATCCCAAGGAGTACACAGCGGGGTCAGCCCCTTCTCCTTGCAATAATCGAACACTTCAATCAATTCTTCATTGCTAAGCTGGAATTTTCTCAGCAGATCCAGCGTGTACTGCGCGCCAAGATCGGCGGATTTGTCTTTATCGTTGCCGCCCTTATACAAAGAACTCAGATCGCGCATTTGGAATTTGACGCAATCGGCGCCCGCGTCAACCGCCAGGTCAACAAGATGCTTAGCCAGCTTAATGTCGCCATTATGGTTGTTGCCAATTTCAGCAATAATGTAAGTCGGCGAGGTCTCCGTGATAGTGTGTCTGCCAATCGTCAGACCTTTTTCGCTTTGCAGAGCAACGGCGACCAAACGACGATAATCGTCAACCAGCGGCAGAACGTCAACGCCATTCGAAAACAGCGATTCAATCTCATTACGTGGCGCATCCACTTTTTTATAGCGGACATTCTGATTCATCACTTCCGAAATTTCGCGGCTCAGGTCGAAATCGCCGTTAGTTATCCAACGGCGGAAATCGCCGTCCGAGAAAGAGCCGCACAGCTTGCCGTCTTCGGTGACGACAAAAATAATGCGTTTTTTATTCGAGTTGATTTTTTCTAAGGCTTTAATGATTGATTCGGTTTCAAACACTAAAAAGTCAGATATTTTTTTCTGAATTAACATGAATTATCTCCCACTCCAATTTTTCAAAATCACTTCAACAACCGCCCAGTCCAGCATGGTGTCAATTTCAAAACTTTCCTCTTCAGACATCTTATGCGCTACAACTTTGCCACCAAGACGATTACCGGTGCTGAGGAGAATTTCGCTTTTCGTAACGTAAATTGAACCATTTTCTTTGAGTTTAATACTTTCAGGCTTAATATCTTGCCGGCGCGGACGGTTTAAGTAATCGTAATAGGCTTTCGGATTATCTTCATTTTCCCACAAGAAATGCCAAAACTCACAAACGCTCAGCAATGAATCGGCTTTCTTTTCAAGAATCTTTCCGATTGCAGAATCAATCGCATCATCTTTGCGAACAGGAGAGGTAGCCTGCAACAAGACGGTATACTCAGGGTGATAATTCTCATTTTCAGCCAACCACTCCAGCGTATGCAAAAGTGCGGGCTCAGTCGCAGCGGTATCGTTCGCCAGATGGGCCGGACGCATAAAGGGGACTTCCGCGCCATATTCTCTTGCTATCGCAGCGATATATTCACAATCTGTTGAAACAATGACACGATCAATACTCGAAGAATTTAATGCCTGCTCTATGCTCCAAGCGATTAATGGCTTACCTGCAATTTCTTTAATATTTTTTTTGGGAATACCTTTCGACCCACCCCTTGCTGGAATAATTGCAAGATTACTCATTTTTTCTCCAAATATTCTGTATTATTAATTCTTCATTGAACTAAAAGCTCCTCTATATGAGGAGCTTTATTAATTTAAGAGAAGAAGAAATTACTTATACTCGTAAGCGTAATAGCCGTAAGCGTCACCGGATTTATTTTCAACGGCATTAAGAATAACACCTTTAATCTCGGTACCATTCTGTTCGAAACGACGAATACTCACTTCAATTTCTTTCAGTGAATTTATACCATGACGCGCAACAAGCAATGTTGTGCCTATGTTTCGCCCAACAATAGCTGCATCCGTAACCGCAAGGATAGGCGGCGTATCAACAAGCACTATGTCATAGTGTTCGCTTGCCCATGTTAAGAGTTCGGTTAACCGTTTATGCATTAATAGCTCAGATGGGTTTGGTGGGACTTTACCCCGAGAAATAAAGTCTAGACTAGATAACTCTGTCTTTTTAATTACGCTTTCGACAGACGTTTGACCTGATAAGAAATCTGAGAGCCCCATACCTAACTCACAACCTAACAGGCTATGTGCATAACCTTTACGCATATCAGCATCTATAAGGAGGACTTTTTGCCCAGCCTGTGAAACAACAGCAGCTAAGTTTAAACTTACAAACGTCTTACCGATATTCGGGCTAGCACCACATATCATCAACACATTATTTTTAGCTTCAATCATCGCAAAATGCAGGCTAGTACGTAGACTACGTACAGCCTCAATCGCAAGGTCTGCTGGGTTGCCTACAGCAAGCAACGAGTCAACATTAGCTTGATTCTTTCTTTGTCCTTTATTGAGGATAGAGCTATCTTTCTTCTGTTGCCATTCTTTATAC
>ENA-OBIT01000479-OBIT01000479.1-metagenomes-genome-assembly--contig:-NODE-479-length-17547-cov-4.64269_pt1 | contig 17547 bp, 18 predicted proteins | sample MGYA00153386_OBIT01 | MGnify analysis MGYA00153386
CGACTCGCCGTTTTAAGGCCGCCCCGCGCCGCGGCCGCGGCGCATTTCAGCGTGGCGAGGCCTTGTGCGACGCGTTTCGGGGCAGCCCGCCGGGCCTGCACGGCGCCGCTGCCGATCGCGCGCCGAAGCGCTTGGCCAGCCGCTCGGCCACGTTTTCGTGCGGCGTGTGGTCGATCACTTCCTCGGCCTTGACGACCTCGCGCGCCACGTGGTCGAGGCTGCCGAGGTGATCGATCAGCCCCATCTCGAGCGCCTGCTGGCCGTTCCAGTGCAGGCCGCTGCCGGTGTCGGCGTTTTTCTTCAGCCGGTCGCCGCGGCCGCGCTTGACCACGTCGATGAATTGCTGGCAAATCTAGTCGATCGTCACCTGCCTGTAGGCCCGATCCGGGCTCGACCGTGGCTTGAAAGGGTCGCCCAGGCCCTTGATGGCGCCCGCGGTCCGCAGGCGCCGTCAGCAGGCGCCGCTCGATGCTGAACTTGTCCATCGCGCCGGTGAAGCCGAAGCCGTCCATCAGCACGCGGATCGGGCCGACGATGAATGCCTGGTCGGCATAGATCTCGTCAGCCGCAACCGCGATGTAGTAGGCGCCCGACGCACACGATTCCTCGACCACCGCGTAGACCTTCCTGCGGTGCAGCGCCTTCAGCCGCACGATCTCGTCGTTCAACATGCCGGCCTGCACCAGGCTGCCGCCGGGCGAGTTGAGCCTGAGAACCACGGCTTGCGCACCGGGGTCTTGGAAGGCGATCTCGCCGCGCACCCCGGTCAGCGCGAAGTGCGGGCAGCTGCCCACGGCGGTGTGGTTGCGAGCGGTCGCCAGCCTGAGGATCAACATCGCTGCGAGCAACAACCACGCGAACCGAAAGAAGATGCGCCAGCGCCGTTCGCTGCGTCGATCGTTGCGATAGCCGCGGGCAATCTGCTCTGCGACGGTGTCCCAGCCACGCGGCCCGGACGCCGGACGCGCCACGCCCGGCCGGCGCGTATGGCGGCACCCGCGTCGGTGCGTCTGCGCAATGGGTCATGGGCGGTCGCTCAATGACGACTCAAGGCGTCGTGATGTCAGCATCGGCGCCATCGGCATTCGGCACGCCCGACGCCGGTCGGATCTCGTTCGAAGGAGACCGATACACCCGGCCGTCATGTTCATGGACCTCGATCGCGGTGAGCCGGTCGCGGCCGCACGGTCCACCGATGCAGCGGCCGCCGTTCGGCTCGCAAGCGGCACCGTGCACCGTGCACCGAACACATGATGAGTTCCTGGCCGCTCTCGAGCCGTGCACCGAACACATGATGAGTTCCTGGCCGCTCTCGAGAAACACGCCGGGTAGCCAATCGGGCTTGGTCGGCACGTGCAGGCGGCGGTTCAGGTAAGCCATCACCCTGCCTTCGAAGCGCAACGCGAAAGCGCGCACCGGGCGGCCGTACTGCAAGGCGTCGACCACCACCGCCGAGTCCTTTTCCTCGAGTGCCGCGGTAATGCAGGCGTGCTGCTCCCGGTCGGCTTACGGCGCGGCAGCCGGTGCCGGACCGCCGACGTCATGCATGGCGGATCAGCCACCCCTGCAAATCGGCCACCGAATGCGCCACGTGCAGCGGCGCATGGTCGGCAAAGTTCGCATGTTCGTGGGCGCCGTAGCTGACGCCGACGCTGGCGATGCCGGCGTTGGTTGCCAGCTGCAGGTCGTGCGTGGTGTCGCCGATCATCAGCGTGCGTTGCGGCGCCACGCCGAGCTCGGCCATCAGCTCCTGCAACATCAGCGGATGCGGCTTGGAGGCGGTTTCATCGGCGGTGCGGGTCGCGTCGAACAGGCCCTTCAGCGGCGCGCTGCAGAGCGCCTCGTTGAGGCCCTGGCGCGATTTGCCGGTGGCCACCGCCAGCAGGTGATGGCGCGCCTTCAGCGCATGCAGCAGCGACAGGGCGCCGTCGAACAGCAGCAGCTCGTGCTGGCGCGCCTGGTAATGGTGGCGGTAGCGGTCGCCGAGCGCGCGGTACTGGTCGCGCGGCAGCGCCGGCGCAGCGTGCTGCAGCGCTTCGTGCAGGCCCATGCCGATCACGTAGCTGGCGTCGCGCAGGCTGGGCACCGGCACGCCGAGGTCGGCGCAGGCGGACTGAATGCAGTGGGCGATCAGGGCCGTCGAGTCGAACAGCGTGCCGTCCCAGTCGAAGGCGATCAGATCGAAACGGCGGCTTTGGAGGATGGTCACGGCGTCAGGGCCTGCAGCAAAGCCTCGCATTCTGGCGGCAGCGGTGCTTCCAGTTCCATCGCGGTGCCATCGGCCGGGTGCATGAAGCGCAGCCGGCGCGCGTGCAGGAACATGCGGGCGAACTTGCAGCCGCGCGCGACCTCGCCACGCGCGTACGCCCTGTTGGCCGCGAAATCGCCGTATTTGTCGTCGCCCACGATCGCATGGCCGGCGTGGGTCAGGTGCACGCGGATCTGGTGCGTGCGGCCGGTCTTGATGGTGACGTCCAGCAAGGTGCAGGCGGCGTATGGGCGCGCAATTTTCACCAGCGTGATCGAGCGCCGCCCGTCGGCGTGGTCGTCATTCACCGCGCGCACCCGGCGTTCGCCGTCGCCGGCCAGGTACTTGTGCAGCGCCACGTCGATCACCTTGGTGGCCGCGGGCCATGCGCCAATGACCAGCGCCGAATAGGTCTTGCCCGTCTGGCGCTGGCGCAACTGTTCCTGCAGCGCCATGACGAGTGCCGAATAGGTCTTGCCCGTCTGGCGCTGGCGCAACTGTTCCTGCAGCGCCACCAGCGCCGCACGCTTCTTGGCGATCAGCAGCAGGCCCGAGGTCTCCTTGTCGAGACGGTGCACCAATTCCAGAAACTTGGCCTGCGGCCGTGCCCGGCGCAATTGCTCGATCACGCCGAAACTCACGCCACTGCCGCCATGCACCGCCACGCCGGCCGGCTTGGCGATGGCCAGCAGGTGTTCGTCCTCAAAAACGACCGGAAACTCGCGGGCCGGCGCGTCGGCGTCGCGATCCTCCGGCGACGCGGACACGCGCACCGGCGGCACTCTCACGTCGTCGCCGATCGCGAGCCGGGTGTCGGCTGCGGCACGACCCCTGTTGACACGCACCTCGCCGGAGCGGATGACGCGGTAGATGTGGGTCTTGGGCACACCCTTCAGCAGCTTGATCAAAAAATTGTCGAGGCGCTGACCTTCCGAAGCCTCGTCGACTTGCACGTGCAGCACGGTCGGCGTCGCGGTGACGGCCGTTTTCGCGCCCTGCGAGGGCGCCAAGGCAGATGCCGGACTGGAGGCTTTGCCCTCTATAATCTCTTGGACCACGTTGCGGCTGTAAGTGATTGATTTTTCAGAGTTTAGCCCTCAGGGCACTGTGGACAACGACACGCAGGCAGCACAAGGTCGCGCCCGGACAAGACGTTTCGGGCGCCCGGTGATGCAACGCGCGGGCAGCGGTCGCGGGCCTCGATCCCGAGTGACGGGGCGGCAGCCAAGCCAGCGCGGCAGAGAACACAAAGAAGCGAACCCACCCTAAAGGTTTCCCACGCGAGAGATTGATGTGACGGCCCGCTGGTTTGATCCCGCGGGCGTCCATCGCGCTCTTGCGAGCATTGCAGTGACTTCCAGCGGATCTCGATGTCAACCCCAGACTCCACGCGCCATTCACGTCCGCCGCTCAGGCCAAGAGCCTTCGATGCGGTCAGTGTGATGGTGCGGGCACGGTCCCGGTCGCATCTTTTCAACTCAGCCCGCCCCCTGCCTCAACGGCAGACACGCGGGCTGTGCGCCGCCCCCGCCACTGTCGCGCACCCGCCAACGCTGCCCGAACGGCCGGTCTGCTGACCGCCACGCTCGACCGCAGTCCAGGGCGACATCCTTCCGGTTCTTCCGCGTTTCTCGTGCATCGAAGCGTTGCCCACGGCCTCTGCCGCGGGCAACTCGACAGATGGCGCGTCCACTGGCTCCAACCCGCAACTCGACAGATGGCGCGTCCACTGGCTCCAACCCGAGCGGTCGCGCCCATGCAGGAGTGCACATGAAACGCATGCTGATCAACGCCACGCAGCCCGAAGAACGCCGCCTGGCCATCGTCGACGGCCAGAAGCTGATGGATTTCGAAACCGAGATCGAAGGCCGCGAACAACGCAAAGGCAATATCTACAAGGCCGTCGTGACGCGCGTCGAACCGTCGCTCGAGGCCTGTTTTGTCGATTACGGCGAAGACCGCCACGGCTTCCTGCCGTTCAAGGAAATCTCGAAGACCTATTTCCGCGAGGGCGCCACGGTGCGCGATGCGCGCATCCAGGACGTCATCTCCAACGGCACCGAGCTGCTGGTGCAGGTCGAGAAGGAAGAGCGTGGCAACAAGGGCGCGGCGCTGACCACATTCGTCAGCCTGGCCGGCCGCTACCTGGTGCTGATGCCGAACAACCCACGCGGCGGCGGTGTCAGCCGGCGCATCGAGGGCGAAGACCGTGAAGAGCTGAAAGAAAACCTCGAGCAGCTCGAGTATCCGAAGGGCATGAGCCTGATTGCCCGCACCGCCGGCATCGGCCGCTCGGCACCCGAGCTGCAATGGGACCTGAACTACATGCTCAAGCTCTGGAGCGCCATCGACGGCGCGGCCAAGGCCGGCAAAGGCGCGTTCCTGATCTACCAGGAAAGCTCGCTGGTGATCCGCGCGATCCGCGATTACTTCACCGCCGACGTCGGCGAGATCCTGATCGACACCGACGACATCTACGAACAGGCCCAGCAGTTCATGGCCCACGTGATGCCCGAGACGGCGCACAAGGTCAAGCGTTACCGCGACGACGCGCCGCTGTTCAGCCGGTTCCAGATCGAGCACCAGATCGAGACCGCGTTCAGCCGCACCGTGAACCTGCCGTCGGGGGGCGCGATCGTGATCGACCACACCGAAGCGCTGGTCTCGGTCGACGTCAACTCGGCGCGTTCGACCCGCGGCTCCGACATCGAAGAGACCGCCACCCGCACCAACCTGGAAGCGGCCGATGAGATTGCGCGCCAGATGCGGCTGCGCGACCTTGGCGGCCTGATCGTCGTCGACTTCATCGACATGGAAGAGTCGAAGAACCGCCGCGAGGTCGAGACCCGGCTGCGCGACGCGCTGCGCCAGGACCGCGCGCGCGTGCAGTTCAGCTCGATCAGCAAGTTCGGCCTGCTCGAGTTGAGCCGACAGCGGCTGCGCCCGGCGCTCAGCGAAGGCAGCCACATCACCTGCCCGCGCTGCAATGGCACCGGCCACATCCGCGACACCGAATCGAGCGCGCTGCAGATCCTGCGCATGGTCCAGGAAGAGTCGATGAAGGACAACACCGCCGCCGTGCACGTGCAGGTGCCCGTCGAGGTGGTGTCGTTCCTGCTGAACGAGAAGCGCACCGAGATCAGCAAGATCGAGCAGAAGCAGCGCGTTACCGTGTTGTTGGTGCCGAACAAGAATCTCGACACGCCGAACTACCGGCTCGAGCGCCTGCGGCACGACGATCCGCGCCTGGAAAACCTGCAGGCCAGCTACACCATGATCGACGACATCGAGGACGAAGTCGGCGTGACCCGACGCGAGAAAGCCAAGGCCAAGCAGGAGCCCGTGATCAAGGGCATCCTGCCCGAGACACCAGCACCCCAGCCGCTGCCGAAACGGGAACCGGCGCCCGTCGCTGCCGAGCCCGCCCCGATGGCCACGGCGGCGGCGCGCGCGCCCGCATTTGCACCCTCACCAGCACCTGCACACGCGCCCGCCGCCGGCCCCGCACCTGCTGTTGCCGGCGGTGGATTTTTCGGTTGGGTCAAGAGCCTGTTCGCCCCCGAGCCTGCGCCGGTGGCGCCCAAGCCGGTGGCCGCACCGGTGCCGGCACCGGCCGTGTCCGAGCCGCGCGAAGGGCGCGCCGAGCGCGGTGACCGCGGTGGACGTGGTGGACGAGGCAGCCGCGGTGGCCGCGACGACACCAAGCGCAGCGACCGTCCGGAAACACGCGAAGCCGGCGCGGAAGGCCGTGGCCGCCGACCACCGCGTGGCGACCGCCCCGCCGGGGACGACAGCCTGAAAGCCAGCGCATTGGACGCGGCGCCGAGCGCAGATCGTGGTGGCCGCGCCGAGCCCCGGACCGAAGACCGTGCCGAGGCGGGACGCCCTGAAGGCGGCCGCGGCGAAGCCCGTGGCCGCGGCCCGCGAACCGACCGTGAGCCGCGCCGTCCGGCGCCGGTCCATGAGGTCGCCGGCGGCGACGAAACCGCTGCCGTAGAGCCACTGGTCGACGCACAGGCGCCGGCGGAAGGCGCCGAGGCCAGCGAGGCCAGCGGTGAACGTCAAGCCGGCCGGCGTCGCAACCGCCGCGGCGGCCGCGGTGGACGTGACCGCGACGAAGTCCGCAGCGAAGACGGCACCGGTGCGGTTGCGGTCGGAGAAGCCCTGCCCTCCGCAGTCCAGCGAAGACGGCACCGGTGCGGTTGCGGTCGAAGAAGCCCTGCCCTCCGCAGTCGCACCACCCATCATCGACGAGGCCGAAGCGGTCGTGTCGCTGGCCGAATCGCCGAGCGCAGACAGCATCCCGGCGGCACCCGGCGGCGACGCCGCAGAAGCAGGCGAACGCAGCGAGGGGCGCCGGCGGGGACGTGGCCGGGGACGAGGCCGCGCCGAGCGCAGCGATGAGGTCAGCGCCGATGGAACCGTCGCGCCCGCCGCGGCCACCGAGGTACCGGCAAACGCTGCGCCGGCACACGACGCGCTGGCGGACCTGCAGCAGCCCGTCGCCTCGGCGGTGGAAATTGCCGACGACACCGGTGCCGAAGCCGTTGCACCGTTCGAACCGGCGCCCACGGCCTCGGCCGAAGCGAGCGTCGGCGCGTCGTTGCCGACACCTGCGCCCGCAACGCAGCCGGTCGTGCAACCAAGCGTCGCCGCTGCCTCGGCGCAGGCCACCGCCCCCGTGGTTGCCGCCTTCGAGTTGCCGATGAGCGCCCTGCAGACGGTCGCCGAGTCAGCCGGACTGCAATGGGTCAATTCGGACGCCGAGAAGATCCGCGCGGTGCAAGAGGCGGTGGCGCGCGAAGCCGCGCCGGTGCGCGTGCCGCGCGAGCGTCAGGCTGTCGCGGCTGTCGACACCGGTCCGCTGGTGTTGGTGGAAACACGCAAGGACCTGTCGCAGTACAAGCTGCCGTTCGAGAGCAACAACCAGGGCGGTACGGCCGTGTAACCGCGGGGAGGGCGGCGGCTTCGAGCCGTCGCCCGTGTATTCCTGCGGTCCGACGACATGCCCACGCTCAGGGCGCTTACCGATATGCCGGCGAGCCGGCGCCGGTAGAGTCCAGGCTCCGATTCCTGCTGGCCCGGTGGTGCATCGGGCTCGATCGCCGACCATGTCCCACCACAACCACACTCCTGCCCGTTTCGCGGCGCTGGCCATTGCGGCGCTGCTGTTGCCAGCCGTCACTCACGGACAGACCAGCGGACAGAGCAGCGAGCAGACCAGCAAGCAGGTTGGCACTGCGCCGACCGCGCCATTGACTGTGCCCGCCACGCCACGCTTCGTCGAGGAAACCGAATCCGCGGGACTGCAGGTCCGGTTCGAGGGAGAAGGCGAATTCGTCGTCGGCGGCGGGGTCGCCACGTTCGACTGCGACGGCGATGGACTGCCCGAGGTTTACGTGACGGCGGGCGTCAACAAAGCCAAGTTCTATCGCAACCGCAGCGCCCGCGGCGGCCCGATCAAGCTGCAGGAAGAGCGCTCCGGCCTGGAACTCATCAACGCGATCGGCGCCTATCCGCTGGACGTCGACGGCGACGGCCATACCGACCTGGTGGTGCTGCGGGTCGGCGAAGTGGCGGTGTTCCGCGGCCTCGGCGGATGCAAGTTCGAAGCGGCCAATGCGGCGTGGCGCTTGCGCACGCCAAACGCCTGGCACACCGCGTTCTCGGCGACCTGGGAAGCTGGCAACGACTGGCCGACGCTGGCCTTCGGCACCTATGTCGACCGAACCAAGCCTGAGTTTCCGTGGGGCACCTGCACGCCGGGCAGCCTGTGGCGTCCCGCCGCCGAGGGCCGGGGATACGGCGACGCGCAGGCACTCTCGCCCGGTCACTGCGCACTGTCGATGCTGTTTTCCGACTGGAACCGCAGCGGTACCGCGTCACTGCGCGTCAGCAACGATCGCGAGTATTACAAGGGCGGCCATGAGCAGCTCTGGCAGTTGCCCCCGAAGCAGCCGCCGGCGCTCTACACCGAGGCGATGGGCTGGAAACAACTGCAGATCTGGGGCATGGGCATCGCCAGCAACGATCTGGATGGCGACGGCTTTCCCGAGGTGTTCCTGACCAGCATGTCGGACAACAAGCTGCAAAAACTGAGTGGCGATGCGACCCGCCCCAGCTATGGCGACGTGGCGTTCAAGCGCGGCGTCACTGCCCACCGGCCTTATGTCGGCGGCGACGTGCACCCGTCGACCGCCTGGCATGCGCAGTTCGCCGATCTCAACAACGACGGCCTGACCGATCTGTTCATCGTCAAGGGCAATGTATCGACGATGCCCGACTTCGCCATGCTCGATCCGAACAACCTGCTGCTGCAACAGCCGGACGGCCGATTCGCCGAGGTCGGCCAGCAGGCCGGCATGGCGAGCTTCCGGCGCGGTCGCGGCGGCATGGCGACCGACCTGAACGGCGACGGGTTGCCCGACCTGATCGTGGTGAACCGATGGGACGGCGCCCAACTGTGGCGCAACGTGGGGGCGGGCACCGCCGCACAGCCCAAGCCCATGGGCCACTGGCTGCAGCTGCGGCTGCAGCAAACCAGTGGCAACCGGGACGCCGTGGGTGCGTGGGTCGAGGTCGACCTGGGCGGCCGCGTGATCCGCCAGGAACTGACGGTCGGCGGCGGCCACGCCAGTGGTCAGCTGGGATGGCTGCATTTCGGGCTCGGCAGCGCCGACCGCGTGAAGGCGCGCGTGCAGTGGCCGCACAGCGACTGGAGCGAGTGGTACACGCTGGACGCCGACGCACACTACCTCGTCGACCGAACGCGAGGCGCCAGCCCGTGGAAGGCGCCGTGAGACGTTGCCTGATGGGACTGTTCGCACTCTTCAGCAGCGAATGGCAGGGTGCGCCGTACGCAGCCTCACCGATGAGCGTCCGGCGACGCCTGAGCTCTGGCATGGCGTGCCTGTGCATGGCGTGGCCCGCGCTCGGGCTGGCCCAGTCCGGTGAGTTGACTGTGGCCAGCCCCGTGGCAGCGCCGCCCGCCAGCGCCTACAGCGCCAACGTGGCGACCGACTGGTTCCAGCTGGCGCTGCAGCTGACCCAGCAGACGCCCGGTTTCAGCCCGCCGGTGGCGTCGCGAGCGCTCGCTTACCTGGGGCTGGCACTGTACGAATCGGTCGTGCCCGGCATGCCGCAGCACATCAGCCTGGCCGGGCAGCTCAACGAACTGGATTCGTTGCCGTGGGCCCAGCCGGACGAGCCGCTGCACTGGCCGACCGTTGCCAACGCCTCGCTGGCGACGATGACGCGCATGATGTTCCCGACTGCGAGCGCCGAGAACAAGGCCCGCATCGACCTGCTGGAACGCAACCTGCCGCTCAAATACGGCCGCGACTTCGATCCAGCAGCGATCACGCCCGACATCACCAATCGGTCCGAGACCTTCGGCAAACTGATGTCGATGGCGCTGATGACGTGGGCCCGCACCGATGGCGGCCACGAAGCCTGGGGGCCGCTGCGGCGAAACCGCCAAAACTACGTGCCACCGAGCGGCGCCGGCCAGTGGAGCGCCACGCCGCCGGCCTTCGGCGCGGCCCTGCTGCCGTGGTGGGGCGAGAACCGGCCGTTCGTGCTGAAGGCGGCGGGCGAGTGCCCTGCCCCGCCACCGCCACCCTACTCCGAGCTCCCAACATCAGACTTCTACCTGGCCGCCCAAGAGGTTTACCGCATGAGCAACCAGGCCACCCAGGAACAGCGCCAGTACGCCCTTTACTGGGCCGACGATCCGGGCAAAACGCCGACCCCGGCCGGCCACTGGGCCTACATCGCCACCGATCTGTTGAAGCTGCGCAAGGCGGACCTGGGCGCGGCCGCTCAGACCTATGCGCGCCTGAACCTGGCGATGGCAGACGCCTTCATCGCCGGCTTCGCCACCAAATACCAACTCAATCTGCTGCGCCCCGTCACCTACCTGCAACTGGTGATCGACAGCAACTGGGTGCCGACGCTGATGAACACGCCGCCGTTTCCGGAATATCCGTCAGGTCACTCGGTGCAGTCGAGCGCAGCCAGCGCGGTGCTGGAACGCGAATTCGGCGCCGACACTCCTTTTGTCGACAACACGCACAACGACCGCGGATGGGGGCCACGCAGCTTCAAAAACTTCAAGGCCGCCGCCGACGAGGCCGGGCTGTCGAGGCTGTATGCCGGCATCCACTTCCGTTTCGGCGTGACCGGCGGGCAGGTGCAAGGCCGCTGTGTCGCGGGCAAAGTGCTTGCGCTGAAAACGCGACGCTAGCCGGAACGCCGCGTCTACACCGGTCGGCCCGGGCCGCTCGCCTCGATCGGCACGAAGATCCACAGCAGCAGGTAGAGCAGCAGACCGACGCCCTCGATCGGCACGAAGATCCACAGCAGCAGGTAGAGCAGCACACCGACGCCGCCGAACAGCACCAGCACGGCGACAAGCAGACGCCAGACCCACGATTCGAGGCCGGTGGCCCGTGCCAGACCGCCGCACACGCCGGAGATCCAGCGGTCGCTGCGGCTGCGCCTCAGGGCGTTGATGGCCGCCATGGCCGGAGCGGTGTCGCTCGTTGGGTCCGGCATGCCGGTGAAACCGCCTGGCACCGACAGCAGTCGCTCTTTGGCGCGTGCATATTCCGGGTCCGTCAACGTGCCGCGCTGGTGCAGTTCGTGCAACTTCGTGAGTTCATCGCTCAATGACATGGCCCGCCTCCTGAGGTTGGTGCATGCTGCGGCCCGCGGCGGCGCGCGGATTGACCGCGCTCAACCAGTCTCGGCCGTTCACGGCAGCCGCTCCAGCGAACGCTGATAAGTCGGCAGGTGCATCAGGTCGTCCCAAGTGACCGGCGCGGTCTGCGGCAGCAGGTCGAGCCGGTGGGCCTCGCTGCGATTCGGCCATGCCGTCAAGCAAGGCATCGACGGCCGCGCCACCGTCGACCGACTGGTTGCACAACAGCACCAGGTCGCAGCCAGCGTTCAAAGCCAGCCCGGCGGCCTCGGCGTGAGTGACTTCGACGCCGCCGACGCGGCGCGCCCCGGCCATGCTGAGGTCGTCGCTGAACACCGCGCCGGTGAAGCCCAGCTGCTGCCGCAGGATCTCCTTCAGCCAGCGCGGCGAAAAGCCGGCCGGCAGCGAGTCGACCTCGGGATACACGACGTGCGCCGGCATCAGGCCGGACAGGCAGCTGCTGAGCCACTCGTAGGGCCGCGCGTCGTCGGCCAGAATCGCTTTCAGACTGCGCTTGTCGACCGGCAGGTCGTGGTGGCTGTCCGCCTTCACGAAGCCGTGGCCGGGAAAGTGTTTGCCGCAGTGCTGCATGCCGGCCAGCAACAGGCCGTGCATCAGGCTCTTCGCCAGCATCGTCACGACGCGCGCATCGCGGTGGAAGGCGCGGTCGCCGATCACGCTGGAAGCACCGTGGTCGAGGTCGAGCACCGGCGTGAAGCTGAGGTCGACACCGCACGCGCGCAGCTCGGCACCCAGCACGTGGCCGGCGGCAGTGGCCGCGTCGGTGGCAGCCAACGCGTCCTGCATCCACATCTCGCCCAGCACCCGCATCGGTGGCAGGTGCGTGAAGCCGTCGGTGCGAAAGCGCTGCACGCGGCCGCCCTCGTGGTCGACGCAGATCAACAGGTCGGCGCGGATCGCCTTGATCTCGCTGGTCAGTTCCGTCAGCTGAGCACGGCTTTGCCAGTTGCGCGCGAACAAGATCAGGCCGCCGGTCAGCGGATGCTGCAGGCGTCGCCGGTCATCTGCATCGAGCTTGAAACCGGCGATGTCGAGCACGACCGGTGCATGCACCGAACTGACCGCTGGCGCGACAGGCAGAGCGGACGACTTGCGCTTGGCGTTCATTTCAATCCCGGGTTTCGACCACGACAAAGCTCGTTGCGTAGTCGGTTTCATCGCTGACGCTGACATGCGCGTGCAGCCCGCGCGACTCGAACCAGCGCGCCAGTTCGCCATGCAGGCGCAATTCCGGTTTGCCGCTGAGTTGGTTGACCACCTCGCAGGCGCGCCACGTCATCGGCATGCGCATGCCCAGGCCGATGGCTTTGGAAAACGCTTCCTTGGCCGAAAAGCGCGTGGCGAGGAAGCGCACGCCGCGCGCTTCAACCAGATTGCGGCGCGCGCGGAACACCTCGATCTCGTGCGGCCCGAGCACCTTCTCGGCAAAACGCTCGCTGCGGCGGGCCAGCGTCGCGGCGATGCGTCGGATGTCGCAGACGTCGGTGCCGATGCCGTAGATCACGGCGCCGCGCCGGCAAGAGGTCCAGCGGGCCGAGTCGCGCCAGGTGCTGCATGGGCAAGGCCCGTGGTCGCGGCGGCTCGGGCGCCTTCGATGCAACGCAGGTAAGCGCGCACCGTCTCGCCCAGGCCGAGTTCGAGTGCGTCGGCGATCAACGCATGGCCGATCGAGACCTCCAGCACACCGGGCACGGCGCCGAGAAAATCGCCCAGGTTGTCGCGGTTGAGGTCGTGTCCGGCATTGATGCCCAGGCCTTCGACCAGCGCGGCCCGCGCCGTGGCGACGTAGCCCGCCAGCACCTCGGCCTGGCGCGGCGTGCCGTGCGCGTGCGCGTAGCTTTCGGTGTAAAGCTCGACGCGGTCGGCCCCCAGTGCACGCGCCGATCGCATGGCGCCGGGATCGGGGTCCATGAACAGGCTGACCCGCACGCCCAGCGCCTGAGCCTCGTGAATCAGCGGCGCCAGCGCCGCCGCATCGCGCGGCAACACCCAGCCGTGGTCCGAGGTCGCCTGCTCGGCGCTGTCGGGCACGAAGGTGCATTGCTGCGGACGCAACGCACGCACCAGCGGCATCAGGTTGTGGAACGGGTTGCCCTCGATGTTGAACTCGGCTTGAGGATGGTCCTTCAGCAAGGCCGCCAGTTCATGCACGTCGCTGGTGCGGATGTGGCGCTCGTCAGGGCGCGGATGCACCGTGATGCCGTGGGCACCGGCGTGCAACGCGATCGTGGCGGCTCGGGTGACGCTCGGGAAGTTCAGCGGCCGGGAGTTGCGCAGTAGCGCGACCCGGTTCAGATTGACCGACAGCGCGGTCGAAGCGCGCCGCTGTTCGAGGCCGAAGGAGAGCAGAGGATTCATGAATGACGTGTGGTGACCGGGTCAACGCTGCAGCGACTGCAGTTGCAGCATGACCTGACGGCTGCGCAGCGGCAACTCGCCCAGATGATAGTGAAGCAACGTGCGCAACACCGTTTTCAGCTCGGGCAGCGCGCCCAGGCAGGCCGTCTGCAGAGCCGCCACACTGCCGTGCTGCAGGGCAGCCTGCAGGCCGGTCAGCCTGGCACCGCTGAGCTCGGCGTTGCCGCGCGCGTCGACCACACCTGCTTCGGGCGCCAGCGTGTAGGCGGCATCGGCCCGCAGCGCCTGCTGCGTCGACGTGACCAGGTTGAGTTCAGGCAGCACGCCGAGTTCGCGCAACAAGATCAGTTCGAACGCACGCAACGCCGCCTGCCCACGTGCCTCGTCGGGGTCGGCCAAGGTTGCCAGCGTGGCGGCGTAGCAGTCGAACAGCGCGGCATGCGGGTCGTGCCGGGCCAGCAGCTTCATCAGCAGCTCGTTCAGGTAGAAGCCGCTGAACAAGGCCGATCCGGTGAGCATCGCCGCGCCGCCGCCCCACTCGGCACTGCGCAGGGTCTGCACCTCGCCGCCGTCCGCGCCGGTGGGCAAACGCCCGAGCGTGACGAGAATGCGCTGAAACGGCAGCAACACGGCGCGCTGCTGCGAGTAGGGCCGCCGCGCCCCCTTGGCGGCGATGACGAGGCGGCCCTGCTCGCGGGTCAGCAAGTCGATGATGAGGCTCGACTCGCTCCAGTCGTGCCGGTGCAGCACGTAGGCCGTCAGCGCAGCGGGCGGGCGGCGGGCGGCGGGCATCGGCTGGATCGGCGGGCGTGCACAGCGTGCACAGCGTGCACAGCGTGCGACAGTGCCGCCGTCATTCATACCCATACGAGCGCAGATGTTCCTCGTCGGCGGCCCAGCCTGAACGCACCTTGACCCATAACTCGAGGAACACCTTGGCGTCCATCAACTTCTCGAGGTCCTGGCGCGCTTCGCTGCCGATGCGCTTGAGGCGGTCACCGCCAGCGCCGATGATCATGCCCTTGTGGGCGTCTCGCTCGACCACGATGCTCGCGGCGATGCGGCGCAGGTTGCCTTCCTCTTCGTACCTGTCGATCACAACGGTCGAGGTGTAGGGCAGTTCGTCGCCGGTCAGCCGGAACAGCTTCTCGCGGATGATCTCGCTGGCCAGGAAGCGGTCGCTGCGGTCGGTCAGCGCCTCCTCGTCATAAAACCAGACCTGCTCAGGGAGGTAGGGCTTGACGATGTCGAGCAGACGCTGCGCGTCGGCGTTTTTCTTGGCCGACAGCGGCACGAACTCAGCGAAGGCGTGGCGCTCCTGCATGGCCTTCAGCCAGGGCACGAGGTCGGCACGTCGCTGCAGGACGTCGAGCTTGTTGGCAATCAGGAAGACCGGCTTGTCGGGTGGCATCAAAGCCAGCACCTTGGCGTCGTCCAGACCGAAGCGCCCGGCCTCGACGACGAACATCACCACATCGACGTCGGCCAGCACGCTGTGCACGGTGCGGTTCAAGGTGCGGTTCAGCGCGGCGGCGTAGCGGGTCTGGAAGCCAGGCGTGTCGACGAACACGAACTGCGCTCCGCCCTCGTCCAGCGACCCGACGCTGCGGATGCCCGTGATGCGGTGGCGCGTGGTCTGCGCCTTGTCGGACGTGATGCTGACCTTCTGGCCGACCAGTGCGTTGAGCAACGTGGACTTACCGACATTGGGACGGCCGACGATGGCCACCAGGCCGCAGCGTGGCAGCGGTCCGGCTCCCGCTGAAAAAAGAGGGTCGGAAAGCGGTTCGGATGTCATGGGCCAGGGTACTTCAGGTGGGCGCCGAGCGCAGCGTTGCGGGCAAACGCGATGTGCTGCCTAGGAGCGTAATGGCCCGCCGGGCAAGTCGCTTGACTTGAGCAGATCAACCATGCGGCGGGCGGCTTCCTGCTCGGCCATGCGGCGCGAGCGGCCTTCGCCAGACTGGGTCAGCGCCAGAGCCGGCACCGAGCATTCGACCTCGAAAGTCTGAGCATGCGCCTGCCCACGGGTGGAACTGATGCGATAGCCGGGGATCGGAAAGCGGCGCGCCTGCAACCATTCCTGCAATTCGGTTTTCGCGTCCTTGGCCCAACTGGCGGTGTCGGTGGTGGCGATGACTTCGCCGAACAGGCGATTCACCAACTCGTGCGCGGCGCCGAAGCCGCCATCCAGGAACGTGGCTCCGATCAGCGCCTCGAGCGCATCGGCGAGGATCGACGGTCGCTGCGCGCCGCCGCCACGCGCCTCGCCTTCGCTCAACCGCAACACCTCCGGCAGGCCCAACTGCAACGCCATGCGATGCAGGCTGTCTTCTCGCACCAAGTGGGCTCGCACGCGCGTCAGGTCGCCTTCGTCGGAGCCGGAAAAGCGGTCGAACAGCAAGCTCGAGACCGTCAGGCTGAGCACGGCATCTCCCAGAAATTCGAGACGCTCGTTGTGGTCGGCACCGAAACTTCGGTGCGTCAGGGCACGGACCAGCAGCGCGGGGTCGCGAAGCCGGTGGCCGATGCGCTGCTGCAGGACGTCGAGACGGTGGTCCATCGCGGTCCGCTACTTGGAACGCCCCTTGTACTTGATGACGAGGTAGACCGGCTCCATCAGCTCGATTTCCTTGTCGTAGGCGAAGGCGACGACCACCTTGTCATTCTCTTTCGTAATCAGCAGGTCTTTCGCCGAAATGGTCGAAATCGAATACTCGACGGCCTTGATGCGCTCGAAGGCGGCCCGGATCTCGGGCACCGTGGTGCCACCCTCGTTGGCGACCTTATTGACCGCCTTCACCACCGTGAAATACTCGTTCAAGGTCGGCAGCACGCGCATGGCGATCAGGGCGATGAAGCCGACGACGATGGCTGCCATGAGCAAGCCGAACAGTGTGAAGCCGCGTTGGTGGCGGCGTGCTTCGCGAGGCCCGAAAGTGATCACTGTGTGCTCCAGACACGGCGGCTGCGGGATCGGCATGTCGTTCAACGGAACGACCCGATGCGCTTCAAATCGCCGAAATTCATCCAAACGAAGAATGCCCGGCCGACGATGTTCTCGTCGGGCACGAAGCCCCAGAAGCGGGAGTCTTGCGAGTTGTCGCGGTTGTCACCCATCGTGAAGTAGTGGCCAGCCGGCACCTTGCATGTCAAACCCTCGGCACTGTATCGGCAGTTTTCGCGAAACGGAAAGGCGATCCTGTCGTCGGGCCCGTAATAAGGTTGCGCCTGGGGATTGACAAGAATGCGGTGCTCGACGCTGCCCAGCTTTTCCTTGAACTCAGGAAAATAGCGCAGTGAATCCACGTCGTAAAACCCGGGCGGCGGCGTTTGCTCCAGAGGCGCGACCTTGCCGTTTACATAAAGCCGCTGTTCCGTTCACATAGAGCCGCTGTTGGCTGAACGTGATCTCGTCGCCTGGCACCCCAACCACCCGCTTGATGTAGTCGACGCTGGTGTCTTTCGGGAAGCGAAAAACCATCACGTCGCCACGCTGCGGGTCGTTGTTGGCAATGATCTTTTTGTTGATGACCGGGAGCCGCACGCCGTAGTGAAACTTGTTCACCAGAATCAAGTCGCCGACCAGCAGCGTGGGCAACATCGAGCCGCTGGGGATCTTGAACGGCTCGAACAGGAAAGAACGCAACAGGAACACGGCCAGGATCACGGGAAACAAGCCAGCGGTCCAGTCGAGCCACCAGGGTTGCATCAACAGCGATTCGCGGGCCTGCGCGATGTTGCCGTCGACCTTGGCAATCCCCTGGCGGGCGAGCGCTTCGCGTCGCGCAGTGTCCTGGCGTTCCAGCGTGGTGGCGGACGCTGCACGGCGCGGCGCGAAGTAGAAGCGCTCTGCCAGCCAATACCCGAAGGTCACGACCGTCAATACAAACAGCAGCAGCGAAAAATTGCCGCTCCACTTTCCCAAATACCAGCCACCGAGAAACAGAGCCAGCAGGCCGTACAACACACCCGTCAGAGAAGCCATCAATCGTCCACTTGCAGGATGGCGAGAAACGCTTCCTGCGGCACCTCGACAGAGCCGATCTGCTTCATGCGTTTCTTGCCGGCCTTTTGTTTGTCCAGGAGCTTGCGCTTGCGTGAGACGTCGCCACCGTAGCACTTGGCGATGACGTTCTTGCGGAGCGCTTTGATTGTCTCACGCGCAATAATATTGGCCCCGATGGCGGCCTGTATGGCGACGTCGTACTGCTGGCGC
>ENA-OBIT01000481-OBIT01000481.1-metagenomes-genome-assembly--contig:-NODE-481-length-17529-cov-11.3514_pt1 | contig 17529 bp, 20 predicted proteins | sample MGYA00153386_OBIT01 | MGnify analysis MGYA00153386
TTTTTTCCAATTCAGAAAAACAAGATTCATCCCCAACAAACCAGAAACGCTTACCACTAATTAAGTATTTACAAAACCATCGCTGTTTAGTAGTATTAGATGACGTTCACAACCTTTTTTGTAGCGGCGAATTAGCAGGAAAGTATAAACCAAACTACGAAGAATATCGCTCTTTATTCAAACAAATAGAAAAATTATCCCATCAAAGTTGCTTTCTGCTAGTCGGTTGGGAACCACCGAAAGAAGTTCCTCAACTTACCAGCGAAAATACTCCCATTCGCAGCTTACAACTCACTGGTTTAGATGCCGCAGCCGCAGGAGAAATTCTCAGAGATAAAGGATTAGCTGAAATCGATAACTGCGAAGCACTCATTCACCGCTACCAAGGCAATTACTTTTGGTTAAAAAGCGTGGCGACTTTGATTAAAGAGTTGGGAATCGGCGCGACTGAGTTATTAATCGATGATACCATATTGTTGCCGGAAGATTTGAAAGATGTTTTAGATGAGCAGTTCGATCGCACTTCCGAACTAGAAAAACAAATCCTGTCCTTGTTGGCGACAGAAAACTAGCCAGTCAACTTCGCAAAATTGCTACAAAATCGACAAATATCATCATCAGATTTGCTAAACGCCTTGCAATCTCTATCGCCGCGCTGCTGGATCGAAAAACAGGCAAGTCTTTACACTTTGCCGCCTGTACTGAAGCAGTATATCAAAACTCGACGATCGCACTTAACAAACATCGACAATGAGACGATCGCACAAATCATCCAATAACCAATCAACATATTTCTTAAAACTCCGGTTCCGCAGCCAAAAGCTCGATCGACAAATCCATCTGTTGCTTCCCCCGCGCCAAAAAACCTTCGCACTGCTGCAAACACTCCACAGCCACCGCAAACTGCTCGAAAACCGCCTCTAAAGGCAATTCTCCCGATTCCACCCGATCGATAATCGCTTCAATTCGATCGACCGTTTGCTCATAATTCCAGTCTGGCAGATTTCCCGGCGCATCAATCATGTTTCTTCCGCATCCAATATTTCAACAATCTTAACTCTCAAAACGCCCCGGCTCAACCTCACAGTCAATTCCTCTCCCAACTGCAAACCGTCAGCCGTGCGAATTACCGTACCGTCACTTTGTTTAACCGCAGCATAACCCCTTTGCAAAACCGCCGCCGGATTTAGTGCAGATAACTTTTCTTGCAACACTTCCAGTTTACCACTTGCCTGCCGCAAAGTTCGCGATGTCACAGGCAACCGTTTTAAGCGATTTTGTAACCGTTGCAAATGCTGTTCTTCTGTCTGAAATCGTGTCCGTACAGCACTTGCTAAATCGAGCATTCTCTGCTTGTGTTGAAAGTAAATATCTGCCAAAACAGGCACTGCTTGTTCCGCCGCTGCTGTCGGAGTATGAGCTCGTTTGTCGGCCGCTAAATCGGCTAGAGATTCATCTCTTTCGTGCCCGATACCAGTGATAATTGGAATTGCACAATTGACGATCGCCCTAACAACCCTCTCATCGTTAAAACAAGCCAAATCTTCCGCCGAACCGCCGCCACGGGCCAAAATTATGACATCAGCCCTACCGTCCAATTCTACACGGGCGATCGCCCTGACAATTTCCGCAACAGCCGATTCTCCCTGCACCCCTGTCGGCGACAGCAACACCCGCAAACCCGGATATCTTTGAGATAGAGTCCGCTGAATGTCTCCCCAAGCCGCACTGCTATCGGAAGCCACAACAGCCACAATTTGCGGGTGTGGGGGAATCGAGCGCTTTCTGGCTGGATCGAAGAAACCCTCAGCATCCAAGCGCGATCGTAATTGCTGCAACCGCAAAGCCTGCAATCCTTCCCCAGCGGGTAGCAATTGCACAGCATTCAACTGGTACTCGCCACGCTTGTTGTAAACTCGGATGCTTCCCAAAACGATCAACTGTTCCCCTTTTACGGGGATTTGCACTAATTTTTGCCCCCGATTGTTCCAAGCCACGCAGCGAATCGCAGCGCTTTTGTCAGGATCGGACAGAGTGAAATAGCAGGCTGTGGGGTATGGCGAAACGTTAGTCACCTCGCCTGTCAGCCAAACCGATCGCAAGTAGCGATCGCCCTCCAACAAGTCTTGCAGGTATGATGTTAGTCCAGCAACAGATAACGCTGTATCAGGAAAAATTGAAGTCATCGACATTTCTAATTTCAGAAACCTAGGCTACCATATCTAAGGTAATTTATTTGTATCTCAATCGGGCGATCGAAAATTAACTATCAATAAACTAATGATATCAGATACCATGACTTCGATGAATATGCTGCGTCAAGAGGCTGCGGCGATCGGCATTACCGATGCCGAAGCCAGAAAATATGGCGATCTCCGACATAAAAGAACTTGGTCTTTGGCCATCGAACATCACCTCTCTATGCAAGGAGAAGCCGATCGCATAGAACCATCTTTCACAACTTCCGAACCAGATTCCGCCACCGCACTCAACCACTCTCAGACTGAGGAGTTGAAAGACTATGGTATTGGGCTAACTGCGAATTTAGGCGAATCTGGAGTCAAAGTGAAGAAGCAAACAGCATCTTTTGCTTCGCCACAACAGCAAGAAATAGCGATCGGGCGATCGTACGGAAATTTCGATCGCCGCAGCAACCAAAATCGAAGTTTTAAACAAGTAGTTCAAAACCACATTAAAGCATTAACAATTATATCCGCCTCCCACACAAATCAGTCCAATTATTGGGTTTGTCCCGAGTGCGGCCCCGAGGGTGAATTGGGCTGTCACCTTTGCACCGGAGAAGGCAATGTAGGCAACATTGCAGCCATTAGCTGGACGATAGCTTATATGGAAATGTTGGGCTGTTCTGCTCGCGAAATAGAGCCCTTCAGGAAAATCCCGGTTGCATCCGAGACTCTGGAATTGAATTTAAAAGTTTGTGTTGCTATCAAAAAAAGTACCGAAGTTTTAGCCAGGACAGAAAAATGGGTAATTGGTAATCGGTAATTGGGGATTGGGCATTTAACAAGTAACCAATAACCAATAACCTAAAAATTCAGTATTGATTCCAGCTTTTTCAAAGCAACTTCTAAGTCATCATTAACAACCTGACAATCAAATTCGCCCGCAGCTTCAATCTCCTCCTTAGCGCGCAGTAACCGACGGGCGATCGCACTTTCGGAATCTTGACCCCGACTCCGCAGCCGCCGCTCCAATTCTTCCCAAGAAGGAGGTAAAATAAAAATTCGCAAAGCCTCCAGAAACTTATTTCTAATTTGCCTTGCTCCTTCGAGTTCAATTTCGAGTAATACCCATTTTCCCTCACCAGTACGCTGCTGGAGAGCAAAATAAGGAGTACCGTAAAAATTGCCCGCAAACTCGGCCCATTCCGCCAATTCGCCAGCATCAACCATTTGGTCAAAACGGTGGCGACTGACAAAATAGTAATGTTGTCCCTCAATTTCTCCCTCACGGGGCTCACGAGTTGTCACCGATACCGAAAGATACAATTCGAGATGACGATTGAGGAGCGATCGTACTAGGGTGCCTTTCCCCACACCGCTAGGCCCCGTCAGAACAATTAATTTACCGGATTTCATTTTTATAACAGAAACGTGTAACAATTCAACTTTTTGCTTACTCTAGACTGTCAGTGCTCAAATTGCAACTGACAAACCTCAATCATCCCGACTTTGACCTTCCTTGCTCACCACAAAACGATTAGCAACCGTTTCCGGCTGAATCGCCGAGAGGATGACGTGACTCGAATCAGTAATAATAACCGCCCTCGTGCGGCGGCCGTAAGTAGCATCTACCAGTTGTCCCCGCTCCCGCGCATCAGTAATTATCCGCTTAATTGGCGCTGACTCGGGACTGACAATCACAATCACTCGGTTAGCAGACACAATGTTACCAAAACCGATATTAATTAGTTGAATATCCATGAAAATATTAATCTCTGGGTGAGCGAGTAACTATTAATTCTTACTTATTATCACATATAAAAATATTTTTTATGACAATTTTAAAATTAATTCAAACTGATTTTATGAATTTTCACCTGATTTCTTTTACCCTTTTGACGCCAAGCCTCCGCTCTTTATCAAAACTTTAAAAAACTACCACTACAGCCACTCTATATTAAAGATTTGGTAAAACTTTAGATTTTTAGTTGCCAATAAAAACATTAGCTGTATCGAAATAAAAGTCTATAAATATTGATTGCGAAATATAACATCGATCTTAGATGGGAGTATAAATTAAGTATAATCACGGATAAAATAAGAGCAAATACTCGCAAATTGCTTTTTATACTGACAGTAATAACATTAATGCTGCTTTCACTAGCTGTCAACCCAAGTTACAGCCTAATGTCGATCGCACTTTCTCCCCAATTTCCCACAAAAACATACTCAGAAGCGAAATTAGCCGGAGTATTTTGTAGTTGTATAGCCGGACAAACATAGATTTGGGAGGGTGCATCTCAATGAGTGCAAATATATTCGTAGGGGCGAAGCATTTCGGTAGTAAATCTCTGACTCTCACTAATAAATTGTCTGCCGAAATGCTTCGCCCTTGCACTCATAGAGATGCACCCGATTTAGGAAACCATTTTTATAGTAATCCAAGTATTAAAAACAATGTAAACCCTAGCTATAAAACTGGTTCGTATTCAGGACTAAAGTCCTGATACAAACCTTTGAACTCAGCAAAAAGTCGGGATTAATGCAGATACAGAGTATTCCAGGTTTATGAAGTGTAGGGACACGGCAGTGCCGTGTCTCTACGGGGAGCCAAGGATGGCGGGTGTACTTCATAAATATGGAATCTGCTGTAAATTTACCCGAATTAATCCGCAGTTATTCCACAGTAAATTAAGCTGGAACTAAACCGCTGTGCCTCAACAAAGCTTTAGTGCTCGGTTCGCGTCCCCGGAAAGTTTTAAACACTTCCATCGGGTGCAAACTTCCACCCAATCCTAATACTGTATCGCGGAAGCACTTCCCTGTAGAGGCGATCGCACTTTCATCCTCCAAACCAGCTTCTTCAAACGCCGCAAAAGCATCAGCACTCAGCACTTCCGCCCATTTATAACTGTAATAGCCCGCCGCATATCCGCCTGCAAAAATGTGTCCGAAAGCGCACAAAAATGCGTCTCCTTCCAGAGGAGGCAACACAGTCGTAGTTTTAGCAATGCGGTTGCGGACATCCGCCACAGTTTCGCTGCCGCCCGATCGATAACGGTGGTGCAGTTCGATGTCAACGCTGCTAAAATGTACTTGTCTGAGCATGACACTGCCGCTCATGTAGTGGCGCGCTGCGAGCAACTTTTGGTAATAGTGTTCCGGCAAAGTTTCCCCAGTTTGGTAATGCTTAGCCATCCCGAACAAAGTCGCGCGATCGTAACACCAATTCTCCATAAATTGACTGGGCAATTCCACTGCATCCCACTCAACATTATTGATGCCCGAAGCCCCTGGGTAGTCTACCGTTGTCAGCATATGCTGCAAACCGTGACCGAATTCGTGAAACAAAGTTTCTACTTCCAAAAAAGTCATTAAACTTGGTTTTTCGTCAACCGGAGGACTTTGGTTGCACACCAAATAAGCCACTGGTAATCGTGTTGTTGTCTTTCCCGATTCCACAAATTTAGCGCGCACCACGCACTCATCCATCCAAGCACCGCCGCGCTTTTCTTCCGGGCGGCTGTAGGGGTCTAAATAGAAATTTGCGATCTTATTTCCGGCTTCATCATCTATTTGGAAATAGCGCACGTCTTTGTGCCACACCGGAGATTGACCGTCTGCCGCAGTTACTGTCACGCCGAACAGGCGCTTGACTAATCCAAATAACCCGTCCAATACCTGCGGCAAAGCAAAATAAGGGCGCAATTCTTCGGCACTAAAAGCAAACTTTTCTTCGCGCCGTCGTTCCGACCAAAAACCGATATCCCAGTGCTTCAAATCCCCAGCTTCCGACGCGCCTTTTTCGGCAGCAAAAGCTTTCAAATCTGCTAAATCTTTGACAGCAGCGCTGTAACTAGCTAAGCGCAATTCTTCTAACAAAGCTTCCACTGCTGCAACGTCGGGAGCCATTTTGCTCGCCAAACTCAATTCGGCATAACTGCTAAACCCAACCAAAGCCGCTTTTTCCTGGCGCAGTGCTAAAATGCGATCGGTCAAAGGCCAGTTATTCAATTCTCCACTGCTGGCTCTGCCGATAAAAGCTTTGTACAACTTTTCGCGCAAATCGCGGCGGGTACTATGCTGCATGAAAGGGCCGTAACTCGGAAAGTCTAAAGTAATCCGCCAAGGGCCGTTTTGGGCATCCGCATTTTCTGCGCCAGCGCTGCGAGCAACTTGAGCGGCTAAACTCAACAAACTAGGCGGCAAACCGTCAATTTCGTCTTTGTTTGTGAGGGTGATGCTGAAGGCTTTGGTAGCGTCGAGGACGTGATTGGAGAATTGGGTCGTAATTTCTGCCAATTCTAATTGAATGGCATTAAAACGCTCTTTTTGATCCCCTTCTAAACCGACGCCGGAGAGTTGGGCATCTCGGAGGGCGGCTTCGACAATTCGCTGTTGAGCTGACTCTAAGCTGTCCCAATTTTCGCTGGCCCGTAGCGCTTTAAAAGCTTCGTAAAGCGGTTTGCTTTGACTGAGCTTGCTCCAAAATTTTACTACTTGTGGCTGCACTGTTTCATGTGCCGATCGCAATTCCGGGCTATTTTTCACCCCCATCAAATGTCCGACAATGCTCCAAGTCCAATTTAAACGCTCTCCGAGTCGCTGCAAAGGTTCTACTAAGCCGCTCCAAGTAGGCTCAACAGAGGCTTCTAAGGCCGCTAGCGAGGCTTCTAGTTCGGTCAGCAGTTGAGTAACAGCGGGGACTACGTGCTCTGGTGCGATCGCGTCAAAGGTCGGCAGTCCTTGACCAATTAATAACGGGTTATCAGCAATAGTTACGGTTGCATTCATTGATTTTTTTTGTAACAGGTTGAAAACAGGTGAACTAGAAAGATTAGCTTTTATTTTTGTAACACAGTTGTCGAAAAAATTGGGAGCATCCCACATCTCACACCTCTGTCATGAACAGGCTGTCCGGCCTGTTCCACAAAAATTAAAGTTTCTTGTGGGGTGGGCATCCTGCCCGCCCGTGAAAGGCTTATTAACAATCATGCAAGATGTGAGGATCATCCAATTTATGCAAATATATCCTACACTCATTGGGATGCTCTCAAAAGTTGAACTCGATCGCGCAAGAATGTCTGAATGTCTGAATATCCGATTTGGAACATCTTCCTTCGGACTGATGATTATTGACAACTGACTAATGACTGCTATCTTGTGTATGCTGCAACTGCTTGACAACCGAGATTAAGCGCTTGAGGTGAGGTTTGACAACTTCTTGCTGCTCGTGTTCCAGACGGTGGATTTGAGCTTGGACGATCGACAAATCGGGAGTCGATTGATCTGTTGAAGCTTGCAGTTGGCTTTGCAGATTAGCCATGACTTTCTGGATTTCCAAAAATCGAATATTTACTAATTCCCAATCGTCTCGGGTAATCGTAGTTTCTGCCAAGCATTTTGTAGCACTTTCGAGTTGCTCTATTGCCTGTTCCACAGCTTCGACATTTGCCGATTTACCAACCGATAAATCTTGCAATTGTTCGCTCACCTGCTGGCGGACATCCAGCACAGCAGACGCCACGATTTCTTGCAAAGAAGCTACCGACTCTCCCAAACTCAGCAACTGCTGCTCAATGTCGATAGACTCTTCAAAGCCCTCAGCCCTAGGCAGTGCAGCCATTTGCTGACGTAGTGCTGTAATATCTTCAGACAACTGTTTGCGCAATTTAACAATTACCGTCACCGCCGTTTTTTCGACCTTATTTACAGACTTTTGCACTTGGGCGATTTCCGAATTTTGATGAAGCCGCGCTTGCTGCTCGAACCGATAGCGATTAGCAACATTCAGTGACAAAGCCAAAGTTAAGGGAGCTACGCCATAAAAAGCTTGACCCGATATAGCCACAGCGAGGGAGCCAACACCAGAAGCTGCCAGAGAGGCGTATTCTGCCAACTCCAGCCAGTGCCTTTGAGGAAAACTTGGCCTCAATTGGTTTCCAACAGAAGGGTTTGGCTTTCGGACAGCTCTTTGAGTCATAGTATTTTCTCGTTTTTGATAAGGTTGCGAGACTGGGTGGAGCATGGATTTATATCCTTTTTTCAGTTATATTTTTTAGATTACTTCCTCGCACCCTTCTATTTTTACCCCATTAAGTGAGTTAAGGATGACTGACATATTATTATCTATCTGGGAGCTGTTGGCGATCGCCCGGAATTACGGTTGTTAAAAAGTAAGCCCCAACGCGCCCTCTATCTTACACGACGCGGGGGTCGATCGGCTTTGGGCGATCGAAAAAGCCGCTGAATAAGGCGAACCGAACAATCTCTTTTAGGATTTTAGATGGTTGCATTTTTGCTCACCCATTGGTAAAATACACTCGTCCTCAAATCACCAGTCTCAAATTTACTGCAACAATTGACAAATAAATGAAGTCAGAAAAACCCGAAAATGCCGATCGGCTAAAGTCTATTTTCAGTATCGCAATCTTTATCATTCTCATACTAGCAGTAGGCTTTTTAAGCCTTAATTTTATATCAGCTCTCTCTGCAAAATTTTCTTAAAATTAGTCTTGGAGCCGCGTCCAGAAACCGGGTTTTTCGCGATAATATTTCGTCGTAGCCACGGATTCGATGAAAAACCCGGTTTCTTTAATCGGAGTAATAGCAAGTCAGTCGGACACGGCAATGCCGTTTCCCTACTTCAAAATAATCGTAGCTTCTTGCGGGGTACAACGCCATCGCGATGGCTGAGAGGACACGGCAGTGCCGTTTCCCTACCCCAATTATATTGTAGGGAAACGGCACTGCCGTGTCCTGACTGTGGGTAATTTATTATAATTTCAACTGTAAAGATTATTGATGCTAGATAAAGATTGCTGGCGGCGTATATCTGCCTTTTTAATTTTCTTCGATGACACGGTTTTTGTAAAAATTTCTCATTGATTCCTTCGTAATAATAGCATGAGAAGGTTCATCTCTTGGCAACTCACCTCTAGCATTAATCCAAGGATCTTCGCGTCGCACCATCAATTCTAACTCATAGGCATCCCGAAAGAAGTAATCATCGGATAACTCGTCTAAAAATTCTTGTACTTCTTCGGAAAATTCTGGTTTTTCGACTTCTTTCAGAATTGGCTTCCAGTCAAATTGTTCTTTGTATTCATAAAATAAAGCCGGGATAGTCGGCCCGTGTACCCAAGCTTCAAAATCTTCATCAAACAGCGGTGTATCCTCAAAGGCTAGATACCATGCTTGCGCGTAGTACAATAGTTTTTGTAGCTTGTGGTTGCTGAGATAGGAACCTACGTCATTCGCGAACCAGATGTAGTAATCAGCGAGTTTTGAGGCTGTTGTAATTGTAGTTATTATTGTGGTCATATAACTCGACTTAATAAGTTTTGTGTTCTATGATAGCACATCGATCGCCCCCAAAGTTTATATTTGATGACACACGATTTGATATGCCCAGACACATATAAATCTTATAATTCCTGCCCTTCGATGAAGTTTATCCTGAGCGAAGCTGAAGGGTTCAGGAACCGCGGAGTCGAAGGATATTCAAGTTTGATGAAAATTATTGTGGGGTGGGCCAGAAAACCCGCCCCAAAAATACAATATAGATGCCCGACAGCTTACAATTTGTCGATCGCCCTTTTAGCCTTGTCACTCAGATTTTTTACAGCATCTTTCACATCTTCTGCTGCGTGGCGGGCGGCGGATTCCGCTTGTTTCGCTTTACCTTCAGCCTGGTCTTTTTTATTGCCTGTGATATTCCCGAAAATTTCCTGAGCTTTGCCTTCTACATTTTTGCCGATCGCCTTTGCTCTGTCTTCTGTACTCATGACACACACTCCGCTAAGCAATTTAATGTTTTTACCATTGTATAATTAACTCCCAGGCAATTCTGTTATGATTCACATTAATTCATACTCGGCTACAATTCTATTTCAAACTTGCAGCAGCAAGTTTCACAGGTTCGAGCAATTCTAACGGCAAATGCAGCATATTCAATTGGGTGCTATCTGCTGCTTTTCTTTCAGGATCGGGGCCGTGATAATCGCTGCCACCAGTTGCTAGCAAACCGTAATCCAGACACATCTTTTTGAGCTTTTCTATTTGACTAGAACTGTGACTGGGATGGTATATTTCCACTCCCATTAAACCAGCATCTACTAATTCTTTTAATACTTCCTCAACAACTCCGCCGCGAAATAAATAAGGGTGCGCCCAAACTGGTACTGCGCCGCAACTTCGCAATAAATCGATACCTTCTGCGATCGAGAATTTTTCGTAATGCACGTAGGCGGGGCCGTCATCTCCCAGCCACCTATCGAAAGCTTCCCGCGATGATTTTGCGTGACCAGCTTTTACCAGTGCAGAGGCAATATGAGGCCTTCCCGGTGCCATTCCTGGGGATATTGTTGGCAGTTCGATCGCGTATCCCATTGCTGCTAGTTTTTCTACCATTTCCTGCGATCGTCTAAACCTGCCTTCTATGCGATCGTTCAAAGGAACTCGCAGTTTATTCGCATCGGGATAAAAACCTAAAATATGTAGCGATCGACCATTATGAACTGTACTGAGTTCTAACCCTGGTACTATTTCTAGATTGTACAAGCTAGCGGCCGCAAAGGCTTCGTCCCAACCGGACATCGTATCATGATCTGTGATGGCTAAAGCCCGAACTCCTGACGCGGCGGCGGCAGTGACGAGTTCAGTAGGAGTGAGAGTACCATCGGAATAAGTCGTGTGGCAGTGAAGTTCTAGCATTTTTTTAGTTAAGGTCTGCGAAATCTGTGATTATTCGTTTTACTGATGCCAGATATACCGTATTCCAGTGAAGTAGGTACACGGCAATGCCTTGTCTCAGAATCGATCCGGGTATTACTTCATAAACGTGGAATTTGCTGCATATTGGCACTGCAAGCAATAAGTTTTTGTGTGAGTTAAATCTGGTTAACTATAATATTATGTCTGACCAAAAAACCGCTATAAAACTGGTTTGTCATGAGAATTTTAGTCCTCCAAATTTTCATACGGACTGAATTCCTCACTACAAACCAGAACTGGGTTATTTTCCAGGACACAATATAATATTTTGTCGCGCATTCAATTTAGACATTGCTGTTAATTGAAAATCTGCGATCGGCTTTCAGTTAATTTTAGATTCAGAAAAACTTAGCTATTTCTTGACTTCTCGCATTTCGTGAATAACACCCTCTGGCAATTTCGGAGGAATTGGTGATATTTCAATATTTTGTATGTTGTGAACTGGGATAACTAGAAGCTTATCTGCCAGTTCGAGAATTATCGGGTCTGCTGTCAACATTTTGTGCAGGCGAGTGCCTAAATTTGCTTGCTCTCCTACTCTTACCTCTGGCGGGATGAACTCGAAGTGTTGCTCTTTGCCGTTGGTATAATGGATTGTCAGATTGATAATTATTTTTTGGTTGGTTGCGTCCATAACTTTGTCCCCTAGTAGTTGATCGAGATGCACCAAAAATTAACAATAAATCGCAAGTTGCGATCGCACCACCTGTTGAAAGCTTTTGAAAAGCTTCTGACAAAACTGCACTATTGGTACGAAAGTCTGCTTGCTCCTAATCTTACCACAAAACTGCACTGAAACTTGCCAACATATCAAGTATACAATCGGCAGTCGCGCTGTCTTCGCTTCTGGATGCGCGATCGCCCTTGCCGACTATTGCCGATCGGGCTTTTTGCTGTGCCAGTTAGCAAATTGGCTGAATTAAGGCTCTGCTGCGACTTTCCCCCAAAGCGCTCTCAAGTTATACAGCAGTGGCACTTGAGCGCTTTGGGGTTCAGCTTTTTCTCTTGTGGGAACTCCTGTAGAAACTGTGGAGGTTGGGATAGCGGCATTCTGGTTTCACTGCCGCCGAGGAATTTTGTATAAATTAATAACATAACATTCAGGTACAGCTTATGAAATCCCCACTTTGCTTTCCCGAAACTTCTGTTCAATCTAACAAAGTTAATGCTCGTAATAAGGCAACTAATTCTCATAATAACATAGATTATTGTATCGCCGCTGCTTGGATTGACTTAGTAGGAGGAGACTACAGTAATTTTGGAGGAGATGATTGGCTTCCTCTGTGCGGCGACATTGATGACGGTGAAATTTACCGGGAATGGTTTTTGTGGCAAGACAGCGAAGTGACTCAAGAGTGGGAAGCTTACGATCCAATTACTAATTATCGAGTTGTGGCATCTAGCCGAGAAATCATGATTACTAAAATCGATAACATAGAAGATAACAGACAAGTTTAAAATCAAGGGAGAATGTTAAATTTTGACTCTTTTATAACTCACCCACAGACTCTACTTATAGGGTGCGAACTCCGCACCCTAATACTAAATAGTCCGAGTGTTTTAACTTGCTGGTATTGCTTTTTTATTTTCTCGTTCTAATTTGCGCTGCTTCAAGGCTGCAAGGTTTTGTTTGATCGTGTCGATCGCACTTTCATTCCCCTGCTGTTGGTACAATTCGCTTGCACGGATCAAATCTGCCACAGCTTCGCCGTCCGATCGCAAATTCGCAAAAACCAAACCCCGATTGTGGTACGCTACCGCCGTTGCAACCTGTTCTAAAGCGCTGGTAAATTTATCTTTTGCTTTGCGGTAATTTTCAGACTGATAAGCTTCAATCCCTTGTTGGAAATAAACCGCAGCTTTGCTACCGCCGTCAGTAGCTGGAAATTCTGGTAAGTTTAAAATTGGTTCTTTAAACAGTACAGAAATGCTGCCCTTGCCAAAGTAAGCCCAAGTCATTGTTCCCACGCCAATCCCCAGCGCAGCCACAACAATCACAGACAGAGCAATAAAATTGTTGATTTCCATAGAGAAAAATTTGTTGTCCGAGATGAGTTACAGCGAAAAGATGATATTATATATAATAAGATAATTTCTAATTTTTGTACAAATAATCACGAATAATATGAATTTCCAATACAGCGCCGCCCTAGTTACTTTAGCAGACATCGATAAGGAAGTTCTCGTTAAATTCTACACAAAATTTCTCGACATAGAACCAAACCCCTATATCCCTAATACCTACGCTGAATTTCAACTCCCAGGCTTAAGAATCGGCATATTCAAACCCAAAGATTCCCACAAATCCGAATTTTCTAATCGAGCAAAAACAGGTATGAGCTTGTGCTTGGAAGTCAGCGATATCGAAACTGCGATCGCCCGAATTTGGGCTTTAGGTTATCCGCCCGCTGGAGAAATTATTAAAGCTTCTCACGGTTTAGAAATCTATGCCTTCGATCCTCTCGGAAACCGCCTAATTTTGCATCAATCTCATTAGCAGCATCCAATAAAAAAGTCGTTTGTAGTAATGACTTTAGTCTTGATTAGCTCAAAGATTTAAGAAAAAAATGAAGTCCTCGCTACAAACTTATGATGGTTATTTTAACTAACTTTATCTAACTACCTAATCATTTCAGCAAAACTATAAAAACTGATAATTAATAACAGCAATGCTGTCAGGTGAGTTAGCTGAAATTGAGGCTGCGGGCCGATAGATTCCCGTACCAAAATTGATAAAGACGAACCAATTATATAACTCAAAGACAGTGTTAAATATTGCCACTGCAATGTTACACTCCACAGCCCGAGCAAAATCATCGCTAAAGTCAACATTACCAACTCAACAAACCGAGGCGGATTGTGCTGAGTAGACAAAATCAAAGTATCCAACCAATATTGCCAAGGTCTCATATTTTAGCGATCGAACTTTTGGATTTAGGCTTTTAGTTTAACTTACGATCGCCATTCAATCTGTCGCTGCAAACACACCAAAGCCTCCGCCGTCTCCACCTGCGGAAATTCCGCGTAAAAGCGACTGACGCTATAAAAAGGGTCTGGAGTTTCCAGAATAATCAACTTATCGCCCATTTGCGCCAAAAATCCCATCAAATCTGCCGGTGCGACGGGCGCGCAAATCCACAAAGCCGCGGGTTGCTGCGCCCGCAAAGCCTGCGCCGCCACAGCCACCGTCATCCCCGTAGCAATGCCGTCGTCCACCAAAATCGCCAAAGCCCCCGCCGCGCTGACATTCGGGCGTCCAGGAGACAAATCTGCCAGCAGAGATTGAGCATTATTTTGAGCCAGCGACTGTGCTAATTTTTGCAAGTGCAAATTGTGCGGCTTTTGCTTTTGCCAGAGGATGTGACCGTCAGCAGTTGCAGCGCCGATCGCCAATTCTAAATTATCTGGGCGAGTAATTTTCTTGGCGACAACCACATCAAAAGGACAGCCCAAGCGGCGCGCCACCGGCACAGCAACGGGCAAACCCCCGCGCGGCAAGGCGTAAACAATCGGTTTAACAGCATCCTGCGGCGTTAAATTCAACTTGCCGAGCTCGCCCAGAACTGCCTCGGCCAGTTTTTCGCCTGCATCGGCGCGATCGTCAAAAAACGGGTTAGAGAACATATTTCTGCCTGTACGAGCAAACCCGATCTAAACTATAGACTCTAGCTTCAGAAAAATCTCCCCGATCTTTCACAGTGGACAATTGACGGTGGACAATTGACAACAAAAACTTAGATCGGATTTTCGCTATCAACTGTCTACTATCAACCATCAACTGTCAACTGTCAACTATCAACTGTTTAAATATATGTCCAGCGACGTGCAACTGTCCCTTTTTGACAACAGTCAAAATACCTCTTTCGCAACCGACTCAATACCTACAAATGTCAAAATTCCCATTCCTCCGGGTACTTATCAAAATATCGAACAAATAGGCGAGCACTGCAACCGTTGTCACCGCTGTGAATTGGGCAACACTCGCACTCACGCCGTCATCGGGCGCGGCAATCCTCAAGCAAAAATCTTGATTGTCGGAGAAGCGCCCGGACAAAATGAAGACGAAACCGGATTGCCATTCGTTGGGCGATCGGGTCAACTGTTAGATAAGATTTTAGAATCAGTAGGATTAAATACAGAAACCGACGTATTCATTGCCAACGTCATCAAATGTCGCCCCCCCAACAACCGCCCTCCCACAGTCAAAGAAATCGAAGCCTGCAAACCATACTTACTCGAACAAATTCGCATATTAGACCCCAAAATTATTTTATTAACCGGTGCAACAGCCCTCAAAGGTTTGCTAAGCGACAAGCGACCAATTAGTAAAATTAGAGGTCAATGGATTGAATGGGAAAATCGCCTTTGTATGCCGATTTTCCACCCATCATACTTGTTGCGAAATCCGTCCCGCGAACCAGAAACTCCGAAATGGTTTATGTGGCAAGATATGCAGCTAATTAAGGCTAAATTTGATGAATTTAAAACGGTAACTTAATCAGGATTTACGCCTTATATCATCTCCGGTGAATTAACCGAAATACTTGTAGGGGCGGGTTCACCAAAAATCTATGGCTAAAACTAACAATCTCATAAACCCGCCCCCACCACGCGACAGAATTCGATCGCCGACAATTCAACGGACATGATATAAATTGTGTTAATCTTGAAACTGTGAAACTAAGAATTTTTTATGAGTCAATGCCTTAATCCTGATTGCCTGCATCAAAACCCATCCCTCACCAAATTTTGCCAACGCTGCGGAAACAAACTGCTACTCGGAGACAGATACCGTGCAGTTAAATACATTTCCGAAGGTGGTTTTGGCCGTACATTCAAAGCGGTAGATGAACATCGACTTGATACAATCTGTGTGATTAAACAATTTCTCCCACAACTACAAGGGAGTGCAGCTATTCAGAAAGCGACGGAGTTATTCAAACAAGAAGCAGTGAGACTGCGAGATTTGGGTAAACATCCTCAAATCCCTGATTTATTGGCATTTGTTGAACAAGATAAGCGGTTCTATTTAGTACAAGAATTTATTGACGGTGAGGATTTATTAAAAGAATTAGAGCAGCAGGGAAAGTTTAGCGAAAAACAGATTAAGCAATTACTGACAGAAGTGCTACCCATATTAGATTTTGTTCACAAGCAAAAGGTAATTCACCGAGATATTAAGCCGGATAACATCATTAGAAATTCTCACGGTTCTCTAGTGTTGATTGACTTTGGAGTTGCTAAGGAATTGAGCGGTAGTGTTTTGACTAGAGTGGGAACTGTGACTGGAACTCCTGGCTATGCGGCACCGGAACAAATGCAAGGTCATGTTTTTCCCGCGAGTGACTTGTACAGTCTTGGTGTAACTTGTATTCGGTTATTAACCGGGTGTTTGCTGGAAGAGAAAAATGGAACTTTGGCTGACGAACTTTTCGATCCGATGCAAATGGAATGGGTATGGAGAAATAAAGCACTTTCTATCAGCAATGACTTGGGTAAAGTATTAGATAAAATGCTCCTGTTTCCAGTGGGTGCGCGTTATCAATCAGCAGCAGAAGTATTGCAAGCTCTTAATCCTGTGTCTGTATCGCCTAATCAAATATCAGCTAATCAGGTGATGCCTAAACAGACAGTTAGTGAGATCATGCTTAAACAGGTGGCTAATGAGGGGATGCCTAAACAGCAGACTAATGAGGTACAATTAGTTTATGCGGTGGGGATGGATTATAGAAAATTGCGAGATTTATTAGCAGCAGGAAAGTGGAAAGAGGCGGATAAGGAAACGGCGAGAGTGATGATCAAAATGGCGGGTAGGGAACAACAAGGATGTCTGAATGATTCATCAATAATAGATAAATTTCCCTGCGAAGACTTGCGAACGATTGACCAACTTTGGGTAAAATACAGCAACGGGCGCTTCGGCTTTTCGGTGCAGAAGCGTATCTATCAAAGCCTGGGGGGAAGTAGGGAATATGATATAAAAATATGGGAAGCGTTTGGCGAGCGCATAGGTTGGAGAAATAAAAACGAATGGCTGTACTACAACAACGTCACTTTTTCAGAGAAAGCACCAGAAGCTCACCTCCCGGTGGGGTCGTTGGGGTGGGGGGTGGGGGGCGGTTGGGTACGGTGTGGTCTGGGGGGTCTGGTGTGGGGTTCTCTTCTCTCGCGTCGAGACTTGTAAATTGTAACGTCTTACCAAATTACTAAAGAAAGGACAATAGTCATACTTCCTGCCATTCTTCAGTTGTTGGAGTAGTTAAGTCTTCAAAATATTGGACTTTTCCCCACATATCCTTAAATAATTCTTCAGTTGAAACAGTCTTTTCATACTGAGAAATTCTCACAACTAATTTAGGTCCATCCGTCACTAAAATTTCTTCGCCTTCTAACTCTACAAGTTGCAGAAATTCTAGTAAATTAGCTTTTAATTGACTTTTGTCAATAGTTTTTATGGTGGTAAAGAGATAATTTGTGTAGGGCTGATACTAATTATATGTTAGGGCTGCGATCTTTAGACATCTCCGAAAACAGTCAAAGCCTCTGTGTAGTTAAGCTCTAGGACGTAAAT
>ENA-OBIT01000482-OBIT01000482.1-metagenomes-genome-assembly--contig:-NODE-482-length-17512-cov-4.01604_pt1 | contig 17512 bp, 9 predicted proteins | sample MGYA00153386_OBIT01 | MGnify analysis MGYA00153386
GGCGCAGGCCCTCTTGCACGATGCCGAGGGCACGCCCGATGGCGCGGCCCTTCAGTTCGATCTGGCCTGCCCGCATGGCACCACGGGCCTGCGCCACGGCTTCCATATAGCCGTCGAACAGCATGGCCACCAGATGGTGCGGCGAGGCGCCGGCAAGCTGGGTTTCAAGCCCCACCTGCTGGTAAAGGCCACCGAGCTGGTGGCGTGCGCTGGCGGGGCTGGGGTAGGAGCTGGCGAACATTGGGGTGCGGCGCTCAAAGGGCTGGTGGTGCCCTGTTTATCGGCCGCCGCCGTGGCCGACTTGAGCCGGCCCACATGTTCGTTACGCCGTCGTCACGACACCGGGCGGTTCAGCGCCGCGATCTGCTGCGAAACGTAGCTTTGCAGTGCATTCAGCCGGGCCACGTTGGCGTCCATCGCTGTGTACTGCTGCACCAGGCGCTGCTGGAAACGCTCCACGCGGTCGTTCAACCGGGTCTGGTTGTCGCTGTTCTTGTCGATCAGCTTCTTCAGCCCGGCGGTGCGTGTGCTCAGGCTGCCCTCGCTGGCCAGCACCTGGGTGGCCAGCTCGGCGAAGCGACGCGTGAAGCCAGCATTGGCGGGGTTGGCGATGTCGGTGTTGGTGAAGGCTTTTTGCAGTTCGGCAAGCTTGTCCATGGCCCCGTCGAGCTTGGTCTGGTTGATCTTCAGCGTGCCGTCGCGTTGCAGTTCCAGGCCGGCGTCGGACAGCCGCGCAAAGGCCGTTGACGCGCCCGATGAGGCGTTCAGCGGCCCGCGCAGCCGGCTTTGCAGGCTGGTGACGGCACTGTCGCCCTGCAGCGGGCCGCCGGTCTGCGTGGCGGCGTCGAAGCGGGTCTGCTCGCCCAGGTAGCGGGTCAAGTCGTTGTAGGCATCGGTGAATGCCTTGACGGCCGCCGATACCGCGGTGCGGTCACTGGTGACAGCAATGTCCACGGGCGTGGCCGTCTCCTTGCGCAGCCGCAGCGTCAGGCCTTCGATGACGCCGCTCAGTTCGTTGCTGGCCGAGACCACGGCAATGCCGTTGATCACCGCGCGGGCATTGCCGGCCGACTGCGTGAGCGTCATCTCGCCGGGGCCGCTCAACGGGTCGTAGGCCAGCCGCGCCAGGCCCGGCGCAGCGCTCTCGGCCGCGTTGATGCGAAAGCCGTTTTCGGCGCCAGTGCTGGCCGAGCGCAGCGACAACCGCACGCCGCTGGCATCGCTGACGATGGACGCGGTCACGCCGGCGCTGCTGGCGTTGATCTTGTCGCGCAGCGACTGCAAGGTGTCGGTGGCGGTGACGTCCACCGTCACGGCGGCGCTGTCGGGCTTGTCGGTGAAGCCGGTCTGGTCGGCGTTCCAGCTGCCCAGCTGGAAGGTCAATGTGCCGCTGCCCACCAAGGCGGTGGCAGCCGCGAAGCTGCTGCCCGATGCCACGGTCTGGCTGCTGGCCAGGGCTTGCACGGTGACGGCGTAGTTGCCCGCCGCCGCGTCGTTGCCGCCCGTGCTGCTGACTGCTGTGGCGTCGCTGCTGGTGGCGGCCGAGCGTGTCCACAGCTTCGCGTCGTTCAACGCGTTGCTGGCGCTCTGCAGCCCGCTGTACAGGCTTTGCATGCGGCCGAATGACGATACCTGGGTCTGCAGCCGGGTGGCGTCGTTCTTCATCAATTGCAGCGGCCGCCGCTCCAGCGCCACCAACTGGTTGACGATGCTGTTGATGTCGATGCCGCTGCCGATACCCAGCGAAGTGATGGTGGCCATGGCAATTCTCCGGTGCGCGGCCCGGGCTGGGCCATGAAGCACAAAGGGTTCCGGGCGCGGATCGAATCCACGCCCTTGGAACCCTTATCGGCCTTGCATGACCGAACTTGAGTTCAGGCCGTTGCAGGCAAAAGCTGACTCAGCGTTGCAGCAGCGCCAGCACCTGCTGCGGCAGCTGGTTGGCCTGCGCCAGCATGGCATTGCCGGCTTGCTGAAGGATTTGCGCGCGCGACAGGCTGGCGGTTTCCATGGCGTAGTCGGCGTCCATGATGCGGCTGCGCGCAGCGGTCTGGTTCTCGCTGGACACCATCAGGTTGCTGACCACGTTGTCGAATCGGTTCTGCACCGCGCCGAAGTTCGCGCGCTGGTCGTTGACGGAAGTGATGGCCAGGTCCAGCGCGGTGATGGCGGCCAACGCAGCCGTCCCGTCGACGCCGGCCACGGCGATGGTGGGATCGGTGCCCACGGCGCTGCCGACGGCGTTGGTGATATTGGGAACCGTGGTCCAGTCGAAGGCGGTGACTTGTATCTGGTCGAGGTTGGCATCGGTGTTGGCGCCGATCTGGAAGGTCGAGGCCGTGGCCGTGGCCAGGATGTTCTGACCATTGAACTGCGTCCCGCCCAGCGTGCGCGCCGATTCGCGCGCCAGTTGCAGGTACTCGTTGTTCAGGCTGTTGCGGTCGCTGATGCTGTTGGTGCCGTTGGCGGCCTGCACGGCCAGCTCGCGCATTCGCTGCAGCATGTCGCCGACCTTGCCCAGCGCGCCCTCGGCCGTTTGCGCCATGGAAATGCCGTCGTTGGCGTTGCGCATGGCCACGGCCATGCCGCGCACCTGGGAGTTCATGCGCTCGGCAATGGCCAGCCCGGCCGCGTCGTCCTTGGCGCTGTTGACACGCAGGCCCGATGACAGGCGCTGCATCGACACGTGCAGCGTGTTCTGGCTGGTACTCAGGTTGCGCTGGGCGTTCAGCGACGGGATGTTCGTATTGATCGTCTGGGGCACGGCGGTTCTCCTTGCGGGTCTGCGTTCTGGCTCGGTTCGCGGTTGGTACCGAAAACGGAACCGAAACGCTGGCCGTCAGGTTAGTGCCGTGCGCCTGGGAACATAAGCAGGAAAAGCGGGCGTAAAAGCGGTCAGTTCACCCCCCCAGACGCAAAAGGCCCACCGGGAGGGGTGAGCCTTTTTGAAATCAATTTCGAACAGAACCACGCGGCAGCCCAGAACCCGGGAGCCGCGCCGCCGGGTGCTGCAAGGCACCCGGTCGGTGGCTCAGCGCAGCAGTGCCAGCACCTGTTGCGGCAGCTGGTTGGCCTGCGCCACCATGGCGTTGCCGGCCTGCTGCAGGATGCTGGCGCGCGACAGGCTGGCTGTTTCCGACGCGTAGTCGGCATCCATGATGCGGCTGCGCGCCGCGGTCTGGTTCTCGATGTTGACCATCAGGTTGGAAACCACGTTGTCGAAGCGGTTCTGCACCGCGCCAAACGCGGCGCGCTGGTCGTTCACGGCCGTGATGGCCGCGTCCAGCGCCGTGATGGCCGCCGTGGCGAAGCTGCCGTCAGAGCCGGCCACCGCCGTGGTGGGGTCGCTGCTGACGGCCGCGCCGATGGCCGTGGTGATGGTGGCCACTGACGTCCAGCTGAACGCCGCCACCGAGATCTGGTCCAGCGTGCCTGATGTGTTGGCGCCGACCTGGAACTGCGAGTTGGTGGTCGTGGCCAGGATGTTCTGGCCGTTGAACTGCGTGCCACCCAGGGTACGGGCCGATTCGCGCGCCAGTTCCAGGTACTCGTTGTTCAAGCTGCTGCGGTCACCCAGGCTGTTGGTGCTGTTGGCTGACTGCACGGCCAGTTCACGCATGCGCTGCAGCATGTCGCCCACCTTGCCCAGCGCGCCCTCGGCGGTCTGGGCCAGCGAGATGCCGTCGTTGGCGTTGCGCACGGCCACGGACATGCCACGCACTTGCGAGTTCATGCGCTCGGCGATGGCCAGGCCGGCCGCGTCGTCCTTGGCGCTGTTCACACGCAGACCTGAGGACAGGCGTTGCATCGATGTCGCCAACGACGCCTGGCTGCTACCCAGGTTGCGCTGGGCGTTCAGCGAGATCAGGTTGGTATTGAGGGTCTGGGGCATGGAAGATCTCCAGTGGGGTTGTTGAACAAAGGCATGTGGGCGGAACTCGCCCGGGCCTTTTCGCTGCTGCCGACTCCATTGAATCTTCCTTGCTGGAAGGCATGAATCCCGCAGCCCGTTGTGGTCCGGACCCCGCACTCCATGTGAAGCACGTTGAAAGCTATTTCGGCAAGGGCTGCGGAAAGCTTTAGCGGCATTTGCGTACAACCCGTATCAACACCCGCGTTGGCCTTGGGCCGGAAGTGCGCGGCCAAACCCGGCTTATTCATGCAACGTGCCTGGCGCCAGGGGCGCAATCATCCGCGCGGGGTTGGCATTCAAGCAAGGAACCATTCACATGCAACGAAGACTGCACATCGGCGGCGTTGAGTCGCGCAGCGGCTGGGAGATTCTGGACGCCCGGCCCGGCCCGGCTGTAGACCACGTGGGCAACGCGCTCGACCTGGGCCGATTCGCAGACGGCTTGTTCACCGAGGTGTATGCGTCGCATGTGCTGGAGCACTTCGACTACGCCGACGAACTGCCGCTTGCGTTGGCCGAGTGGCACCGCGTGCTGGTGCCCGGCGGCGTGCTGCGCGTGTCGGTGCCCGACCTGGACATCCTGGCCCACCTGCTGCTGCAACGCCATGTGTTCGACGTGAACCAGCGCTTTGAGCTGATGCGCATGATCTTCGGCGGCCACACGCATGAACACGACCACCACCGCGTGGGCTTGAACCAGGACTTCATGGCCGCCTACCTGGGCCGTGCCGGCTTCACCGGCCTGCAGCGCGTGTCGCGCCACGCCCTGTTCACCGACACCAGCGACACCGTGGTGGCCGGCACGCCGATCAGCCTGAATCTCAACGCGTACAAGCCGGCGCTGGTGGCCGCATGAGCAGCAAATCCATCCTTCGGGCCGAGCGCCGGACGGCTCCGACCCGGCCGACCTTTCACGCCCAAGACCTGACGACGGTCCCGTCGAACGAGAAGCCCGCACAGGGCGGCCAGCCCGACTGGGCCGAGGGCGTGAAGATGGCCGACCGTGGCCAGTGGGCAGGTGCCGCGCGCGCTTTTCGCCGTGCCACGCGAAGCGCGCCGCAAGACGAGCTGTACTGGATCAATCTGGCGAATGCGGCGCGCCGTGCCGGCAGCCCGGCGCGTGCCGTGGCCGCCGCGCGACGCTGCCTGGCGTTGAACCCGGTACAGCCGCTGGCCCTGCGCATACTGGGCGACAGCCTGGGCACCATGCACCGCTATGAAGAAGCCAGCGAGGCCTATGCCTGCCTGGAGGCCAGCGGCGTCAGCGAGCCCGATGCCATGGTGCAGCACGGCGCCATGCTGCAAGCGCTGCGGCGCCACCCCGAGGCCATCGACCGGCTGATGCAGGCGGCCGCCCTGCAGCCGCAGATGATGCAGACGCACGCACTGATGGCTACGTCGTTCCGCGACATGGCGTTGCAGAAGGAGGCCATCGAATGCCTGAAGACCGTGCTGGCACTGGACCCGGGCAACCTGCAGGCCATGTCGCACCTGAGCTATGAACGTCGGCATGTGTGCGACTGGGACAGCCTCGACGCCGACGTGGCGCAGCTTGAATCGGTGCTGGCCATGGCACCCGACGGCCTGGCGCGCGTGGCCACGGTGTTTGCCATGTTGTCGCTGCCGATCGACCCGCTGCTGCTGAAAGCCGCGGCGCGCGGCGAGGCGCTTGCCGCTGCGCTGGGCACGGTGGAAATGCCACCGGTACGGCCGGCCGACCGCCTGGGTCGACGGCCCCGGCTGGCACTGCTGTCGTACGACTTTCACGAGCACCCGGTGTCGCAACTGCTGGTCGACACCTTCGAGATGCTCGACCGCAACCGCTTCCAGCTGGTGCTGTACTCGTCGGGGCCCGACGACGGGTCAGCGCTGCGCCAGCGCTTGATGCAGGCGGCGTGCAGCTTCGTCGACATCCGCGGCATGAGCGACGCGCAGGCCGCGCAGCGCATTCGCGACGACGGCATCGACGTGCTGGTCGACCTGCAAGGCCACACCCGCGGCCACCGGCTGGGTGTGTTCGCGCGACGGCCGGCGCCGCTGCAGGTGTCGTTCCTGGGCTTTCCGGGCACCACCGGCGCGCCCTTCATCGACTACCTGATCGGCGACCCGCTGGTCACGCCGCTGGAACTGGCGCCGCAGTACAGCGAAAAGCTGGCGCAGATGCCCATCACCTTCCAGCCCAACGGGCGCTGGCGGCCGCTGCCGCAGCCGCCCCAGCCTGGCATGGCGGGCGTGTCGCGCACGGCGGCCGGGCTGCCCGAAGACGCCTTCGTGATGTGCGCCTTCAACCACACCTACAAGATCCTGCCCGAGGCCTTCGACACCTGGTGCGCCGTGCTGCGCGACGTGCCGGGCGCCGTGCTGTGGTTGAAGGAAACGAACGGCCAGTTGCACGACAACGTGCGTCACCAGGCCCGCGCGCGCGGTGTCGACCCCGCCCGCATCGTGTTTGCCAAGGCCGTGCCCTACGCGCAGCATTTCTCGCGCCTGGCGTTGGCCGACCTGTTCGTCGACACCTGGCCCTACAACGCTCACACCACCGCGGCCGATGCGCTGTGGGCCGGTGTGCCGGTGGTCACGCTGCACGGCAACGCCTACGCGTCGCGCGTGGCGGCCAGTGTGCTCAACGCCGCCGGCATCGGCGAGCTGGCCTTCAACACCGTGCACGACTACCGCTGCGCCATCACCGCGCTGGCGCTGGAGCCGGCCCTGCTGGCCACCTACCGCCAACACCTGGAACAGCAACGCATGACGCTGCCGCTGTTCGACAGCACCACCTACACGCGCGACCTCGAATCGCTGCTGGAACGCATGGTGCAGCGCTGGCGCGCAGGGCTGCCGGCCGACCACCTGCCGGCGTTGGTGGCGGGGTAGCTGGGTGGCGCGTAGCGCAATGGCGGGATGGCGCGATCGCGCGATGTGACGCACGCTGGCGCGCTGCTGCGGCGGCCTCAGCGCGCCGCTTCCACCAACCTGTCGTGCAGGCCGGCGTCGCGCTGCGTGGGGTGGGCGATGGCCGCGCGCAGCACGCTGGCGCTGGCGCACACCTCGATGCCCTGGCGCACGCGTGTGACGGCCGTGTACAGCAGCTCGCGCGTCAGCACCCGGCTGCCCTGGGCGGGCAGCAGCAGCAGGGCGCGGTCGAACTCCGAGCCTTGAGCCTTGTGCACCGTCATGGCGTAGGCCGTGTCGTGCAAGGGCAGGCGCGCCGGGGCCACCGCGCGCCAAGCGCCATCGGCGGCCGGAAACCACACGCGCAGCGCGCCGGCTGAAGCGATGTCGGGCACGGCGTCGGCGTCATGGTCATGGTCATGGTCCTGATCCTGGTCAACGTCAAAATCAACGTCAGCTTCAGGCAAGGTCAAGCCGATGTCGCCGTTGAACAGGCCCAACTCGGGGTCGTTGCGCAGCACCATCACCGGCCGGCCGGGGAACCAGGCTGAATGCGGTTCGCGGTCCAGCACACCCAGCCGGGCACGGGCGTGCAGCGTGACGTGCTGGTTGACGGCTTGCACGCCTTGCGGGCCGTCGTGCACCGCGCACAGCACGCGCCAGCCGGCCCAGGCCTGCGCCATGGCATCCAGGTCGCCTGCCGCCACGGCGTCAAGGTACGCGGCATAACCGGCCAGCACAGCGGGCCACAACGTGGGCTGGGACGGGTCCAGCCAGCGCAGCGCGCCGATTGCGCCGTCGCCAAGGCCGCGGCCGCCATCACCAGCGCCCAAGGTGATCAAGGCGTCGCCGGCGCGGCCGGCCTGGATGGCCCTGGCCAGCTGGCCGACGGCAGACGCATCGTCGAAGCGAAAGTTGTGTTCCAGCCAGACCACATGCCCGGCCAGGCCGGTGTGGACATTGGCGTCGGCCCCGGCTGTGGTTCGTGCGCTGATGTCGGCAAACACGGCGCCCGACTCGACCGCGGCCAGTTGGTCCTTGTCGCCCAGCAGCACGATGCGCGCGTCGTCGGGCACGGCTTCCAGCAGCCGGGTGGCCAGGGCCAGGTCCAGCATCGAGGCCTCGTCCACCACCAGCACGCTGACGGCCAGGCGGTTGCCGGCATGGTGGGTGAACCCCGCCCCGGGCACGGCGCCCAGCAGGCGGTGCACGGTGTGCGATTCGGTGGGCAGGCGCGCGCGCAACGCGGCCGGCAGGTGCGCCGAGCGCTCGCGCAGGGCCTGGCCCAGCCGCGCGGCCGCTTTGCCGGTGGGTGCCGCCAGCGCAATGCGGGCCTGCGGGTCTTGCGCCAGCAGGCAGGCCAGCAGGTTGACCACGGTGGTGGTCTTGCCGGTGCCAGGGCCACCGCTGACGACGGTGAGCCGGCTGCGCAGCGCCAGCGCCACGGCGGCGCGTTGCTGGGCGTCGGCGCCCGGTGCGGCCGTGTGGGCGTGCGCGTCGTCGAAGAGCCGGTGCAGCAGCTCCAGGCTGGTTGTGTCGGGCAGGTGGGCCGCTGTGATCGCGGCGGTGTGCAGGCGCCGCGCCAGGCGGCGTTCCAGGTCGAAATAACGGTGCAGGTACAGGCGCTGCGCATCGTCCAGCAGCAGCGGCTTCGCGCCGGGTTGCTGCGGCGTGCCCACCACGCCGCTGGCCAGCAGCAGCGCGCGCAGACGGGTCACATCGGGCCGGTCGGCCAGGGGCAGGCAGACGTGGCCGTGGGCGGTTGCCAGGCTGGTGTCGTAAGCGGCGGCGCGCACGGCGCGCACGGCATCTTCAAAGGTCAGGCCAGGGGCGAGGTTATCGGCAAGATGATGGGCAGAGTCATGGGCAAGGTCATGGGCAAGGGCATGGGCCTGGCTGGCGCGGGCCCAGGTGGCGACCTGGCGCGCGAAGGCCTCGGCCATGGCGTGCGGCAGATGGGCGGGGTTTTGATTCATGCCCGTGCGGTGTCGTCGAGCAGAGCCGACAGATGGTTCAGCGTGGCCACGGACGGCCGGTGAAAGTACACCCCGCGGCCCGGCCAGTGCGGGCGCACACCGCGCACGAACAAGTACAGCACGCCGCCCAGATGTCGTTCGGGGTCGTAGGCCGGCAGCCGCTGCGCCAGGTGGCGGTGCAGCGCCACGCTGTACAGCAAGTACTGCAGGTGGTAGCCCTGACGGTCCATGGCGCGGGCCAGTGAAGGGGCAGCGTAGTCGGCCGGGCTGTCACCCAGGTGGTTGGACTTCCAGTCCAGCACGTAAAAGCGCCCGTCCTGTTCGAACACCAGGTCGATGAAGCCGCGCAGATAGCCGTGCAGCATGCCGAAGGTCAAGGTGGGTGACGCGTAGCCGTGTTGGTGCAGCGCCTGGGCCAGTGCCGCCGCACCCAGCCGGGGCACGGGCAGGTTGAATTCCAGCTCCACCAGGCGCCGCCCGGGTGGCACCTGGCCCAGCACGGTGCCGCCGGGCAGGGGCGTGTGCAGCACCTGGGCCAGCATGCGGTGCAGCATGGCCGGGCCGCGGGTTGAATCAGCGCCGAGTGACCACGGCGGCGGGTGCGCGGCCAGTGCGCCGGTGATGGCGGCGGGCCAGGTGGCGGGCTGCGTGAAGTCGATGTGCTCGAACACCGCATGCAGGCACACGCCAGCCACGGCGCCGCGCGGAAAGTGCAGGATGTCGGTGGCACGGTCGGTGTCCGTCGTGATGTCCACCGACCCCGCACTTGCGGCCGGATCGGCGGTTTGCAGGCGCAGGTCGTGGTCGCGCGCCGCTCCTTCGCTGCGGGCGCCCTGCGCCAGGCTGCTGTAGCTGCCGATGGCCCAGCCAGGGTCGATGGGCCGTGGCTGCGTCAAGGCCTCCACCAATTCAAGCGCCGGCTGCGCCAGCACCAGGCGGGTGGGCGAGCCAATGGTCAGTGCGGGCAGCATGGGCGGCACGGGCAGCGGGGTCAGCCCCACGTGCGGCGCCTGCGCCGCGGCCAGGCGGCCCCACGCAGCTTGCAACAGGCCGGGCTCGACCGGCTTTTTCAACCAGGCTGCGGGCTCGTGCCCGGCGCCGGCCACCAACCAGCTGAGCGGGCCGCGGCAGGCCTGCAAGGTGGACTGCGTGGGCCCACAGCCGTACAGGCCCACCACCACGTGGCAGCGGTGCACGGCGCGGGTCAGCGCCACATACACCAGACGCAGGTTCTCGGCCGCGCGTTCCAGCGCCAGGCCGGCCTTGATGGCCTGGGCCTGGGTCTTGTCCAGCGTGCGGAAGTCCAGCACCGGCTGGCCGTTGGCGTCGTGGTAGTCGAGTCCGTCACCACCGGCGCCGGCACCTGAACCGGTATGGCCGTCCCACAGAAACGGGCAGAACACGAAGGCGTACTCCAGGCCCTTGGACTTGTGCACGGTCACGATCTGCACCAGGTTGCGGTCAGACGCCAGACGCAGCTGCGCGGCGTCGTCGCTGCGGCCCTGAGTTGCGCCTTGCGTGCGCTGGGCCTGCAGCCAGCGGCACAGCGCCTCGGGCGCGGGGTGGGTCTGGGCAGCGTCGTGCAGCATGTCGGCCAGATGCAGCAGGTTGGTCAGGCGCCGTTCGCCGTCGGGCCGCGCCAGCAGGCGTGAATGCACCTGCTCGGCCACCATCCACTGGCGCAGCATCACGCCCACGCCGCGCTGCTGCCACAGCTGGCGGTAGCTGCTGTAGCGCTGCACGGCGGCGGCCGTGGCTCCTTCGTCGATGGCCAGGCTTTGCAAGGCACTGGCCTCGCCGCCCAGCAACGCCGTGGCCAGGGCGGCGCGCAACACCGGTTCACGCGCGGGTTGCAGCACACCGCGCAGCACGGTTTCCAGCTCACGCGCGTCGCTGCTGTCGAACACACTGGCCTGGCTGTGTTCCACGCTGCCCACACCCAGGGCGGCCAGGGTCTGGCGCATCAGCGCACCCTGGGCATGGCTGCGCACCAGCACGGCCATGTCGCCGGCTTGCAGCGGCCGGCCGTCCAGGGTGATGTCGCCCCGTTGGCCACCGCACAGCAGGCGGGCGATTTCACCGGCGCTGGCCTGCGCGGCGGCCTGCATGGCGCCGGCTTTGGGCAGCGGTGCACCGCCTGCGCCTGCGGGCAGCGCCCACAGCTGCAAGGCCGCGCGGGGCAGGGTGCCGTCAACCAGCTGCGGCCGCGGTTTGCTGCCGCAGGCCACGGGTGTGTAGGCCAGCCCCGGCAGCACGAAGGCGCGCGGGTTGGCGCCGAACAGGCCGTTCAGCGCCGCCAGCAGCCCCGGCGTGGAACGCTGGTTGTGCGCCAGCGTGTACTCGGCCTGGGTTTGCTGGCGGGCGTGCAGGTAGGTGTGCAGGTCGGCGTTGCGAAAGCTGTAGATGGCCTGCTTGGGGTCGCCCACCAGAAACAGCGGCGCGCTGCCGCCGCCGTACAGCATGTTGAAGATGGCGAACTGCAGCGGGTCGGTGTCCTGGAATTCGTCGATCAGCGCGGCCGGAAATCGCGCGCGCAGCGTGCTGGCCAACGCCTGGCCGCCGGGCTGGGCCAGCCGCTGGTGCAGGTTGAACAGCATGTCGTCGAAGGCCAGCACGCGGCGTTCGCGTTTCGCCGCGCGCAGGGCGTCGGGGCCGTGCGTCAGCAGCTCGCGCAGCAGGCGCAGTCGCAGGAGATGCAGCTGCTGGCCCAGGCGTGAATGTTCGTCCAGCCAGTCTTGCGCGGCGCTGAAAAACGGATGCGGCGCGATGGGGGCCAGTTTCCCTTTGGTTTGCAGACGGCTGCGGCCCAGCAGGTCCAGCCTGGGCAGCTTTTGCACCGCGGGCCAGGGCGCCGGGTCGTCGAACAACCCGTCCCAGCTGCGCGCGGCCACCGCCACGGCACCTGGTTTGTAGACGGTGCCGTTCAGGCGCGGCAGCGCGTCGTGCACCACGCTGACGATGCCGTCGCGGTCGGCCCACCACCAGCGGCGCGCAGCAGCCCAGGCCTTGGCCAGGGGCGCGCTGTCGACGAATGCACCAGGCACGGCAGGAAGGGCTGCATCGAGCGGTTGATCAAGGGCATGCGCCGCATCCGGCGGGGCGGTGTCCAGTTCAGGCGGCCACAGCAGGCGCGACAAGGGCTTGGCGCGGCGCCGTTTCAGCAAGCCGGCCAGACGTGCCGGTGTGTCGCGATGCTGCAGCAAGCAAGCGGCCAGTTCGGGCGACAACGGCGCGCCGGCGATATGGCGGCGCCAGAAGTCATTGACGACTTGCAGGGCGAGTTCGCTGTCGTCCTGCAGCAGCGTCTGCGCCAGCGGCATGCCGGCGGTGAAGGGAGCGTCGGCCAGCGCGCGCTGGCAAAAACCGTGGATGGTGAAGATCGAGGCTTCATCGAAAGTGTGCAGCGCCAGATCCAGCCGCAGCGCCATGTCGGCGTCTTGCAGGCCATGCACGTGGCGCGCGCTGTGCAGCAGGCCCCGCACGAACGGGTCGGCCAGCGCGGTGGCTTGTCCGCGCAGGGCGGCCAGCGTTTGCGCGATGCGGCTGCGGATGCGCTCGCGCAACTCGGCCGTGGCCGCGTTGGTGAAGGTGACCACCAGAATGCCCTGCACGTCCAGCCGCTGCTCGAGCAGCAGCCTCAGCACCAGGCCGCAGATGTTCCAGGTTTTGCCGGTGCCGGCGGAGGCTTCGATCAGCTGCGTGCCGGCCAGCGGGCAGGCAAACACGTCGAAGGCCGGCGCGGTCATCGAGGCACCCCAGGCGCTGCGCGCGGTGCCGCCAGACACGACCAAGCCCAAGCCCAAGCCCAAGCCCTTTCAGGCGGCCGTGCCGGACTCACGCCGTCACCCGCGGGTCTTGAAGGCTGGCCAGCAACGGGCCAAAAATCTGCTCCGCGCAGTCCTCGAACTGCGCGTCAAGCGGCTCGGCCACGCCGCGAAGCGCCAGCGTGTAGGCAGGGTCGCTGTCTTCGCCATGCGGTGCACGCGTGCTGCTGCGCCAGCGCGCCTGCGCTTTGCCCAGCTTGCGGCCACCGGTCATGTAAGCCCAGGCCGATTTGGGGAAGAAGTGCACCGGCTCGCACAAACCACGGGCGTACAGCTGCAGCAACTGCGCCAGTACGGCGGGCGCGTTGTCGACCGGGCCGAACTGAAAGCTGCCGTCGCGGCTGAGCCATTGCGTGGCGCCGGACATCAGGGCGGACGCGGAGGTTGGCGTGGGCGTGGGCGTGGTCAGGCCCGCAGTCGGGGGGGCGGCTGATTGTGTTGGCACGGCGCGCAACAGGTGCAGCAGCCAGGCTTCCAGGTAGTCGCCGGGCCGGCTGTCGTCATAACGCCAGCGCACCAGGCCGCCGGGGCGCAGGTCGGCCAGGGTGCCCTGCACAACCCAGGCCTGGCCGTCGACCAGCACCGTCACCTGCAGCCGCAAGGGCGCCAGGCAGGGTGCAGCGCTGGCCTGGCGCACCTGTGCCGCGAAGCGTTGCAGCAAGCCCAGTTCGGTGTGCAGCAGGCTGCGGCCCAGCGCACCGGCAGGCCACTCGGTGCCGGCCTGCGCCAGCCGGGCGACGGCCTGGGCGCTGTCGCCACGCAGCAGCGCCGGCAGCAGACGCTGCGCCAGCGCGCTGCGGCCAGGCCAGTCGGGCAGCAGCGGTTCGTCGTCGTCCAGCGTGTCGTCGTCACGGTGCAGGGCCAGGCCCAGCCGGCGGCGCAGCAGGTGGCGGCTGGGGTTGCGCAGGAACTCCGCCAGCCGTGCCAGCGGCACCTGGCGCCAGGTGGCGTCGGGGGCCGCCAGCGGGGTTGTGAAGAACGGCGCCAGGGGCTCGGCGGTGAAGCAATCGTCGTCGTCGGCGGTGTCTGGCGAACGGTCTGGCGACCCGTCTGGCGAGCTGTCTGCAGATCCGTCGGTCAAGTCGTCCAGCTGGCCGCCTTGGAAGCCGCTTTGCAAGCCGTCCTGCACGCGGTCTTGCATGCCGCGTTTGGAGACGACATCCACAACGTTGGCGCCGCGCCCTGGCCCGGTGGCCAGGCCCTGAACGAGCACGTCAGCGCGCGCGTGCAGGCTCGCCCGCAAGGCCTGGGCCAGTTCCTGGTTGAAACTGCGCAGGCGCGGCTCGGGCCCGGGGGTGAAGGCTTCCAGCGCGAATGGCTGCAGCGGGTGCTGAACCACCAGGCGCTGGCGCGCGGCGGCCAGCGAGTCGGGCGCGTCGGGGTCGCTGGCGATGGCCGGCACCAGCACGTCCAGCAGTTCAGACACCAGCACCGACGGCGGCAACGCAGCGTTGTCGCGCACGCTGCGGCCGGTGTGGCTGAGATACAGGCTGTGGCGTGCTGCGAGCAACAAATCGAGGAACAGGTTGCGCTCGTCGTGGCGGCGCTGGCGGTCGCCGCGACGCGGCAGCCGGGCCATCAGGTCGAACTCCAGTGGCCGGTCGGCGCTGGGGAAGACACCATCGTCCAGGCCGATGGCGCAGACCACGGCAAAGGGCAGGCTGCGCAGGCTGCTCATTGCAGAAAAGGTGACCCGGCCGGTGGGCACGCCGCCGCGCGCCGGGTCGTCCAGTGCTTGTTCCAGCGCGGCGCGCACCACCGCGGCGGCCACCGGCTGCGCGCCGCCGCCGCGCTGCATGTTGCCGGCCAGTTCGTGAACCACGTCGCGCAGCGCGCGCATGTCGTCGAGCTGGTCACCGTCGGCCTGCATGAAGTTGTCCAGCGTGTGCAGCAGCAGCGCCTCCCACGCCGCCGGCGGGTGCGGCTGGGCAAGCTGGCTGCGCAGCCCCGCCAAGGCGTCGATGAAAGCCTGCAAGGCGCCCAGCAGCAGCGCCGGCGAGCCTTCCACATCACCCGCGGGCAGCAGGCCCAGAAAGGGCTCGGTGGCTTGTTCGGGGCTGGCATAACCCAGCCACAGCCGCGCCAGGCCGTCGTTCAATGTGTGGCGTTCGTCGGCCGGCAGGCCCAGTGACGCGCGATGCGCGCCGTCCAGCGCCCAGCGCATGCCGCTGGCTTGCATCCAGGCAAGCACTTGTTGCAGCTGTGCGGCACCCAGCCCGAAGCGAAGCGCCAGCGGGGCTTGCTGCAGCAGGGCCAGCACCTCACTGGCCACGAAGCGCGAACCCGCCAGTGCCAGCAGCGACAGCAAGGCATGCGCCGGCCCGGCCTGGCGGCTGCTGCCGCGCCCGGTGATGGTGAAGGGGATGCGCCGTGCTGCCGGGGTGGTGGAGAACACCGCGTCGATCAGCGGCGCGGCGGCTTCCAGGTCGGGCACCACCACCAGCACCTGGCCCGGCCGCAGCGGCTGGCCGCTGGCCTGGCCAAACTTGAAGAGGCCGAGCAGGTGGTCGTGCAGAACTTCGAGTTCGCGTGTCAGGGAATGGCACACATGCAACTCCACGCTGCGGTCGTCAGCCGCCATCACGACGCTGCCGGGGGCCAGCTCGGTCATGTCCAGCATGGCGTTGTGCAGCTGTGCCAGCAGCGTGCCACCGGGGTGGGCGTCGAAGTGGCCGTCGTCCAGGGCGGACTCGCCGGCACGGTCGACCAGCAGGTCGATGTGCGCCTGCGTTTGCCGACCCCAGGCCGACAGCAGCCGGTTGCCCACTTCGTGCCCATGCTCGCGGCCACGAGCGGCCAGGTGGCTCAACTGGCGAGGCGCGATCAACTCGAACCAGTATTCACGGCACGGGTTGAGCACGTACACGTGCACGTCGACATGCTGGCCCAGTTGCTGCAGCAGGCCGTTGTGCAGCGGCGGCATGGTGGGCAGGGCAAAGACATGGGCTTGCGCCGGCAGGCCGGGTAGCGCGGTGCCGGCTTGCAGCGCCTGGCCAAATTCGGCCAGCAGTTCCAGCGGCGGCGCCATGGCTGTGCCGTGCCCGGCCAGTTCAAGGGTACAGCGGCGCCACAGGTCGGCCTGCCAGCGCTCGTCGGCCGCCGCGGTGGCCGTCAGCTGGGCGTGCCCTGTCAACGCGCTGGCGCCGGCCGACCAGGCGGCCAACCAGTCGGTGCGGTAGGTGAGCAGCTGGTCGAGCAAGCCCGCGCAGCGCTGCGCCAGCGTGAAGCGCATCACCTCATCGGCACCTTGCAGATAGGCGGCCAGCCGCGGGTGCGGCGCCACGAAGGCGGGGTCGCCAAACGCGGCGTGCACGCGCCAGGCCAGCACCGGCGGGGCCAGGGGCGACTGCGCCGGCACACCCGGCAGGCAGCGTGCCATTTGCTGCCACAACCACTGTGCCAGGTAGCTGAACTGCACCTGCGTGCACACCCCGCGGTGCTGGGCGATGGCCAGTGTCAGCGCCCGTCGCACGGCCGTGCTGGGCACGATGATCTGCTCGGCGGCAAACGCATCGGCCGGGCCGCGGCCCAGGTGGGCCAGCAGCAGGGCGGTCAGTGTCTCGAAGCGGTTGGCGTGGTGGATGTGCAGCATGCGGCCCGGGGCAGTCTAAGCCGGGGACCGCGTTGGTTGGCTGGGTGATTGGCTGGCTGTCGCTGGTTCAGCCCGTGCGCACGTCGGCCTCGCGTCGGCGTACCCGCCACAGCGCCAACAGGCCGCCTGTGGCCCACAGTGCCCAAGTGCTGGGTTCGGGCACGGCACTGGGCGAGCCCATGGCATTGATCTCGTCCAGCGACGCCCAATGGCTGCCGCCCACTACCCGGTATTCCAGCCAGCGCGCCACCGGCTGCGCCGCGCCGGCCCAGGCGTAGGTGTCGGTCAGGGCAGCGACGTTGCCGGTCAGGTCGGTCAGGGTGCCGCTGCCCAGCAGTTGCCAGGTGCTGGCGTCGGCACTGCCGCGCAGTTCATAGACGTTCGTGTAGCCCTGCCAGGCCCCTGCGTTGTCGCCAAAACGCAGACTCACAGTCGACAGAAGGTAGGCCGCGCCGAAGTCGACCCGAACCCATTGCGGATTGGCTGCCGTGCCAAGGGTGCCGCCACTCCAGACGCCTGCGCCGGAGGAAGGCACGTAGGGCCTGTTGTCGATGATGTTGCGGTCAGAGAACGCGCCCGCACTGCCGCAGGTCAGCAAATAGCAGCCACTGGCGCTGGTGCTGACGCCGGGCAGGTCCGTCAGTTCGACGTTGGCCCAAGCGGCCGGTGCTGCGGCCAGGGCGCCGAGGGTTGCTGCGGCCACGAGGGCTCGACGGCAGGCGGGACGGTGGTGGGTGCGGAACATGCAAACTCCTTGGACGGTGGTGGTGATGCAAGCCTCCATCCAACCGCGCGGGTAGGGCAGTTCGGCTTGAACCTACTCCCGTTCGCAAGCTGCAGTTCCCGCAAGGCTCACGCCGGGTCGGCTTACCCCGCGTTTGCGGGGGGCAACGTGTCGCGGAAACCAGGCTGGGTCAGCGCGGCACGATACGCTGGATGCGGCCGTCGTCGCTGCTGCCCCACAGGGCGCCGTCGGGCCCCTGCACCAAGCTGCGCCAGCGCGTGGCGGGCAGGTCGGCGGTGACGACTCCGGCCGCCTTGCCGCTGGCGTCCAGCGCCAGGATGTCCAGCCTTTGCGCTCGCATGAGTCCTATCGCGAGCTGGCCGTTCCAGGCGCCCCAGGCGCTGCCTGACAGAAACTCTGCCGGGCCCATGCCTTCGGAGCGTTCCCGGTTGTTCCACACCGGACGCATGGCCTGCGGGAAGCGTTCGATGTCGGTCATCGGCATCGTCCTCGGGGTGCCCGAATAGCCACAGTACCCGTCGCGGCAGTTCAGGTCGTCGCGCTTGCGCGGGTCCCAGCCGCCGTTGCCGC
>ENA-OBIT01000483-OBIT01000483.1-metagenomes-genome-assembly--contig:-NODE-483-length-17486-cov-9.14457_pt1 | contig 17486 bp, 12 predicted proteins | sample MGYA00153386_OBIT01 | MGnify analysis MGYA00153386
AGTCTGGGCGATGTCGGAAATGTCAAATGTTGTTTCGATCGATGATTAAGCATCAAAAACCCGCCCGAACCCAAGATGTGGGGGAAATCGCTGTTTTCACCTGAATCGGAACTCAAATGTTAGAGATCGAGATATAGATTAGTACATGGGGAATAATACTTAGGCTTATGACGAAATATACCGAGCCGGATCTGGCTAAATTGTGTTTTCTATGTCTCTCCCAACATTTTTCCTGGCTAACCATCAATGGAATGTTGTGGATTCTGCGAACGGGAGCGCCGTGGCGCGATCTACCAGGACGTTATGGTGCATGGGAAACAGTAGCAGGTCGATTTTACCGTTGGTGTAAAAATGGACTTTGGCAGAAAATTTTACAGTCTTTGCAGCAACAGGCTGATGCTTTGGGGCAGTTAGATTGGGAAGTACATTATGTAGATGGTAGTGTGATCCGTGCTCACCAACATGCGGCCGGAGCAAAAAGGGGGAGCTAAAGTCTGATAGTGAGTTGCCATTCATTGAACAGGTGCAGCAACGAGAAGCTCTGGGACGTTCCAAAGACGGCTTTAGTACCAAGATCCATCTGCGCTGTGATGGCAATGGCAAACCTGTTACATTCTTGCTCACCGTGGGTGAACGTCATGAAGCAGTAGTGTTTGAGCAATTAATGGCACAAGGAGCAGTAAAACGCTCAAGAGTTGGTCGCCCCCGCCTACGCCCCAAGCGAGTAGTTGGCGATAAGGGTTATAGCAGTGGTAATATTCGGCGTTATTTGCGGAGGCGCGGCATTCGGTTAACAATTCCACGTAAGTCGAATGAACGCAGACGAGGTAAGTTTGACAAATCAATTTATCGCCAAAGAAATCGGGTCGAGCGATGTTTCAGAGGATGTTTGGAAAGTATAAATAGACACTAGTAAAAAAAGCTTCCAAGAGTTGTTAGGCTGGATAAAATTCTTAAGTCTAAACAGCCATCAAGGAAGCGATGACTCAATCGTACACGACAGAATTAACAATCGAACAGTACGAACTATTATCAACACTGCTACCACCAGAAACAGCGACAGGAAGACCACGGACAGTAAATATGATGCTAGTCATCCAAGGAATTCTGTATGTGTTAGCCAGTGGTTGCGCGTGGCGACTGATGCCAACAGAGTATCCAGCATACTCAACGGTCTATTACTATTTCCGAAAATGGCGTAACGACGGGAGTTGGAAACAAATGCATGACCGATTAGTCGCATGGGTCAGGGTAGCAGAAGACCGCAATGCTAGTCCTAGCGTTGGTAGTGTAGATTCGCAAACAGTAGCAACAGCAGTGATGGTCAGTGATACGGTCGGGTATGATGCGGGAAAGAAACTCAAAGGGCGCAAACGCTTTACTTTGGTTGATACACTGGGCTTGCTACTGATGGTTAAAGTCGTCGCTGCCAATGTCCCCGAACGAGAGGGAGCCAAGCAATTGCTCTCTGACATGAAACAAGAAGACGACAGAGTGCCTCGGTTAACGCGGATTTGGTTTGATGGCGGTTTTTCAGGGCCGGATTTCCTCCACTGGGTCATGGATACTTGTCACTGGATTGTTGATGTTGTGCTTCGACCTAATGGCAGCAAGGGTTTCGTTCTTTTGCCTAAGCGTTGGACTGTTGAACGAACTTACGGTTGGTTGCATTGGTGTCGTCGTCTCAATGTTGATTATGAGCGTTTACCAGCTTCCGCTGAGGCTTTCATCCACATCGCCATGATTCGACTTATGCTACGCAGACTTGCCTGAATATTTTATACTCTCCGTATTTCCAAACATCCTCTTAGAAGCCGATGCGGAGGAAGAACTCCCCGAAGATATTGGAACTCAACAGAAACGTACTCGCAAAACATCAGTAGCGATCCACAAATGGAGCTACAACCGTTTATCAAGATATATCAGATTACTATGACATAGGTGGCGCACCCACGCAACAAGGGTTCAGCTTTTATTTTATAGAAGTAGAGACTTTCCTCTAGCGACAGTGCCGAAACGATCCCGTGCGAGGGATACATACCTAAATATTGCTTCTTGACAAACCTATAGCGGAGTCAAAACTCCTAGAGGCTTTGCCAAAAGCTTTAATCTCATATACTGCCTTGGGTTTCTTGTTTGTCTACAAACTTTTTTCCGGAGTTCGGGCAAGCAAAAATATTATTTAAGACAGCTTTGCCAAATATTGTACTACAAACCTTGTTTGCCAAGTATTTGAGATTGTTGGAGTTGCAACACTCCTTCTGACCAAAGGTGGGTTGAAAGCATACTTGACGCAACGAGCTTGCAGATCGATTAGTTCGGGGTTGCAACACTCCTTCTGACCAAAGGTGGGTTGAAAGATTGGGCTTTCAATTAATCTGAGGATCGAATAGCTGGGTTGCAACATTCCTTCTGACCAAAGGTGGGTTGAAAGCCATCCGCGTTGAAAGCCATCCGCGTTGATAGTGCTGGATTGATTGTCTAGTTGCAACACTCTTTCTGATCAAAGGTGGGTTGAAAGAAGATGAGATGCCACGGACGAATAAATTGCCTTGGTTGAAAAAAGAACTAATAGCATCTCATAGTCCCAAGTTTGCTGAGGTTGAAACTGAAATTTGGCTGAGATCGAGTCGCTCAGATTTATACTAAAAAAACGACAATTCTCTCACGATAAGGGTTTGGAGCGCATCTTGGACATTAATTATGTAAAACTGACAAATATCGATGAAATCTACAGTACACCTGTCTCCATCGCCAGTGGCTGAGGAGCTGATGGGTATTCACATCATTGCAGTTCGGTTTTACACCTGCGATCGAGTGTCGCAGATCCGTTATTCTCTTGAGAGTGAGTCTTAAAGATTTTGGATAAATTGTGGTCAGAAAGTGGTTGCTCCCAACATTAAGCGAAGTATTGACCAAAGCAGAACCGACTGGAATCGATCTGCTCGTACCCGAATTTAATCCTCCAGATCCTCATCCATCTACAGATCGGCAGCAATTGCAGATTCGAGCCGAAAGTCAGTGGCAAAGCGCGATCGCATCTGTAGAAACCTTACTATTAAAATCATTGCCCAGTCCGATTGGCGTTCAGGATCTGAGCGAGGAAACAGTCATCGAAGGGTTGCTGATTACCGCACCGCTACCCCTATTCAGTCATCCGGCGATCGTTTCCCAACTGCAAACGATTACATTCACCACTCCACATTCCAACCGTCAATTACTTCCCTGTAAGTCTACAGGAAGCGATCGAGATCTCGACCAATCCCATCATTTCCCGATCGAATTACTCCCCACCGATCCCCTCGCCGACGAACGCTTTTGTCTGGTTTTAACCAATCGATTTAGCCTAGTGGTAGTTCTGGGCGAGGAAAATGGTGTGCCAAGCTGTCAATTTTCCTTCGATCCTGACGATCTAGATCTGGCGTGGAAATCTTTACGGGGGCGAATGATGCTCACAGCACCTCACCACCTCTCATATTTAGATGAACTAGCCGCGCAATTTAGCCCGATCGAGCCTGATTATCGATGTGTGATGGCATTTGGTCAATATCTATTGGAACACCAGCCTGTCGCCACACTAGCCCCCGTTCAGCCGACAGTAGAAGTACCGACCAAACTCGCGGCTGATGTCGAACTGATCCAAGCACTCACTCACGAAATCCGCACTCCGCTGACTACCATCCGCACGATGACGCGGCTGTTGTTGCGTCAGCCGGATTTGTCCCCGCGAGTACTAAAACGCCTGAGTGCGATCGATCGGGAGTGTACCGAGCAGATTAACCGGATGGAATTGATTTTTAGTGCGGTAGAATTGGCGACTACTCAGCCATCCCAAGCGGTAGATCTCACCACGATGTCGATTAGCCAACTCCTAGAGCAAAGTCTCCCGCAGTGGCAACAACAAGCCGAACGTCGGAATCTGGATTTAGCTGTAGATATTCCCCACCAACTCCCCGCCGTTGTCAGTAATCCCACGATCCTCGATCGAGTATTGACTGGATTGGTTGAAAACTTTACGCGCAATCTTCCCTCTGGCAGCCGGATTCAAGTCGAAGTTACTCCCGTTGGCGACAGGTTAAAATTACAGCTCCAATCTCAACAAGAAGCCGACGAACACCCCCATACTACCCACAAGCAGCGACACTCGATCGGACAATTACTCACTTTTCAGCCAGAGACAGGCAATCTCAGTCTCAACATGAATGTGACTAAAAATCTCTTTCAACTCCTGGGTGGTAAACTAATCGTCCGCCAACATCCTCAACAAGGCGAAGTATTGACAATTTTCCTCCCACTGTCGATGATTGCTCAGAGTTAGGCTTTGGGGATTAGGCTTTAGGCTTTAGGGATTAGGCTTTAGATTTTGGGCTTTAGGCTTTAGGTTTTAGGATCGAGGCGTTAGGTTTTAGGGGCTTACTATTAAATAATCTATTAATCATTCCTGGGTTAATATGTTATTGCGTAGCATAACCCTACTCCCTAATCCCTAATCTCTAATCCCTAAAACCTAAAGCCTAAAGCCTAAAGCCTAATTATGTGGTTTGTCAAAATTGAAACTGGAATAGTTCCCAAGCCGGAATTCGATCGATATATCCCCGCACACAAAGCCTATGTCCAAGATCTGATCGATCGAGGACATCAAGCCAAAACTGGATACTGGGGAGAATATGGCGGCGGAATGATGTTATTTCAAGCTGATTCTCTCGCTCAAGCCGAGCAAATCGTCGCAGCCGATCCGCTGATCCAAAACCATTGTGTTTCCTACAAACTGCACGAATGGCGAATCACTCTAGGCGGTGATTAAACAGTTGACAGTTCACTGGATTTCTTTGGGTTAATCTGGTTTTCTCGCATCAGTACTATTACCGTAATTATTGACTATCAATCGCTCAATTAAAGATCTGTCAGACTCTCAGCGTTACTACTCCTCAATGCTAACAAGACTTGTCCGGTAGATACTATTTGTCCGGGCGTACAATAAACAATATCGATCGATCCTGTTTCCTCTGCTTCGATCGTCATTTCCATTTTCATCGCTTCCAGAATTACTAGTTTATCGCCTGGATTTACTAGATCTCCTGGCTTCACTAAAACTTGCCATACATTGGCGGTTAAATGTGCGACGATCGGCGTACAGTTGAGTGGTAAATCTAGAGTTGGTGGGGGCGGATCAGCTTCTGGTTCTATGGCTTGTCTGGTGAATTCTCCAGCGGCTGCCCAGGCATTTCTTTCGGCTTGAAATGCCGCTTGTTGGGTATTTTTAAATCTAGCCACATCATCGGCATTATCGGTAAGAAACTGTTGATATGCCGATAGGCTGAATGTTGTTTCTTCGACTTTTAATTTGACCCGTCCATAAATCAGATCTTCCCGATATTGTAATAGTTCTGTTGGCGAAACTGGGAAATATCTAATTTGGTCGAAGAAGCGTAACAACCACGGTTTGGTAAAGTCTGCCGTCTGACGATAACGATTCCAAATCGGCACGGTACGACCGACAAATTGATAACCGCCGGGGCCTTCCATCCCGTAGATACACATGTATGCGCCGCCGATACCGACAGCATTTTCTGGTGTCCAAGTCCGAGCGGGATTATATTTGGTCGTGACTAAGCGATGGCGCGGATCGATTGGGGTAGCGACGGGCGCACCTAAATAAACATCGCCCAATCCTAATACTAAATAGCTGGCGGCAAAAACAATTTCGCGAACGGATTCGAGCGAATCTAAACCATTAATTCTCCGAATAAATTCGATATTACTCGGACACCACGGTGCATCATCGCGGACGGATTGGATATATTTGTCGATCGCCAGTCGGGTCGAATCATCGTCCCAAGATAGGGGTAAATGTACGATGCGGGTGGGTATGAATAACTCGTCGATGTTTTGTAAATTAGACCGACCGATCGTTAATAAATCCAACAATTCGCATTCTGGTAAAATGCGACTATCGTAGTGAATTTGGAGCGAGCGAATGCCTGGGGTTAAGTCGATAATCCCCTCGAGCGGATTAGCTTTGAGCCATTCCATTAAGGCGTGAATCTGGAATCGCAAGTTGAGATCGAGAACTAATTCGCCATATTCAATTAATAGATATTTATCACCCGATCGACGATAGGTAGTTAGACTGTCACTAGCAGCTAATTTATCTACTAACAATATTTGTTCTGGAGCATCATCTCTTACTTCAGATATAAGCGTGTCAATCTCTCGATCTTGGGCGAGTTCTAAGGCATTGGCTCGCTCGAGCGAGATTGGGTAAAATCGAACTTTATCCCCCGGTTTGAGTTGCCCGATTTTCCATAATTCTGCTTGAACGATCGTCGCAGGACAGACAAAACCGCCCAAACTGGGGCCATCGTGGGCGAGAATAATCGGCATATCGCCCGTAAAATCGACAGTCCCGATCGCATAAGCATTATCGTGGATATTGGAGGGATGCAAGCCCGCCTCACCACCATCAGTTCGCGCCCAGACTGGTTTGGGGCCGATCAGGCGAATTCCCGTCCGTGCTGAATTGTGATGGATTTCCCAGTCGGTTGCAAAAAACATCTCGATATCTTCAGGCGTAAAGAAATCTGGCGCACCGTGAGGGCCATAAATTACCCCGATTTCCCAATGATTCGTATAGCTGGGAATTAATTCGAGAGCGAGACTGATTTGGGGAATACTTTCAGCCGAATCGTTGAGATGCAAGACATCTCCAGTGCGTAAAGTTCTGCCCCCATGCCCGCCAAATTGACCGAGAGTGAAGGTAGATTTGCTGCCGAGATAGTTGGGAACATCAAAGCCGCCAGCGACGGTGAGATAGCTTCTATAGCCATTTCCAGTAATGCTGGCTAGTTTTAAAACACTACCTGTTTTGACATGTACAACCGTCCACCAAGGCACGGGTGCGCCGTCGAGGGTGGCTGACATCTGCGCTCCCGTCAGACAAATCGATCGATCGCAATTGAAGCGGATTTTTGGCCCCGACACCGTACATTCCAAGCCAGCGGCATCTGGGGGGTTATTTAGGAGTCGGTTCCCCAGTCGAAATGCTAAATGGTCGATCGGGCCAGATGGCGGTACGCCGACATCCCAGTAACCGATTCGTCCGGGATAATCTTGAATGGTGGTATAGGTACCAGGATCGAGAATATCGATCGATCGGGGCTGATAATTGAGAGTATTTAAAAACCGCGTATGGACATTTCCAGCTTGATATTCAGGATCGGAAATTGCTTGAAATAAGTAATTGAGATTGGTTTCAATTCCGGCGATCGTGGTGTTTTTTAGGGTAGTTTGAAGTTGAGAAATTGCCGCATTTCGATCTCTACCATGCACCAAAACTTTCGCGAGTAATGGATCGTAATAAGGCGTGACCTCAGTTCCGGCGGCAATCCAACTATCGACCCGCACATCATCAGGGAAATTTACCGCTGTCAATAACCCCGCACTCGGTTGGAAATTATGATTGGCATCTTCGGCATAAATGCGGACTTGAATTGCGTGTCCTTGGGGTTGATATTGGTAATTAGTTAAATCGAGATCTGCTCCCGCAGCTAACCGTACCATCCATTCAACCAAATCGATGCCACTGACCAATTCTGTCACGCCATGTTCGACTTGGAGGCGGGTATTTACCTCCAAAAAATAGAACTCCTGACTATCAGCATCAACGATAAATTCTACCGTGCCTGCCGATCGATAGTTGACAGCTTTACCCAATTTGACAGCGGCTGAATATAGTTGCGATCGCAAGTTATCATCGATCCCTGGAGCGGGAGTTTCTTCGACTACTTTTTGATTGCGCCGTTGCAGCGAACAATCACGTTCTCCCAAAGCAATAACATTTCCTTTCCCATCACCAAAGATTTGGACTTCAATATGTCTGGCACGATCGAGATAACGCTCTAAAAAAATCCCACCTTGACTAAAATTTTGCCTGCTTAATCGATCGACTCGATCGAATGCTGCTGCTAAACTACTACTATCCCGACAGATTTCCATGCCAATTCCCCCACCGCCAGCCGTACTTTTGAGCATCACTGGATAACCAATCTCAGCCGCGATCGTTTCTGCCTGGGATTGACTCTGAAGTAGATCGCTCCCGACTAACATCGGAATGCCATTCTCAGCCGCGATCGAGCGAGCGGTATGTTTAAGTCCAAATTGTTGTAATTGAGCTGGTGTCGGGCCGATAAAAGCGATTTGGGCGGCTTCACAAGCTGTCGCAAATGCAGCATTTTCACTCAAGAACCCATAGCCAGGATGAATAGCTTGGACGCGATTTTCTAGAGCGATTTGCAAGATGCGATCGGCTTGTAAATAACTCTCAGCGGCGGTAGCTTTACCAACACAAAAAGATTCGGTCGCCATATTTACATGCTGTGCATATCGATCGATCTCAGAATATATCGCGATCGATTGGATGTTCAACCTGTCGAGGGTGCGGATGATTCTACAGGCGATTTCGCCGCGATTGGCAATCAGGATTCGTTGGCAGAGCCTCTCCGTTCGCGGAGCGTCCCGAAGGGAAGGAGAATCGAGCATTTAGTTTCACTCCCATAATAGTTACGTTAAAATTGAGCCACCAGCATTCGATCTTTTCTTTAATCTATGACAGATAGTATTAGCCCATCTCAACCCTCCCTCGGATTGCTGCTGCATGAAATTGAAGCAACTCCACCGGAGTATTGGACAGAGTTACTGGACACCTTGCGCCAGTTTCGACAGAACATACCATTAGCTACTTTACCGATGGTCAATGCCGAGCAAGCACAGAAGAATCAAGCCGCGATCGATCTTTTGGATTCTTGGCTGGACGACGATCGAGATGCTGCCGAACATCAGCAGACTTGGGACTTTTTAAAAACTGCTCTCGATTGATTTATGGCTTGTCCCAAATTACCAATCGAATTGGGGTGGGATTATAAGCATTACAGGGATTATTTACCTGTGGACAATTGGAGATTAATACCATCACATCCATCTGGGCTTGTAGCTCGACAATTTTACCTGCTTCAGAAATACCATCGACTATTTCCAAGCTACCATCGGCACTTACGGGCACATTCATATAGAAATTAATATTACTCACCAAATCCCGCTTATTCATCTCATACTTACTCAGTTCTAGTAAGTAGTTTTCCACACAGGCATGGAGATGTTTTTTGTGCAATCCATAGCGGACAGAATTACTCTCCATACTGCACGCACCGCCGACAGTATCGTGACGACCGCAGGTATCATTAATCACTGTCATCATCACATTCCCTTCATTGGAAATAATCTTGGTACCAGTAGTGATAAAGATATTGCCTTGACGAACGATCGTGTCGGGGGCACTATATCGCTCGGATGGATCGTGGGCGTTATACAATAGTGTATCGACGGCTTGATTGCCCTGGAGGTCGATAATGCGGAGGATATGACCGGATTTGACTACTCGCGACCACGGTTGACGTGCGGGAATTACTTCATCATAAATCGCATTTGTGGGATCGAGGATCGGCTGATAAATTGTAGAGATCATGTTTATTTTATTAGGATAATGATGTTGATGGATGTGAGATCGATTGTATAAATCTGTAGATGGCTTTGTTTATGCCATTAATCTCGATTGTACAAAAGATTTAATTCAAACCTGCCCACCCCACAAATTAATTGAAAATTGATTAATCCTGTGCAAATAGCGCATCGGTATTAATAAATCCGCGCAAAACTTCAAGATTTGCCGTCCGACATAGATCGTCAGGAGTAGGTACTGGCGATTTCCAGATGGTCAATTGAATTGGCTCAGGCTTGTATTCAGTGCTGGGATGTAGGACATGGGGACAATTAGACACGATCGCGAGGACATTCATTTCCGCCCGCAAATCGATATAACTACCCGCTTTTTTGCAAGTAATATCGTATTGTAAATCCCCATCTGGCGAGACAGTAACGCGACTAAAGAGATTAATATTTGGCATCAAATCCTTACGAGTTAGACCCCGTTTGCCCAAGGCTTTGAGAAAATTATTGCGCGAGTTGTTGAAGTCGCCGTCGCCGTATTTAGCCGTATTACTCGCTGCATTACTACAGCCGCAAATTAAGTCGTGACAGCCCGATGTATCGCTGGTAATCGAGCACAAGATTCTGCCCATATCCGAATACAGCACCATTCCCTGTTTGAGGAAGGCATTGAACTGGATTTTGGCTGTATCGGCAACATTCAGCCGTTCGATCGGGTTATCGGCATTGTAGCAGACGAGTGATACGCCGTGAGAGCCAGCCAAATCGGTAATGCGGAGCGTATTCCCGCGCTTGATGATGCCGTGCCAGTAATCGCCCCCAGGCAACTTTTCATTGAGTAGCACGAGACTGGGGTCGATTTCTGGATGTGTAGCAAGAGTATTGTTCATAACAAGTTCTGTAGATCGATCGCGTAATTAGGTCACAGGCGGGGAGGATCTCAATAGCCGAGGAAATCCACAGCAAAGCTGAAGTGGTTCTCCCGGGCTTTTATCCCGCCGTGTGACCGAATTAGTGGTGTGGCTCCACACCCAATCGGCTGCTTCTCTCGGACCAGTCATCGATGACGATCGATCGGAACCCTAGAAGCGATCCTGACTTGTATTGATGATTAATTTAAAATCATCATAGATGAATAATAGCAGATTAGATCTCAAAAGTGGAGCGATCGATCGAGTATCTTTTCAATTTTTGAATAAAAGTATCCTATAATACCTTTGGATATCTCAAAAACAACTGCGATCGATTGTTATCTCAATGGCAATTGTGCTTTTCGATACAAAATATTGAAGAGTAATGTTGGTAGTTTTGTTGGCAAAGCTACCGAAATCCCCACAGATTGAAGACTCAGCAAATTAGCTGAGTAAAATATAGGCAGCTTAATTTTTGAGATAGCAATTATAAATTAGTGAATATTTTCATGCAACCCCGATCGCTATTATCGACTTGTCTGTTGTTGACATCAGCTTTATTTCTTACGGTCAGTTGTAGCAATCCAGGTGCAAATAAGAAACCTACAGGAGAATCGGTAACTTCGCCAACCGCAGCTTCTAGTTCATCAGTTTCTGATTCCACAGATGTTAGATTGGGTTTTAGTGCGTGGCCTGGTTGGTTCCCTTGGCAAGTTACTCAAGACCAAAAAATATTTGCAGCTAATAAAATATCAACAGAACTCAAGTGGTTTGATGGCTACCTCGATTCTATTTCTGCTTTAAACGCGGGCAAGCTAGATGCTAATAGTCAAACCTTCGGAGATACGATCGCTTCGATCTCTGGAGGCGCAGATCTAGTAGTTGTATTGACAAATGATAACTCGACAGGCAATGATAAAGTCATCGTCAATAAAAATATTAAGTCAGTTGCCGATCTTAAAGGTAAAAAAGTTGCTGCCGAGGAAGGAACTGTAGATCACTTTTTATTATTACAGGGTTTAAAAAAAGCTGGCATGACAGCCAAAGATATTAAGTTTGTACCGCTGGAAACTGGTAAAGCTGCGGCGGCTTTTGCTGCTGGACAAGTAGATGCAGTTGCTGTATTTGCGCCTTTCACAACTCAAGCTCTCAAATTACCAGGAAGTAGGGAACTATTTAGTTCTAAAGATTTCCCTGGCTCAATTTCAGACCATTTGGTTTTCAATCGAAAATTTGTTAACGAACAGCCTGAAAAAGTCCAAGCAATGGTAGATAGTTGGTTTGCTACTTTAGACTATATTAAAGCTAATCCTGATGCTGCTAATAAAATTTTAGTCAAACGTGCGGGAGTTAGCGATAGTGAGTACAAAGCATACGCCCAAGGAACCAAGATTTTTACCGTAGCTGAAAACCTCAAAGCTTTTCAGGCTGGGAATGATATGAATTCTTTGCCATATGCGGCTACACAAATGAGTGCGTTTTTGATTGAGGCAGGGTTATCGAAGACAAAACCAGATCTAACTAAAGTATTTGATGACAGATTTGTAAAAGCATATGCAGCTAAAGCCAAGAAATAATCGCAATCGAGATTCATTAGATGCGGGAGCTAGATCTTCTTTACGGCCATCAGTATTCTGGAGATTGGTAGAAGATATTCCTCGGCCACTCAATTGGATTTTGAGTGGTATTTCGATCGGATTACCATTAATCTTGTGGTGGGGTATCACAACTTTTGGATCGATCGATTCTAAGTTTTTACCATCACCTGCTGCGGTCGTCAGTGCTTTTCAGAGATTATGGGCTACTGGAGAGTTACAACAAGATACAATTGCCAGTTTGTGGCGAGTAGGTGTCGGATTTTTCTTTTCAGCTTTATTTGCAATTCCAATCGGAATTATGATGGGCAGTTTTCGCAGTATTCGGGCGTTATTAGAGCCATTATTTGGTTTGATGCGCTATATGCCTGCACCAGCTTTTATTCCGCTCCTAATTCTCTATCAAGGTATCGATGAAGCACCCAAAGTTACGCTGATTTTTATCGGTACATTCTTCTTCAATGCCCTAATGGTAATGGATACGGTTAAATTTGTATCTAAAGATTTAATCGAAGCAACTTATATCTTAGGTGGAAATCGCTTGCAGACGCTATTAATGGTGATCTTTCCCCATGTGATTCCAGGTATTTTAGATGCTTGTCGGATCAATTTAGCTGCTGCATGGCAATTAGTCATCGTCGCCGAACTCATCGCTGCTACAGAAGGATTAGGGCGGAGAATTAGTGTGGCTGGGAGATTTTTAAGAACCGATGAGATTTTTGTTGGCATTATCGTTATCGGGACGATCGGACTAGTTTTAGACTTGTTATTTCAATATGTAATTAGAGTTTTTTGCAAGTGGTCTGAGCATAATTAGTTGCCGAAAATATCCAGATGTAGCTCTAAAATCAGTCATTCGGCGGTCGCTCGATCGGAGATGTTTGATGCTATAATTTGCCAATACTTACCTGCTTGGCGATCGACTAGATTGAAATCACTACTGGCACAAAATTAGATGTTTGTACAAATCGATAATCTATCCAAACAGTTCCAGACTCAAAATGGAAATCTAACCGTACTTAAAAACATTAATATCAATATCGATCGGGGTGAATTTGTCTGTATAGTAGGAGCCTCTGGTTCGGGAAAATCTACACTCCTCCGGCAAATTGCGGGACTCGATACGCCGAGCTGTGGTGAGATTCGGATTGCAGGGGTGCCAGTCAAAGGGCCGAGTCCCGATCGAGGCATGGTGTTTCAAAACTATACATTGTATCCGTGGTTGAGCATCCAGGAGAATACCGAGTTTGGTCTCAAACTACAAGGAGTATCCAAAAGAGAGCGACGAGAACGTGCTAGTTATTATCTCAATGTCGTCGGTTTGACTGACTTTGCCAGATGTTTGCCCAATGAATTATCTGGAGGGATGAAACAACGAGTCGCGATCGCGCGCGCTCTAGTATGCGAACCTCAAATATTATTAATGGACGAACCGTTTGGAGCCTTAGATATCCATACCAAAGAATCGATGCACGAATTTATTATCGATCTCTGGCAACGTACCAAAATTACGATTCTTTCCATTACTCACGATGTAGAAGAGGCAGTATTTCTCTCTAATCGGATCTTCGTACTTAGTTCTCGTCCTGGTACAGTTAAAAAAGAGATGACGATTAATTTAGCCGAGCGCGGTGCTAGCGTCAAACGTCACGCTATTTTTCAGGATTACCGCGATGAATTGATGATGTTGCTCCGTCAATATGGAGCGGAGGGCTTAATCGCAGCAAAAGTTTAGAACGCGGATCGCGGCTGTGTCGCGGTACTTTCAACTGATTTAGTGTAATTTCGCCAGCCACCAAAGTGGGTGATTTCCGGTTGTCCCTCACATAAGAACGGTTCGCCCAAAACTCCCAAAACTTCACGATTATCTGCTAATTTAATTTTGCCAATGCACAATCCAGCAGGTTCTTGGTGCAAGATTTGGGCTAATCCAGCTAGTGGTAACGACCAGATTTCGATCGAGATCGCCGCTCCGCCCTGACTCACTCTCATCATCGCGGGATGGCGATCGTCGATCGACCACAAGCGATAAATTGGCGCGGTTGTAGTTTCATAACCGAACTCTGCACCCACTTGTTGTAAATTACCATTTAGCTCCAAACCAAGCATCAAGGTTCCATTAACAGCCAGTTCGCAAGTATCTAACATATATTCGATATTAGCTCATAGTAAGATGTTGGAGAAATATAAAATTATACTTGCAAACATTCACATCTCGCACACAGGTCTATTTAATACTTAACGAAGTGCAGAAGCTATGGCTTCGGGGTTTAAATCCCCTACCTTTAGGTGGATTGTTTTTAGGCTGGGGATTGCCCCAGCCTAAAAACTTTGCTGTCAACTGTCAACTGTCAACTGTCAACTGTTCGTTGGAGCCAGGTAAAGTAAAATGTGGTACCATTGCCAAGTTCGGACTCCAGCTAAATCGTACCACCTTCGGCTTCGACAATTTTTTTGACAATTGCCAACCCGATCCCCGTACTGTCCGTTGGCGTAGCCTTTCCCTTGGAAATTCGATTTTGCGGATTCACGGCTTGGAAGATCTTAAACATCCGATCTTGATGTTCTGGTGCAATGCCTGAGCCATCATCGGACACCGCAAATTCATAGCAGTCACCGCGATCCTCGATCGAAATCTGAATCGAGCCATCGACTCGATCGTGATGTTTGATGCCATTACCGATGAGATTGGCAAATACCTGGAATAATGGTAGCCGCCGAGTCGATAGCATCGGCAGTTCGGGCGGTAGAGAGATCGTAAATGTGGGTGGTGGAACCACCGAATCGATGACATCTGCCAGCAATCGCGCCACTGCGACAGGTTCGATCGTATCCTCACTGCGCCCGACGCGGGCATAGTCGAGCAGTCCATCGATCGTCGCTGCCATCCGATTTACGCGGCTCCGTAAGAGGTTCATTTGCGATTGGGTATCGTCGGTGAGTTGTCCGTCCAAGTCGTCTTCAATCCACTGAGATAGATTGGCAACTGCGCGTAGGGGTGCTTTGAGATCGTGGGATACGACATACACAAATGAGTCTAGCTCTCGGTTGCGCTCTTCAAGATCGGCTTGGATTTGCTTACGCTCGGTAATATCGTACCCTTCGGCAATCAGGTTCACAATTCGACCGTCTTCGTCAAACATCGGCTTGAGCGAAAAGTCAGTAGTCATCGCATTGCCATTCCCATCGGGAAATTGGACTTCATAGCGGATGACTTCGCCCCTAGCTGCCCGATCGATCGCGTCGATGAGTTGTTGCTGTAGCTGCTCTGTATGCCACCAGGGTGTCTCCCAAAACTTTTGACCGACGATTTCGGACGATTGAGCGGAGATTGAGTCTAATGACGCTTGATTTGCTTCTAGTAGCACTCCATTGAGATCTACTCGTCCGATCAGCTCGAAAGTCTGCTCGAACATAAATCTCCGCATCCGTTCGCTCTCCTGCAAGGCTGCTTCAGTTCGCTTGCGCTCGGTAATATCTCGACCGACACTGTACCAACAATTGCTCTGCTGGTATGGTGTCGCATTCCATGACACCCAGACAATTGAGCCATCTTGACACTGACACCGATTCTCGAAGTCAACTACGCTCTGACCGTTTGCCAAGCTGTGTGCGGCAGCCAGGGTAGATGCGCGATCTTCGGGATGCACGAAGTCGATAAAGGGTCGGGAGATAAATTCAGTTTCAGCAAAACCCAACAGTCGCTCGAAAGCCGGATTGATCCGCTCGAAATACCCCTCGAAATTGCCGATCGCCAGGAGATCTAGCGACCGATCGAAGAATCGATCGCGCTCTTGCTCGGCGGATAGTCGCGCCGCCTCCAGGCGTTTGCGATCGGTAATCTCTTTCACCACATTATTGACCCCAATGACGCGCCCGCGCTCGTCGGTCTGCGGATAAAAGCTCGCGAGCCACCACCGCTTTACTCCAAATTGGGAGATGTTGGTACCATTCACCTCTAGATCGATAACTGGTTCACCCGACTCCATTACTTGCCGATACAGCGGCTCGATGGCATCAGCTACTTCTGGTAAAACCTCCCAAAAAGTTCGCCCGATATGCTCGGCAACACTCAAACCATTGATTTGTGCCAACTGCTCGTTGATCCGCACGTAGCGAAAATCGGTATCCACAAAGCACAAGCCCACCGGAGCCATCTGATAGATCGATTCGATTTCGCCCAATTGCTGCCCAACGATCGCCTGTGCTGCCCGCGTTTGCTCTTCTTGCGCTCTCAATGCTTGCACCGCTCGTGCTTCGGCGACGAAAGACCATAGCTGCGTGACGAGGGTTTGCATCAGTTTGATTTCATCATCGCGCCAGATCCGCGCGTTTTGACTGGTATTCAGATGCAGGGTCATCACCCAGCGACCTTCTTCATCCAGACAGGGAATGCTGGCAAATGCCCTAATGCCCACCTGCCGATAGTTATCACTATGAGCTGCCGTCAGCGGATCGGCGATGACATCAGAGATCGCTATTGGTTTGCCTGCAAGCAGGGCAGCTTGGAGTGTTGGTGACGCAAACTCGTCGATCGAATACTCCCCAATTATACTGCCCACACCATTTCGATCCCAGTCGCGCGCAATCGTTGCCAGTCCTTTCTCTAGATTGACTTCAAACCACGTTGCTCGATCGACATCCAGATATTTACCCAGACTCTTGACGGCTTCCCATTGGATGGCTTCAGGATCGGTGAGTTGCCGTAGCCGTTGCATCAGTTCGTAGAGAAACCCGTCGTTGAGTTCGGCGATTTTGCGAACGGTAATATCGCGCGAAACTGATAAAATTTGGCTGACTTGTCCATCGGCAGCGAGGATCGGTGTCACAATTACTTCCCACCATTTCGGCGTACCTTTATGAGTCGCACAATAACCATCAAACCGACCGACTTCCCCTACTAAGGCGATGCTAAAAGCAGTTTGAGCCGATTCTCGGTCGCAATCTTGCCAGAATTCGAGCCATTGACTATTAGCGACAGTCGAGAAGTCATCAATTTCCATCAGTGACTGTCCGTAATCGTTCATATAAATCAAACGACCTGCTAAGTCCACAACTTTGATACAGTCGCGATTACTCTCTAAGATGCGACGGGTTAATTCTTCATTCTGGCGCAGTAGTTCTTCATCGCGCTTCCGTTTGGTGATATCACGCCCGCTGGAATAGATTAAGTTACGCTCTGGTTCTAGGATCGCACTCCACAAAATCCACCGATAAGATCCATCTCGGCAGTGATAGCGATTCTCAAAATTAACTAACAAATTACCTGCGCTCAAGCTGTCAAACACAGCCATCGTTGCTGCGATATCGTCAGGATGTAAGAAGTCGATAAAGGGTTGTGCCATCATTTCGGCACTAGTGAAACCGAGAACTTGTTCGCAAGCTGGATTGATCCGCGCGAAATACCCATCCAGATTGACAACTCCCAGCAGATCGATCGATATATCGAAAAAGCGATCGATCTCTCGTTCGGCGAAGA
>ENA-OBIT01000486-OBIT01000486.1-metagenomes-genome-assembly--contig:-NODE-486-length-17459-cov-5.75454_pt1 | contig 17459 bp, 17 predicted proteins | sample MGYA00153386_OBIT01 | MGnify analysis MGYA00153386
CGCTCCAGTTGGTCGGCACGCTGGTCGCGGCATTGGCGTCGTTGGGGGTGAACCCGCCATTGGCATTGCCGAGCCAATCGCTGAGCTGGCCATTGGTGTTGCGCCACAGGATATCGTCGCGCCCGTCGCCATTGAAATCGCCGGTGCCCACAATGGTCCAGCTGGTCGGGACAACGCTGAACGCATTGGCGTCATTGCCGACAAACCCGCCATTGGCCTGGCCGAGCCAGTCGGACAGCTGGCCGGTCGTGCTGCGCCACAAGATGTCGCTGCGGCCGTCGCCGTTGAAGTCGTTGCGGACGTCGTTGATCACCGGCGGCGGGACGATCGCCTGGATCGCCAGTTGCACACCCCCGCCCAAAGCCGCGCTCGCCACCAGCGTACCCGACACGCCCCCGGTCAGGGTCAGCGTGCCCCCGGTGTAGGTCAGGGTCGAGCCCGCGATGCTGAACGCAAAACCCGCCAGCGTCGCATCGCTGAAGACGATCTTGTCGGCGCTGGTAAAATCGGTGATCGTGTCGCCGATAAGCCCCGCAGCGGTGTCAAGGAACGTGTCCGCGCCAGCACCGCCGGTAAGGCGGTCCGCGCCGAGGCCGCCGGTAAGCTGGTTGGCAAATGAATCGCCGACCAGAATGTCGGCAAACCCGCTGCCCAGCACATTTTCAATTTCGATCAAGGTGTCGGTGCCAACCCCGGCCGCGTCCAGATTGCCGATCGACGCGCCGGTCCCATTGGCGAGATTGACCGTCACTGCAGCAAACGCGTTGGCGTAGCTGACCGTATCGCTGCCGCCATCGCCATCGAGCGTGTCATTGCCCCCGCCGCCGATCAAAGTGTCGTTGCCGCCGCCGCCGTTGATCAGGTCGATTCCGCCGCCGCCACTCAGAATATTGTTGGCTGCGTTGCCGACCACGACGTCATCGCCCGAGCCCGCATAAGCATTTTCGATCAATGTCCCGGCGGCGATCGTGACGTTGCCGATCCCGCCACCGACGTTCGAGAAAATTTCCGACGTCAGCTCGATCCGCTGGCTGTTCGAATAGCCAGAATAATCGAGTGTATCGATCCCGCCGTTGTCGAAGATGGTGTAAGCCGCAGGCGTAACGCCGTCGGCCGCATTAAATTCGGTCCGGCCGCTGGTGTTGCCGAAGCCGTAGGTCGTGTCGCCGGTGCGGGTGGTCGTCGACAGGCCATAGAGCGTCTGGATTGCGCGAATGTCGGCCACCATCGGGGTGGTCGCGTAGAGGCGGCTATAGCCGAGCCCGGCATAGTAAGTGTTCTCGGCCTGGTCGAAATAGGACATGATCGACGACGTCCACGCGTCGTTGGCGAACAAGGCGTCGGCCGCATAAGTGGCGGTTGAATTGTAATTGCCGGCATGGCCGAGCCCGAGCGCATGGCCAATCTCGTGGATGTAGGTCTGGAACGAATAGGAATTGAGCGAGGTGCCGTAATTCGTCAGCCACTGGGTCGAGACGTTGACGTTCGCCGAAGACGTGATTCCGCCGCTCCAGATGCCATCGGCATAAGCGCCGGCCGCATTGTCGTCGAACACGATCTGGCCGCCGGTCGCGACCTCGTTGAAGCTGATGCCGATGACATCGCCCCACAACAGCAACGCCTGACGGGCCAAATTCTGGCCAGGAGCGGTAAGTCCGGTCAGATTGACCGAGATCGAGCCGCCCTGCGTCACCGCAAAATGATGGTTGTCGCCGCCCCAGTAACCGTTGACCAATTGATCGGCGATGGTCGCATAAGATGCCACCGCTGGCGGGGCCCAGTTGACGACATTGAGCTGGTAGGTGCCGACGTAGGCGTTGTTAAAGGCCGCGACGTCGAGGTAATAGCTGCCCGTGGTCGGTGCGGTAAAAACGATCTTCGAGTTGCGGTTCCCGCCCGTGCTGATATCGTCATTCTCGGCCAGCAACGTCGTTCCCGACGAATCGTACAGCCGAAGATACGGATCCTCGAGCGTGATGCCGTTGAGGGTGATGGTGATCTTTTGCCCGGCGACCAGGTCGACGCGAATAAAATCATGATCGCCATTGATCTCGAGCGTATCGCTGAGCGATCCGCCAACAGCGATGACCGACGTTGTTGAAATATTACCAGGAATATCCGGCACTGAACCCACCCACTGCTACAGACTGACACCATAGATACGACGACGAACGGTCAAGATATGCAACGTCCGTGGTCGAAGCGAAACATGAATCGCTGGCAAAGATAAAAGGCTGCCAACTCAATAACTATCGTTGATGGGCACGGGCGACCGTGCCGACCAGCGAGGCCGCGAACCGATCGATCGAATCGCGCCCCAGCGCGCGATCGCTGACCGCCATTTTCTGTTCGGGAAGCACCCTGCCGTCGACCGTGGTCAGCGTCGCGGCGAGCGACGACGCGCCAAGCACGCGGATTTCGACGGTGAAGACCGGGCCAGGCGACTGCGCCGCAGCATGCGCGATCGCCGCGCAAATCGAATCGGCGCCGCCAACGTCGGCGGGAAGCTTGTCAGCGCCGATGACGTGGCATCGCGCGGTCGAAGGGGCAGGCGAGTTCATTGCGCAAGCGCTCCCGGCAATCGAGGCTGCCACCGGCAATATCGCAAGGGCAGTTTTCCCAAACACGCAAATTCCCCGCTGCGTCAATCACTTCGCCGCCTATCGGCAAAATGAAACCAAGACAATAGTGCAAATTCAATCAGTTACTTAGCTATAGATCACCACGAAGCAGATTGACTCAAGATGAACCGCCGATCACCGCCGCAACCGATCGATCCCAGGCGGCGATGCGTGATGCTCGAAATGCCTTGGTTGTCGCTGGTGCGAACTGGTCGCCAGTGCGGCGCATCGCGGCGGCGGCGGCGCGCAGCGACGGCTGGAGCCCGGCCCCGACCGCGGCCAGCATCGCCGCGCCAAGCGCGCTGCTTTCGACATTGGCCGGACGATCGACCGCGATGCCGAGAACGTCGGCGAGGTCCTGCGCGAGGAAGTCGTTGCTTGCCATGCCGCCGTCGATCCTGAGGCATGACCAGGTTACGCCATCGGCGGCGAAGGCGCGCTGGAGTTCGGCCGACTGGTTGGCGACGGCTTCAAGCGCCGCGCGGACGAGATGGGCGCGACTGGTGCCAAGCGTCAGCCCGAGGATCGCGCCGCGCGCGTGCGGCCGCCAATGCGGCGCGCCGAGGCCGGCGAAGGCGGGGATGATGTGGACTCCATTGCTGTCGGCAACCGATCGCACGAGGGCCTCGCAATCGTCCGATCCGGCGATCAGCCCGAGTTCGTCGCGCAGCCAGGGAATCATCTGCCCGGCGACGAACAACGAGCCTTCGAGTGCGTAAGCGCGGGTCGCGCCAAGTTGCCAAGCGACGGTCGACAGCAAGCGATGCGCGGAGACTGGCGGCGTGTCGCCCGCGTGGCTCAGGATGAACGCGCCGGTGCCATAGGTCGCCTTGGTATCGCCGGGGTCGAAACAGGCCTGGCCGATCGCCGCCGCCTGCTGGTCGCCGGTCATGCCGGTGATCGGAATCGGACGGCCGAAATGGTCGGGCGAGGTCACGCCGATCGGGCCCGCGCAATCGACGATTTCGGGGAGCGCGGCGCGGGGGACACCGAACAGGTCGCACAGGCCTTCGTCCCAACCGCCGCGCAAATCCATCAGCTGCGTGCGCGAGGCGTTGGTGGCATCGGTGACGTGCAGGCCGCCGGTGAGCTTGAACACCAGCCAGCTGTCGATCGTGCCGATGCACAGGCGGTTCCCGGCGTCGCGCAGTTGCGGCCAGTGATCGAGCGCCCAGGCGATCTTGGTGGCGCTGAAATAGGGGTCGAGCAGCAGGCCGGTGGTCGACTGTACGAGCGGCTCGTGACCGGCATCGCGCAAGGCGGCGCAAGCGTCGGCGGTGCGGCGGTCCTGCCACACGATGGCGGGAGCCAGCGCGGCGCCGGTCGAGCGGTCCCAGAAGACGATCGTTTCGCGCTGGTTGGTGATCCCGATCGCGGCGATCTGGTTCACCTGGTCGCCGACCGCCTCGCGCGCGGCCTCGAGCGTCAGTTGCCAAATCTGCTCGGCATCCTGCTCGACCCAGCCGGGCTGCGGGTAATGGGTTGGCACCTCGCGCTGCGCCATCGCGCTCGTCCGGCCGTCGCCATCGACCAGCATCGCGCGGGTGCTCGACGTGCCTTCATCGATGACCAGCAACTGCTCGCTCATCGCCATTGCGTAGACCGCCGTCCGACGGTCGGCTAGTCGATTGAGAATGGCGGCGGGCAATCATGAGACGCGCAGCAGCGAGCGCGCGGCGGGGCTGCTGCTGATCGCGGCGGCGGCGGCGGCGCTGCTGATCGCCAATTCGCCGCTCGCCCACGCGTGGCACGATGTGCTCGAACATCCACTGGGGATCATGCTGCCGCGCGTCGGCGCGCTGACCCCGCATGTGCTGGTCGCCGACGGGTTGATGACGATGTTCTTCCTGCTCGTCGGGCTGGAAGTGAAGCGGGAATATTATGAGGGACGATTGGCGAGCCCGAGCGCGCGGCGGCTGCCGATCATCGCCGCGGCAAGCGGGATGGCGGTGCCGGCACTGGTCTACCTGCTGGCGACCGGGTTCGACCCCGCGTTGCGGCGCGGCTGGGCGATCCCGACCGCGACCGATATCGCCTTTGCAATCGGCATTTTGGCATTGCTCGGCCCGCGCGTGCCGCCGGCAATCAAGCTGCTGCTGGTGACGATCGCGATCGTCGACGATATTGGCGCGGTGCTGGTGATCGCGCTGGCCTACACCGCCGAGATCAACGTCATCGCGCTCGGCGCGGCGCTGGTGGTGGCAGCGGGGATGGCGGCGCTGGGCCAGTTCGGGGTGCGCAAATTGTGGCCCTTCATGATCGGCTTCGGCCTGCTGTGGCTGCTGGTGCTGGCGAGCGGGGTGCATGCGACCATCGCCGGGGTGCTGGCAGCGCTGACCATCCCATTGGGCAAGGGCGAGCCGCGCTCACCGCTCAAGCGGCTCGAGCATCGCATCCACCCGTGGGTGATGTTCGGCGTGGTGCCGTTGTTCGGGCTGGTGACTGCGGGCGTGACATTGCACGGCGGGGTCGGCGCGGCGCTCGAGCCGCTGCCGCTGCCGCTGGCGGTGATGCTCGGGCTGATTATCGGCAAGCAAATCGGCGTGTTCGGCGCGATCTGGGGGGCGGTGGCGATTGGCCTTGCGCCCAAGCCGGCGGGGGCGAGCTGGCCGCAGCTGTACGGGGCGGCAATCCTGTGCGGGATCGGCTTCACGATGAGCCTGTTCATCGGCGGGCTGGCGTGGCCGGCGCGGCCCGATCTGGTCGACGCCGCCAAGATCGGCACGCTGACCGGATCGCTGATCGCGGCGATCGCCGGCTATTTGGTGCTCCGATTCGCGCATCTGACCGCCAGCGCCGACGACGAGGAGGAAGAAGCCCACCGTTTGTGGGCGGCGGAACAACAAGACTGAAAGGCCCGACCATGGTGCGTTACCAACTGGTATCGCCCGAGCGCGCCAAGCAGAGCGTCGCCTCCACGAAGCAATATCGCAGCTATGTCATTAACTACGGCCTCGGCCAGGACATGGTCCTTGCCGACGTCGAAGCGGCAGGGCCGAGCCCGCAGGCGCGGTGGAAGCGCATGGAGCAATTGCTAAGCGAACCGACCCTGCCGAGCGATTTGGCTATGAAATAAGCGGCGGGTCCGGGTCAGTTGCCTTCGCGACGAGCGTTGATGCCGAGCCACAACATGACCAAGCCAAAGATCGAGCCGACGACCGTCCTGAACTCGATTCCGCCATTATTGACGAGACTGAGCGTGGCGGCGATCGCGGCGAGGCCCGCGGCGATAAAGTAGAGCAGGCTGTACTTGATCTTGTTCATAACTTCTCGGTCAGCTCCGGCACGATCTTGAACAGGTCGCCGACCAGGCCGATGTCGGCGACCTGGAAGATCGGGGCGTCTTCGTCCTTGTTGATGGCGATGATGACCTTGCTATCCTTCATCCCCGCGAGATGCTGGATCGCGCCCGAAATGCCGATCGCGAGATAGACTTCGGGGGCGACGATCTTGCCGGTCTGGCCAACCTGGTAATCGTTGGGGGCATAGCCGGCATCGACCGCCGCGCGCGATGCGCCGACGCCGGCGCCAAGCTCGTCGGCGAGCGGATCGATCAATGCGTGGAACTGCTCGGAACTGCCGAGCGCGCGGCCGCCCGAGACGATGATCTTGGCGCTGGTCAGTTCGGGGCGCTCGGACTTGCTCAGTTCCGCGCCGACGAACGACGACTTGCCCGAGGCGGCGCCGGTATCGACGGCCTCGACGCTTCCGCTGCCGCCGGTCGCGGCGACCTTTTCGAACGCGGTGCCGCGCACGGTGATGACCTTCTTGGCATCTTTCGACCTGACCGTGGCGATGGCGTTGCCGGCGTAGATCGGGCGGGTGAAAATGTCTTCGCCCTCGACCGACATGATGTCCGAGATCTGCATCACGTCGAGCAAGGCGGCGACGCGCGGCGCGATGTTCTTGCCGGTGGTGGTCGAACAAGCGAGGAAGGCGTCGTGTTGCCCCATCAACGCGGCGGCGATCGGCGCGACGTCCTCGGCCAGTTGATGCTCGAGATGCGCGGCGTCGGCGACATGGACCTTGCCCGTGCCGGCGATTGCGGCCGCGGCCGTGGCGACCGGGCCGACGTTCGAACCGGCCACGAGCAGATGAACCTCGCCCAATTGCGCGGCGGCGGCGACGGTGGCGAGCGTGGCGTCTTTGACCACTTTGCCGTCATGTTCGACGAGAACGAGGGTCTTCATTGGGCAACTCCCATAGCCTTGAGTTTGTCGACCAGTTCATCGACCGATCCGACCTTGATCCCGGCGCTGCGCTTGGCCGGTTCGATGACCTTCAACGTCTCGAGCCGCGGCGCGACGTCGACTCCGTAATCGCCCGGCGACTTGGTCGCGAGCGGTTTCGACTTGGCCTTCATGATGTTGGGTAGCGAGGCGTAGCGCGGCTCGTTTAAACGAAGGTCGGTGGTGACGATCGCTGGGGTGGCGAGCTTCAGCGTCTCGAGCCCGCCATCGACTTCGCGCGTGACGTTGATGTCGCTGCCGGCGACTTCGAGCTTCGACGCAAAGGTGCCCTGCGGCCAGCCGAGCAAGGCGGCGAGCATCTGCCCGACCTGATTGCTATCGTCGTCGATCGCCTGCTTGCCGAGAATCACCAGCCCGGGCTGTTCCTCGTCGACCACGCCCTTCAATATCTTGGCGACGGCGAGCGGTTCGACTTCGTCATCGCACTGAATCAGGATCGCGCGGTCGGCGCCCATCGCCAGCGCGGTGCGCAACGTCTCGGCCGCCTTGGCCGGGCCGACCGAGACCGCGACGACTTCGGTCGCGGCGCCTTTTTCGCGCAGGCGAATGGCTTCCTCGACCGCGATCTCGTCGAACGGGTTCATCGACATTTTGACATTGGCGAGATCGACGCCGCTGCCATCGGGCTTGACCCGCGGCTTGACGTTATAATCGATCACCCGTTTGACCGCGACCAAGAGCTTCATTCTTACTTCCTCTCTCATCCCGTCCTTCGATACGGGCCTTCGGCTCGCTACGCTCGCTCAGTCCCTACTCAGGATGAGCGATAAAGCACACACCGCTCATCCTGAGTAGCCGCGCAGCGGCGTATCGAAGGACGAACGGGAAACTACGCCGCAACCTTTACCTCTGCGACGATCTTCCTTGCGGCATCGCCCAGATCGTCGGCGCTAACGATCGGCAGGCCGCTATTGGCGAGTATCGCCTTGCCCTCGGCTACATTGGTGCCCTCGAGCCGGACCACAAGGGGCACCGAGATATTCACTTCGCGCGCCGCGGCCACGATGCCATCGGCGATGATGTCGCACTTCATGATCCCGCCGAAGATATTCACCAATATGCCCTTCACCGCCGGATCACTGAGGATGATCTTGAACGCCGCAGTGACCTTTTCCTTCGACGCACCGCCGCCGACATCGAGGAAGTTGGCGGGGAAGGCGCCGTTCAGCTTGATGATGTCCATCGTTGCCATCGCGAGCCCCGCGCCATTGACCATGCAGCCGATGTCGCCATCCAATTTGATGTAGGCGAGGTCGTATTTCGAGGCCTCGATCTCCATCGGATCTTCCTCGGTCAGGTCGCGCAACTCGACCAGATCGGGATGGCGGAACATGGCGTTGGAATCGAACCCGACCTTGGCGTCGAGCACCAGCAACTTGCCGTCGGTGGTGACCGCGAGCGGGTTGATCTCGATCTGCGATGAGTCGGTGCCGACGAACGCGGCGTAAAGCTTGGCCAGCACATTGGCTGCCTGCTTGGCGAGATCGCCGGTCAGCCCGAGACTCGCCGCGACAGCGCGGCCGTGGTGCGGCATGATCCCGGTTGCGGGGTCGATGGTGATGGTCTCGATCTTGTCGGGGGTGTCGTGCGCCACCGCCTCGATATCCATCCCGCCCTCGGTCGAAGCGACGACCGCGATGCGGCCGGTTTCGCGGTCGACCAGCAAGGCAAGGTAGAATTCCTTGGCGATGTCGACGCCGTCGGTGATGTACAGCCGCTGGACCTGCTTGCCCTCGGCCCCGGTCTGGATCGTGACCAATGTCTTGCCGAGCATCTCGACGGCGTTGGTGCGGACTTCCTCGATCGAGCGGGCGAGGCGCACTCCGCCCTTGGCATCGGGCCCAAGCTCGGTGAATTTGCCCTTGCCGCGGCCGCCGGCGTGAATCTGTGCCTTGACCACCCACAATGGCCCGGGGAGCTGCTCGGCCGCGGCGACGGCTTCGTGTGCGGTCATCGCGGCATGGCCGGCGGGAACCGGGACGCCGAATGTCGCGAGCAATTCCTTGGCCTGATATTCGTGGATGTTCATGGATCTTCCCGATGACGGATCGAGCCGCCCTTAAGCAGATTAAGCCCGATGTTGCCAAGGGGGGCCGGGCGGCGAATGTTCCCAATGTTCACAGTCACCATGCAGATTCCGGAACGCGCCCCGCCTGGCTGAAATCGATTGGGGCCGGGTGATTCGGACCCTAGACTTGGAGTTGCGCAATAGGACAGGAAAAACGGGTGACCGAACTTCCGCCCCGAAAGATCATTCATGTCGACATGGACGCTTTCTATGCGTCGGTCGAACAGCGCGACGATCCCGCGCTGAAGGGCAAGCCGGTGGCGGTCGGCGGCGGGCATCGCGGGGTGGTCGCGGCGGCGAGTTACGAGGCGCGGGTGTATGGCGTTCGATCGGCGATGCCGTCGGTCACCGCCAAGCGGCGCTGCCCCGATCTGGTGTTCGTCAAGCCGCGGTTCGATGTCTACAAAGCGGTCAGCAACCAGATCCGCGCGATCTTCGCCGATTATACCCAGCTGGTCGAGCCACTGTCGCTGGACGAAGCCTACCTCGACGTCAGCGAGGATCGGCGCGGGCTGGGCAGTGCGCGGGCGATCGCCGAGGATATTCGCGCGCGCATCCGCGCCGAGACCGGGCTAACCGCGTCGGCGGGCGTGAGTTACTGCAAGTTCATCGCCAAGCTGGCGTCCGACCAGAACAAGCCCGACGGGATTTGCGTCATCCCGCCGCACCAGGGCGCGGCATTCGTCGCGACGCTGCCGGTCAAGCGCTTCCACGGCGTCGGGCCGGTCACCGCGGCCAAGATGGAGCGGCTCGGGATCGCCACCGGGGCCGACCTGGCGGCGTGGCCGATCGAGCAATTGGAGAAGCATTTCGGATCATCGGGCGGGTGGTACTGGCGGATTGCGCGCGGCATCGACGAGCGCGAGGTCAAGCCCGACCGGCCGTACAAGTCGGTCAGTGCCGAACGGACCTTCGACGAGGATCTGCGCGATCCGGCCGCGCTGCTGGCCGAGCTGGAGCGGGTCGCGGGTTATGCGTGGACGCGGATCGAGCGGGCCGAGGTCAAGGGGCGGACGGTGACGCTGAAGGTCAAATATGGCGACTTCACCATGATCACGCGATCCAAGAGCCTGCTCGCGCCGATCACCGACCTGGCGGCGTTCACTGCCGCAGGGGTCGACTTGCTGAGCCGCCTGTTCCCCGTGCCCAAAGGCATCCGCTTGCTCGGGCTGGGACTGCATTCGCTGCAAATTCATGACTCAACGGTGCCAATTCAGCTGGGACTGGAGATTTGAGCATTTTCATGCTAGACAATGAAGCGTGAAGGCGGCCGCATCCTGCGGCGGCCTCGAGTTTGCAGGAAATCCGGGCACAGGGCACCTCGACCGCGGGTCGTTTTGGGGGACGATGCGGCGACTTGGTGCACCTGACTTTCCGGTCAACAGAAAGGTCAATTTGATGGCGACGAAGGCATTGAGCTTCGATGTTGGCGATTATGTCGTGTACCCCAAGCATGGTGTCGGCCGCGTGGTCGAACTCCAGAACACGGAAATCGCCGGGACCAAACTCGACCTTTACGTATTGCGGTTCGAGAAAGAGCGCATGACGTTGCGCGTTCCGGTCGGCAAGGCCGATGCGGTTGGCATGCGCAAGCTGTCGAGCGACAAGACCATGAAGGACGCGCTCGAGACATTGAAGGGCAAGCCCAAGGTCAAGCGCACCATGTGGTCGCGCCGCGCACAGGAATATGAAGCGAAGATCAACTCGGGCGATTTGACGTCGATCGCCGAAGTGACCCGCGACCTGTTCCGGGCCGACGACCAGCCCGAGCAGAGCTATTCGGAACGGCAGATTTTCGAAGCCGCTTCGTCGCGCCTGGCGCGCGAACTGGGCGCGATGGAAGAGACTGACGAGAAGGCCGCCTTGGTCAAGATCCTCGAGATTTTGAACAAGGCCGCCGCGATCCACAACAAGGCGAAGGCCGAGCTGGCTGCGTAAGCTGGTTCGCTATCGGCCGAGAACACGAAGGGCGTCCCTCGCGGGGCGCCCTTTTTGCGTCGGGGAGAATCCCGCTTAGGATTGAAAGCGGACTTGGCCACGTAGGTCGGTTTCAACAGGGGAGATGTTATGAGCAACGCGTTGATAGGACCAAAGAGGCTCTTATTTGGTGTGGTTGCCTTCGTTTTTCTTGGCACCTCACCAGCGACTGCGCAGGAGCGCAACCGGTCAGTTGTCAATATGGTGCCCCCCGCTCTGGAAGCGACGATCGCCGAAAGCCACGAGGCGCTTCGCAAGATTCTCAATGGCGATCCTTCCGGCTATGCAGCATTGTTTGCAGATCGTGACGACAGCACCTTGGGCAACCCGTTCGGACCGTTTGGCAAAGGTCGTGCCGAGGTGCTGAAGACGCTCAACAACGCAGCTACCAAATATAAGGAAGGCACGGTCATCGCCGTCGACCGCGTCGCAGTTTATGGGGATGATAAGGTCGTTGCCCTCGTCGAGATCGAACATGATCGTGCGAAGCTTGGTGCGGGCCCAGAATTTTCCGAATTCGCGGCCCGCGTAACGAGCGTCTATGCAAAGATCGGGAGCCGTTGGAAACTGGTCCATCGCCATGCCGATCCCATCACAACGTATCGGCCAGCGGAATCTGTGCTCGGCAAGTGAGATCCGGCCTGGAGATTGATCCCTCACCATGCAGCTTGTCTCCCCTTCCGCATTAGTGTATTACATCTGCAATACGCCTGCACGTTCGAGGAGAATATTTATGACCATCGCTAAATTTGCTGCCGTGGTGGCCGCAGTCGGGCTGCTGAGCGCTTGCGACGATTCGGTCGTCGGTCGACTGACCGGCAAGAAAGCGACCGAAGCTGGCCCCATCGTCGAGCGAACGTACACGGCTGGCGCGTTCACCAAGATCGCGCTTGGCGCAGCGGCGGACGTCGAAATCCGGGCCGACGGGCCGCCATCGATCCATGCCAGTGGCGGACAGAATTTCCTCGACCAGACCGAGGTGGTGGTCGAGAATGGAACGCTGCGCATCCGGACCAAGGGTGACAACATGCGGTGGCACTCGACCGACGATAAGCAGAAGCTCCATTTCGTCATCACCGGCGCCGGGGCGATCGAGGAAGCCAGCATCGGCGGGACTGGAAACATCCGGATCGACCGCACATCGGCCAAGTCGTTCGACGGCAATATCGGCGGATCGGGCGACATCAAGGTCAGCGGGCTGGCGGTGGACAAGGCCAGTTTCGCAATCGGCGGATCGGGCAAAGTCCTGGCGCTGGGACAAGCGCAATCGACCGAAGTCGACATTGGCGGATCGGGCGACGTCGACGCGTCCGGCCTCGCGGCCAAGACTGCCGAAATCAACATTGCCGGTCGCGGCGACGTTCGCGCGCAGGCTACGGATAGCGCCGAAGTCGTGATCGTCGGATCGGGCGACGTGACGATCACCGGCGGGGCGAAGTGCAAGGTCAACAAATTGGGCAGCGGCGACGTCAAGTGCAGCTGATCCGCGCGCGCTAGTGACTTGTTAACCATGTGCGGCGAGGGTGGGGTCATGAAACATCTCATCCTCGCCGCTTCTTTATTGGCATCCGCCGCCGCACCCTCCGCTGCTGGCGCCGCCGACCGCAATTTCGGCGTGTCGGGCTTCGACCGGGTGCGGGTCGATGGCGACTATAAGGTCAATCTTACGGTCGGCGTGCCGCCGTTCGCGCGGGCCAGCGGATCGTCGCGCGCGCTCGACCCGGTCGTGGTCGTGGTCGAGGGCAATACGCTGATCGTCCGATCCAACCGATCGGCATCGTGGGGCGGCTATCCCGGCGAATCGGCCGGGCCGGTCGAAATCAATATCGGCACGCATGGATTGGCCGCCGCCTACGTCAACGGCGCGGGAAGCCTCAACATCAACAAGGTGAAGGGGCTCAAGTTCGAGGCCTCGGCCCAAGGCGCAGGATCGATCGCCATTGGCGCGGCCAACGTCGACCAGCTGCAGATCGGACTGGCCGGCGCAGCGAGCGCGCGGATCGGCGGCAAGGCGCTCAAGTTGACCGCCATGGTTCGCGGTTCGTCGATCCTCGACGGCGAGGCACTGACGGTGAAAGACGCAGTGATCGGCGCGCAAGGCCCGGCGATCATCAAGCTGACTGCGACCGGAACCGCCAAGGTCGACGCGATCGGCGTGTCGAGCGTGACGCTGACCGGCAACCCGTCGTGCAGCGTGACGACCAAAGGGTCGGCCAGCGTTAACGGCTGCCGCTAGACCAGCCGCTTTTCAGACCAATCCAAGGCCCGCCAGTTTCGCATACATCCGCGGCGGCAGTTCGCTCATCCCGGTTTCGTCGAGATCGGTTCCCGGCGCGTCCGCATCCTCGAGATAGCGCCAGCCCTGGTGCGCGCGCTTGGGGGCGGCGGCGACGATCACCAGCTGGTCGGACAGGACGATGTCGATCCGCCCGTCCTTGCGATCCTCGAGCCGAAGGATTTCCTGCCGCGCGACCATGCGGTGCTTGACGATCCAGTGGAGTGCGCCGCCGATCAATTCGTCGGCGCGCTTGGGGCGCATCCGGGTCGCAACGCGCATTTCGCCGCCGCTCGAGCGCGCGATCACGCGGCGTTCGAGCGTCTCGACGCTGGCGCAGGAGAAAGCGACTTTGGTGAGATGGAGCGGCACGCACCGCCAAATAAGCGGAACCGCCGAGCAATCAACCGCTTAACCGGACAGCCCGGAAAGCGAGGCCAGTCCGAGGAAAGTGAAAAAGCCCATCACGTCGGTGGCCATCGTCACGAACACCGCCGAACTGACTGCGGGATCGACATCGAATTTTTCGAGCGTGACCGGAACCAGGATACCGGCCAGCCCGGCGACCAGATTATTGATCACCATTGCCGAGCCGATCACCGCACCGAGCAGCGGATTGCCGAACAGGGCGGCGGTGCCAAAACCAATTAAGACTCCGAGCGCCGCGCCGTTGGCGAGCGCGATCCGGAATTCGCGGCCGATCATGCGGAGCGAATTGGAACTCGTCAGCTGATTGGTGGCGAGCGCGCGCACCACCACCGCGAGCGTCTGGGTGCCGGCATTGCCGCCCATCCCCGAAACGATCGGCATCAATACCGCAAGCAAGGCGAAGCGGCCGATCTCGCCTTGAAAAAGGCCGACGACGCTGGCCGCGATCATCGCCGTTCCGAGGTTGATGACCAGCCAGGTCAGCCGGGTGCGAATGGTTAGCGAAATTGGCTCATTGATGTCGCCATCGCCCGCGCCCGACAGCAACAACGCGTCCTCGCCGGCTTCTTCCTGGATGATGTGGACGATGTCATCGACCGTGATCATGCCAACCAGCCGCCCCGACGAATCGACCACCGCGGCCGAAATGAGGGCATATTTCTGGAACCGCAGCGCGACTTCTTCCTGATCCAGGCCGACCGGGATCAAACTCTGTTCGCGTTGCATGATCGCATCGACCCGGATCGCCCGCGACGAGCGCAGGATCGTCGACAGCTTGCACGTGCCGACCGGATGATGGTCGGGCGAGACGACGAACACTTCCCAGAAATCATCGGCCAATTCGTCCGATGACCGCAAATAATCGATTACCTTGCCGACCGTCCAATGCTCGGGCACCGCGATCAGGTCGCGCTGCATCAGGCGGCCGGCGGTCTCCTCGGCATAGGTCAATGCTTCCTCGACCGCGGCGCGATCGTCGGGATCCATCGCCGACAACACCGCCTGCTGCTCGTCGCGGTCGAGATCCTCGATGATCGCCACCGCATCGTCGGTATCGAGCTGCCCCGCGAGGTCGGCGACCTGGCGCGCGTCCATCTCGTCGATCAGCGTCTCGCGAACATGCTCGTTGAGCTCGGCATAGACGTCGGCATCGACGATCCCGGCGAGCGCCGCGACCAGGCCCTCGCGCTCGTCACCGGCAGCAAGCTCGATCAGATCGGCGATGTCGGCGGGATGGAGCGGTTCGACCAGGGCGCGGGCGGTATCGTCATCGCCCGCCTCGACTGCATCGAGCACCTTGGCGACGAAGTCGGGCCGCAGCCGATCGTCCGCATCCATGACCGGTCGCAGGTCGCGTGGCGGCGGCAGGTCGTCGGGAAGCAAGGCGGCGATGGGTTCGCGCTCTCTCATCTTAGCTCCCCTGACGCCGCGTGCCGCCCTCCTATGGCCGTCGCCCTGGTTTGTCACCCCATCCCGCTCATCCCGAGTAGGGCTTAGCCCGTATCGAAGGACCGTCCTTCGATACGCCGCTAAGCGGCTACTCAGGATGAGCGGAAATGGTTATGGGGCTCATCGAACCTTCAACGGAGTGCAAGATCATGGCCGATGCCAACACCCTGACCCTGACCCTTTCGACCGGCGGCGATGTCGTCATCAAGCTGCGCCCCGACCTGGCCCCCGGCCATGTCGAGCGGATCACCGAGCTGGCCAGGGACGGCTTTTACGACGGGGTCGTGTTCCACCGCGTCATCCCGGGCTTCATGGCGCAGGGCGGCGACCCGACCGGCAGCGGCATGGGCGGCAGTGACAAGCCCGATTTGAAGGCCGAATTCTCGAACACACCGCATGGCCGCGGCACCTGCTCGATGGCGCGTTCGTCGAGCCCCAACAGCGCCAACAGCCAATTCTTCATCTGCTTCGCCAACGCCAACTTCCTCGACGGGCAGTACACCGTGTGGGGCGAAGTCGAGAGCGGCATGGAGCATGTCGACGCGCTTCCAGTGGGCGAGCCGGTTCGCAATCCCGGCAGCATCGTCAAGGCGACCGTCGCCTGACCCAGATCGTCACCCTGATCACCGGCGCGTCGACCGGACTTGGTGCGGACTTTGCGCGGCAATGTGCTGCGCGCGGTGAGCATCTGGTGCTGGTCGCACGGCGGCGGAGCGAGCTTGAGGCATTGGCCGTCGAGCTTGGCAATGCGCGCGCGCTGGTGATGGACCTGAGCGAGCCGGGGGCCGCAGCGGCGGTGATGGCCGACGTCGCCGCTCATGGCGAAACGGCCGGAACGCTGATCAACAATGCCGGATTCGGCCTGTGGGGCAGGTTCGTCGCGCTCGACGGGGCGCGGCAGCGATCGATGATCGACCTCAACTGCGGGGCGCTGGTCGAGCTGTGCCACGCGGTGTTGCCGGGGATGATCAAGCGCAAATCAGGCGCGATCCTCAATGTCGCCTCGACCGCGGCGTTCCAGCCCGGCCCCGGCATGGCAGTCTATTTCGCGACCAAGGCGTTCGTCCTGTCGTTCAGCGAGGCATTGCACGAGGAAGTCGTCAAGGCGGGGGTGCGCGTGTCGGCGCTGTGCCCCGGCCCGACCCGCACCGAATTCGGCGAGGTCGCGGGGTTCAAGAGCAATAGCGCGATGGACACGATGTCGGCGCGGTCCGAGGATGTCGTGGCAATGGGGCTGGCAGCGCTCGACCAGGGCCGCGCGGTGGCGATCCCCGGGCTGGTCAACAAGGCCGGCGCGCAGGCCCACCGCCTGCTCCCGCGGAGCTGGCTGCGTAAGGTCACCGGACTGATCAAGGATTAGCTGTTGGCGCGGGCGGTCCGGATCTTGTGCATGAACGCGTCGAACCGCGGATCACCGCGGATCAGATCGAAATCGGAGTCGGTCTCGATCCAAGACTCCATCTCGCTACCGCTGTTGCTGGCCCATTTTTCAAGCGCGGCAAAGGCTTTGTCGGCCTCGCCCAGCTGAGTGTAGGTGCAGGCCGCATTGTAGGACACAATCGGGTCCTCGGGGTCGATGAACATCGCCCGCTCGAGCCAGTCCATCGATTTTTCGCGTTCCCCGAGCCGGGCGAGGGTCGGTGCGCCAAGCTGGGCCGGACGCGAATTCTCTGGATGGAGCCGAAGCGCTTCCTCGGCGCGCTTGATACCGATTCGCGCGTAGCGTTCGGCATCGACCGGGCGATCGAGCGCCATAAGCACCGAATCGACCAGCATCGGGCTTTGCCAATCGTCGGGATTGAGCTCCACGGCCCGCGTGAAATGCGGAACCGACTGCTCGAGATTGCCCCGCGTGACGAGGAAGCGGGCAAAGGCGAGCTGAGCGTCGAAGCTGTTGGGATCGACCGTCAGTGCCTGCTCGAACGACGCTGTCGCCGCCTCCACCTCGCCACGATTGCTGAGCGCAACGCCCCTCGCAACATGCGCCTCGGCAAGGCTCGGATCGAGCGCGATCGCCTTGTTGGCGGCGGCGAGGATCGACGCCGGGTCGATCACGTCGCGATACCAATTTTCGAGCCGCGCATCGCAAATCGCCATCCCGGCGTAAGCGCGGGCGTAAAGCGGGTCGATCTCGACCGCCTTGGCGAACATCTGGCGCGCGAGGCGGAGCAGGATGCGGGTCGAGTTGAAGAAGAATTGCCGGCCCTTGAGGTAATAAGTGTAGGCCTCGACATTGGCGGTCGGCGCCTGCGCGATCGCCTTTTTTTCCTTCGGCAGCAGCTTGATTTTCAACTGCTCGACGATCGTCTGGGTAATCTCGTCCTGGATCGCGAAGATGTCGGTCAGGTCGCGGTCGAAGCGGTCGGCCCAGACGTGTCCTCCGCTCGCCC
>ENA-OBIT01000490-OBIT01000490.1-metagenomes-genome-assembly--contig:-NODE-490-length-17398-cov-6.39497_pt1 | contig 17398 bp, 14 predicted proteins | sample MGYA00153386_OBIT01 | MGnify analysis MGYA00153386
CTTGCTTGTTCTCATGTCCATCATTCTCCATAGTGACGGGCTTCTTAGAAAAATGACTGGTACGGTTTATAGGGGGCAGGTCAAGATTATTTCCGTCTAGCGCCAACGCGCGGGTCAAATGCGCTAGCGCCGCTGCGGGTTGCCGCAGTTTGATGAGCGTTGCCCCCAAATTGCCCAGTGTTGAGACCCGGTCTGGCAGTAAGGCCAAAGACGCTCTAAAGCGTAGGCTTTATGCAATTTTGATTAGCGGGTTAGTAAGACTGCATCCAGCGCCAGATCGTCACAAGAAGCTCACGTATGGGCACAGCGCGAGAGTGTGCCGGAAGATGATTCAACGAAATTGTTTTCTGTTGTGGCCAAGCGTTATGTCCGGGAAATCTTCCCCTCGAAAAGCATCCAAACCCGCAAAGACAATGGCAAGGAGCTGGCAAACCTTCTCAAAGTTTTTGCCCACATGCCTATTGAAGCGATCGCACCGATGCACGTTCGGGAATACATGGACATTCGAGGCCAAGCCGCCAAGGTGCGTGCAAACCGCGAGAAGGCCCTGCTCTCGCACATCTTCAACAAAGCGCGGGAATGGGGCTATACGGCGCTCCAGAACCCATGCCAAGGCGTTAAAGGTTTTAAGGAGATCGGACGCTCCAGATACATCACCGATGCAGAATTTGACCAGGTGAAAGCGCAAGCGCACTTCACGGTGGTGGATGCCATGGAATTAGCCCTGCTTACCGGGCAGCGGCCGGCTGATGTGCTGAAGCTGAAAAGGACGGATATTCGTGACGATGCACTTTGGATCGTCCAGAACAAGACTGGCCAGCGCTTAGGCGTGGAAGTCACTGGCGAGCTGGCGGCCGTAATCGCCAGAATTAACGAGCGGCCACGTCAGGCAATCAGCGCCTGGCTAATTCAGGATGAAAATGGCCAGCCATTGACACAGTTTGCGCTGCGCTCACGTTTTGATAAAGCCCGAACCTTGGCAAAAATCGATTTTCAGTTTCGCGATATTCGGGCTAAGGCGGCAACCGATACAGGGGATTTGGCGCACTCCCAGACGCTACTCGGGCATAAAAACCGCGACATGACGGAGCACTACATTATGTCGAGGACCGGGGCTCGGGTAGAGCCGCTAAGGTGAGCTTTTTGAGTCCTTCATCCAGCAGTTTTTCCTCTGCAAAGGTCGAGATCAGATAACGCTCGTTTGCCCGTTTAAAAATCTGAAACCCAACAGTCAAAATGAAAACTGGCTGTGAGAACTGTTGAAATATTCCCAACCACCAAAAGCCAGAATACCGGGGGCCAAACCACAAAACGTAGTCAATCACGATAGCTACAAAAAAGCTCCACAGACCAAGTCCGCAAAGAATAGCTCCACAGACGAACATTGAATATGCGCGAATGAGAAAAGAACTTACCAAAGCTGGTTGTCCTGCAACAACGGTAACAATCGCACGAATTTCTTTCACTCTTTGCGACTGATTTTTAGCGTCTTTATCCGAACGTGCTTTCCACCAAAACGTTAGGCTTAGCCCAAAACGAGGAGCCAGTTTGGAGATTAAAGAACTTAATAGGCTTACAAGAACTCCGACACCGACCGCCACAAGCCAAAAATACGAGGTGCTGGCTTCTTGGAGAAATCGATCCATACAAACGTTTCTGTTTTTGTTTCGAAATTAGTGCACCAGGCTCATAATTGTAGAAACGAACCTGAAATTGTAGAAACGCCCCAGAACCCAAAAAGGGCGCTAGGGCGCATGGATGCTGGTGGCCTGGGGCGGAATCGAACCACCGACACAAGGATTTTCAATCCTCTGCTCTACCGACTGAGCTACCGGGCCAAGGCGCAGAGTATATATCAAACAAGCAGTCTCACGCCCCGCGTTTTCCTCGGGTCAGGTCTACACCGAGCTGCTTGAGCTTGCGGTAAAGATGTGTACGCTCTAGTCCTGTTTTTTCAGCGACGCGTGTCATGGAACCACCCTCTTTTGCAAGATGAAACTCAAAATAGGCTTTTTCAAATTCATCTCTTGCATCGCGCAAGGGTTTTTCGAGCATGAAACTCTGCTGGGATTGCGGCCCCATTTCGACGGCGATGGGAAGGCTGCTGCCTGTCATTGTTGCCTCCACAGTCAACTCAAAGGGAGCCACGAGAGGACTTACGCTGACCACCTTTTTGCCAACCGACTTTGTCAGTCCCAACTCAACTGCCTTGAGAAGCTTTTGCAGCGTGATCGGCTTTTCGAGAAAAGCAATTGCACCGATCTTTGTCGCTTCGACCGCCGTATCAATTGTTGCGTGACCGCTCATCATGATGACTGGCATGCTCAGCAGCCCGGATGCCGACCACTCTTTAAGCAGCGTCACCCCATCCGTGTCGGGCATCCAGATGTCCAGCAGCACGAGATCAGGTTTGCTTCGATTCCGCGCTGCTCTTGCATCGGCTGCATTTTCAGCAAGCTCCACTTGGTGGCCTTCATCACTTAGGATTTCTGAGAGAAGGTCGCGTATACCCAACTCATCGTCGACCACCAGAATATTTGCCATAATTTAAATGTTGCTTCAACAATTAGTACTGAGATACGTTCACGTCGCTACTGCGAATGATAACGACACTTGTGCACCGTGCACTTCGCCTTGCACTGTGCGGTTTGAAATATCAACGCGGGCGCCATGTTCATCGGCGATTTTTTTTACCACCGCCAAGCCCAGGCCCGTCCCCTTTACTTTGGTAGTGACATAGGGCTCAAAAGCACGTTTGAGAATATGTTCCGCGAAACCGCTGCCATGGTCGCGCACAATCAAGCGGACTCGCTTTGAAGTTTCTGAAAACTCGGTGGAAATACTTACCCGCCCGAATGCCTTGCCCTCCTGCGCATCCTGCGCGTTTTGCAGCAAGTTGTGAATGACCTGCCGCAATTGCTGCGGGTCCCCCTCAATCATCGGCGCTCTGGCGTCAAGTTCAACACCAATGGCAGAAGATCCCCCGGTATCACTGGCGTAAAGCTGCATCACATCAGTAACCAGCGCATTCAAATCCACCGGTACCAATTGCGCTGCAGGCAAGCGTGCGTAGTCTCTGAACTCGTTGACCAATCGCTTCATCGCGTCAACTTGGTCCACGATGGTTTTTACTGATTTGGTCAACAGTTTCTGATCGGTTTCGCCGAGCTTGCCGGTCAGCTTCATCTCAAGGCGCTCCGCCGACAATTGAATCGGCGTGAGCGGATTTTTTATTTCGTGCGCCAGCCTGCGCGCCACTTCGCCCCAGGCCTGCGCGCGTTGAGCAGACACCATTTCAGACACATCGTCAAAGACCAACAAGAACTCTTGCGTTCCCGGCATTTTGGCGCCCCGCGCTATGAGCGTGGTCGCGTTGTCAAGTGCGCCAGATTCGGCCGCACTGAGTTCAAATGACTGCTGCCACTGCTCACCATGCGCGCTGTTATGGTCCGTTAAAAATTCATCAAACTGTGCTTTGACCTCCTTGGCGAATGCCTCCAGACCTGGCACTTCGGCAAATAGCTTGCCGTGATAGGCCGCAAGTGGTACGCGCAAAATACGCGTTGCACCCGGGTTACTCGACTGGATGTGCCCCGCCTCATCCAGTACGACCACCCCTGCGGTCAAATTATCAAGAATGGTTTGCAAGTTCGCGCGGGCCGCGTCCACCTGGCTCATGCTCAATTGCACTGCGTTGCGCGCGTCGCCAAGCTGCTGTGTCATATCAGCAAAAGAGCGGGTCAAGCCGCCCAGCTCGTCTTTACCGAGCAGCGCCACCTTGGGAGTTAAGTCACCCAGCGCGACCTGGCGAACGCCCTCAGCCAACAAAAGCAACGGTTTGGCCAGCTGATTTCCCAAAACAACGGCCAACAGTACAGCTCCGAACACTGCAAGAAACAAGCTCAAGGTCAGGGTACCGATGTACATTTTGCGCAGCCCACCCCGCGCCAATGCCCGTTCCTGGTACTCACGGTAAGCTTCTTGCACCGCGATCGCATTTGCCGCCAGCGCAGCAGGAATGGCCTGTGTGACCTGCAAAAACCGTACTTCATTGGCAAAGCCTACCCCAGCCGAGCTGACCAGTGCGATTGCTTTGATGCGGGCCGTAGGCACGCCAGGTGGAGCAGCCAGACCGGCGCCTGGTTGAACACCCGCTGGCGCTTCGCCAACTGTCGGCAGCAGCTCATCAAGCCCTTCAATTTGCGTTACGACTCGCTGTGCCCGTGCAGACCGAAACTGCTGCGCTGCTGGCCGCTCCGGGCTGATCGAAAAACGTGAATCCCCAACGCTGGCAATAACCTGGCCTGATGCGCTCCACAGCACGACATCAATGGCCGAAAGCTGGTCTCGCAACCGCTCCAGCGCCAAGCCAGCCATGGCCTCGGGTGTCTCAGACACTTGATTGGCTGCCTGACGGGTTTTGCTGGCAAGCTCCAGCGACAAGCCATCGAGCGTGGCTCTACCCAAATTCAACCCCGCATCCAGCGCCCCTTCAACCTTCACGTCAAACCAGCTTTCAATGGAGCGCGAAACGAACTGGTACGACACCACATAAATCACCAGGCCCGGCAGCAAGCCGACAAGCGCAAATATGGCTGCCAGCTTTACCAGCAAGCGGCTGCCAAAACGGCCGCGGCGCAAACGCAGCGCCAGCCGCACTACGATCCAGCCAATAACAAACGCAAGCAGTACCGCTACCACCACATTGAGCACCAGCAGCCGCGCGTAATTTCTTTCGTACAGTTCGCGATTGCCGGTGGCCTGCGTCAACAAAAACATCAGTACAAGCGCCAGTGCGGCAACCGCACCAGCGCCGACGCCCACTGTCCAGCGGAATGCGGCGCTGCTCTTGACGCTGGTGATGCGATTTGCTGTCACAGCCGGCCAGCCTTTTGCCTGGATGGAGTCATGGCGCTGATGCCTTTAGTTTGTCCGGCGGGGCAATTGCTGGCCGATAAGGTCCGATTTGCATGCGTTCGTCCAGCGAAGCAGATACCGCCCACTCTTTTTGCCCGACCACACCAATCTGAAACGGCCTGGGCAGCTGCGCCAGGTCCAGATTGAATCTGAACTCAAACTTATAGATGGTGTCTGGTTCAATATCTGCTCCCTCTGCGATTTTCCAGCGGGAGAAGCGTTGCAATGTGCTCAAAGCGTCAGCCAGCGTATCGTAATTTTGGCCCAGTGTTGAGCGCAAGCCAATCGACGTGTTGACGCTGTTGGCTGGCCCGTTGTAAATATTGACGCGCCATCGCCGAGTCAGCGGCTGAAATGCCAGGCGCAGGGTGCGGGTTGCGCTGCTGGTCCGCCGATCCGTCCAGTACCAGCGAGCCTGGTAAAAGTCGGCTTCTGCTACGAAAAATAGCGGAATACCTTTCAACAATGCGTCTTCTACGACCGGCGGCAAGTCGAATTGCACCAGCGCAGAAAGATAGATACCGTCTTCCGCACGCTCGACTTTGAGCTGTGTCAGCTCAGCAGCCGAAGCGCTTTGCCCTGCCACACCCGATAGTGCGATAAACAGCACGCACAGAACGCACAGAGCGCGTTGTACCCACCGCTCAAGCCGGTTGTTTGTGAAAAAGTGCGTAATAAAAACCGTCGTGCTCACGCAGTAAATTGTCCGGGAAGACCTCACCCAGCGGGCTACTTTGGGGCAGCATATGGCCCGGTGAGGGCATTAAAACCGCATCATTGTGGTTTGCAACAAACGTTTGGGCCTGCAAATCGCCCTCCGCCCGAAAAATAGAGCATGTGCAGTAGACCAGACGGCCTCCGGGCTTGAGCAGCCCCCAGAGCGTGTTGAGCAGTCTCGCTTGTTCGAAACCCAGTTGCGCAATGTCAGTGGGGCGGCGCAGCCAGCGAACGTCGGGGTGGCGGCGCACGATGCCTGATGCGGTGCAGGGCGCATCCAGCAGAACAGCGTCAAACAACGCGCCATCCCACCAATCAGCTGGCCGGGAAGCGTCGCCCACCACCACATTGGCAGCCAAGCCGAGCCGCGCCAGATTTTGCGTGACGGTTTTGCAGCGCTGGGCGTTGATGTCGATGGCAGTCACTGCGCCCCGGCCATTTAACAGCTCCAGCAAATGCCCGGTTTTGCCGCCTGGTGCGGCGCAGGCATCAAGTACTTTCAAATCATTGGCACCTGTTTCCAGCAGGTCTTTCAACAACAGCGGCGCTGCGATTTGCGCCGCCGCGTCTTGCACAGAAAAATGCCCTTCGGCATAACCTGGCAGCGATGGCACGGCGTGCGCAGTAGCCAAGATCACGCCATCATCGCCCACCGTATTTGCTATTATATTCATAGCTGCTAGCGCCTGTATATATTGCGCTACAGTCGTTTTTAACCTGTTTATTCGCAATACCAACGGCGCTTTGGCGTTACTCGCCCGCAAGATGGACTGCCACTGCTCCGGGTGGTCTTTGCGCAAACGGTCTATCCACCACTGGGGGTGGTTCCAGACTGCTTGCGGGTTCTGATCGGTTTTGGCGACCAGTGCGTCACGCTCGCGCAAAAAGCGACGCAGGCAACCATTGATAAAGCTGGCCTGGTGGGTGGTGGCCTCACTGCGCTTGGCCGCTTCTACGGCTTGGTCGACCAGAGTGAAATCGGAGTACGAAGACACCCAATTTTCCGACGGGCCGCCCCTGGGAAAATTAGCCCTCTTTTCCTGTGAAAGGGGCAGCGTGTGGCCTAAGGCTCGCGAAGCGACAAGGGTGGGGGCCATATTCCATATCAAAGCCAAGGCGACGCACAGCAGGGCGTCAGCTTCAGGCGGTGGCGGGCGCTTGGCCAGTTGCTGGCGCAGTGCCTCGGCTCGGCCCAGCCAACGCAGCGCGTGAAACCCCAGCGCCTGCACGCCGGGGCGCAGGCTGGTGTCAACATCCAGCAGCGCAGCTGTCAGCGACTGGCCATCTCGCACCGCCAAAAGTAAGCCTGCCGCTCCTTGCAATTGCCGCCAGAGCGGGATTTGGGCGGAAGATGGTGCCGAACCGGAAATAGGCTTGTTTTGCATAAAGAAAGCTAAAAAGGCATAAAAAAAGGGCCAAAAACAGCTTTTTTTGACCCTTTTTAGTAATTAAACAAGGCTTTAGCCCAATAAATACGGGCGCAAGCAGCTATTAATACTATAGCACATAGCAGTTTCTACGACAGCGTATCTGCCCAGATATTACTCGCCCAGTTCAATGCGTACGTACCTTCAAGCTCGCTAGGTGCGGTGCTCAAGCCGCCCGAGCCAGCCACGGTTTTGAAGGTCTTCTCAGCGGCAACGTACTCGTGCACGCTCGCCACATGCACGACGTTTTTCTCATCAATAAAGCTGTAGCAGGTGTTGGTCAACATCGGCGCGGGGTTCACGTCCCAACCGGCCAGCTGCGCCACGATGGCGCTGGCGGCAACCTTGCCGTGGCTGTTGGCCATGTGGGCGCTTTTGGGCATGCCGGGCGCGATTTGAATCGAGTCGCCCAGCACGTGCACGTCTTTGGCTGCGGTTGACTCAAACGTCAGGTAATTGACGCCACACCAACGGTTGTTGGCCTGGTTGTTCAAGCCGGCTTTGACGGCAATTGCGCCCGCGCGCATCGGCGGCAATACGTTGAGTACCGATGCTTTCACGTCGTCTTGAATGTCAAACTTCACGGTATTTGTTTTTGCATCAACGGCCACGGCCTTGTGCTGCGGGCGGTATTCGACCATGCCTTTGTATTGTTCGGCCCACACTTTTTTGAACAAGCCCGCTTTGGACGTGACATCAGGGTTGGCATCCAGAATCAATACTTTTGACTTGGGCTTGAAGGCCTTGAAATAACCCGCCGCAACCGATGCGCGCTCGTACGGGCCGGGTGGGCAGCGGTATGGCGCCTCAGGAATCGTGATGGCAAACACGCCACCGTCGGGCATTGCCTCAAGCTGTTTGCGCAACGAAACGGTTTCAGCCCCGGCCTTCCAGGCCTGCAAAATTTGACCGCTGTTATTGGCGGCTTGCAAGCCTTCAACGCCACCAAACATCAATTCAACGCCAGGCGATACCACCAGCTTGTCGTAAGCAATGACGCTGCCGCCGCGAAGGGTGACGGTTTTTTTGGCGGTGTCGATGTTGTCAGCAAAATCCTTGACGACCGTGACGCCATGGTTTTTAGACAGGCCAGCGTAAGACGTGGTCAAGTAATCAATCTGCTTGACGCCGCTGACGACCAGGTTGGACATGGGGCACGAGACAAATGCTTCTTGCGGCTCAATCAGCACCACATCAATTTTGTAGTCTGACAGCAGCCGCACATACTTTGCAGCAGTGGCACCACCGTAGCCACCGCCGATCACCACCACCTTGGCTTTCGACGGCACACCAGACATGCTTGCGCAGCCCGAAAGGCCCGCTGCGCCAAGCAGGCCCAGCGCTGCGGAGGATTGAAGAAACGTTCGGCGATTGGATTGCAAAGTTTTGGTCATGGTGGTGTGCTTGTTTTTTTATCTTATTTTTTTTGTGCTGCAAAGTAAGTCGCTAGCTGCTCAATTTGCGCATCACTGTAGCCCTTGCTGAGCTGGTGCATGATGGTGGCAGGGCGCGTGCCATTTTTGAATGCGTTCATTTGTGCAATCGTGTAGGCCTTGTCCAACCCGGCAATCGACACTACGCTGGAGCCATCAACTGCCTTGCCATTGGTACCGTGGCAATTGGCACACGTAGCGGCCAGGCTCTTCACGTACAACGCCTCTTTGCCTGCGTCGGCTTGCGCATTCGCCATACCTGCAAATGAAAAAAGGGAAGCAGCGATGACGGCCGCAGCTGAGGCAAAAGCTTTGATTTTCATGGTTCTTCCGTAGGAGTTTGACTGGTAGTAATTTAGCGCGGCATATATTCAACTGCATCAGGAGTATCCAGTACTTGAGACGCTCACAGTGGCAACCACTATCAAATAGTTAGCAATTTGCTTATGCAGAAGCGCCCAACTGCGCAAGGTCAAAAAATTGCATCGGCTTTTGCGCGTGAACGTCTTTGCCGACCAACGCCGCCATGGGCCGGCCGTAAATACGGCGAATGCGTTCGGCAATCGGCGAATGGGTATGAAACCAGTGTGCCTGCGGCTCTGAGCCCAGCAGCAACATGTGCTGCACCGACGGATGCAACGGCCGAATGCCAACACCACCGCCGCCCTGCCCGAGTGCCTTGCGCAACACGCCGCCCAAGCCGTCTTTGCTGCGGGTAAATTGCACAGCGCGCGCGTCGGCCAAATACTCCCGCTGGCGGGCAATGGCCGCCTTCAGTACGCGGCCCGCCAGCCATCTCGTGGAGCCGACTGACTTGATCGCAAAACCGGGCACTGCCAACAAAGTGCTGCTACCGTTTTCATTGGCCTCGCACATGGATTGGCACAAATGGTAAATCATCTCCAGCCTAGGGACCATGCCGGCCAGCTGCATGTTTAGTTGCATGTCGCCCTCGCGGATGTGGCTGAACTCATGTTCTACCAGGTCCTGCAGTTCATCGCGCGTCAGGTGGTCCAGCGCGCCGCGTGTGACGGCCACGACGGCATCATCCTCGTCCCAGCCGCAGGCAAAAGCGTTAATGCTGTCGATGCGGTCAAGCACCATGGGCGTGGGGGGGTTCATGCTGTCACCACCGTGTTGACGGTGAAAAAGTAGGCCGGGTAACCGCTGCCGACGGGCCACAGCACGCGCCAGGTCACGGCCAGCGCCAGATTGACAGCCAGCACCAGCGCAATCACCGTCAGCGCAAACAGCAGCAGCAGAATGGTTTGTGCGCGGGCGTTCTCCTGATGTTCAAAAAACCTCATTTGTGAATCTTTTTAAGGCCTGACCTGCAGGGGCGTAACTCGGGGTGCCCGTCTTTTCAAGTACCGGCCGCAGGACCAGCTTCGCCGGACTGCCGGCGGGCGGCCCCTCTCGGGGCTGGAGCCTGCGGCTCCAAACCTGTTTGAGCAGGTTCGGACAGGCGACAGAAGCGAAGCCTCTGGCGAGCGGCGGCCTGCAAGGTGCAGGAAGCTACACGCAGTGAGCGACCGTGGGAGTCACAACGCTATCCGAACCGCCTGCCTTTCGGCAGCGTTCTCGGTTGCGCGCAGCATCACCGAAGGCTCAAAGCTGAAGGTACGCGCAATCAGCAGTGCTGGAAACTGTCCCTGCGCATTGTTGTAGTCAAGCACAGCATCGTTATAGGCCTGCCGCGCGAAAGCGGCCTTGTTTTCAGTGCTGGTGAGCTCTTTGCTCAGTTCGCGTATGGTTTGGTCCGCCTTCAGCTCCGGGTAAGCCTCAGCCAGTGCAAACAAATGCCCCAGCGTGTTGTCCAGCGCCTGCTCCGCTACCGACAAGGCCGTAACCGCCACAGCATTTGCCGGACGGCTGCGAACGACGTCGCTGGCCACTTTGGCCTGGTTGCGCGCGGCAATTACGGCCTCAAGCGTGGCCTGCTCGTGCTGCAGGTACTTTTTTGCAGCTTCAACCAGGTTGGGAATCAGGTCATAACGGTGCTTGAACTGAACGTCAATTTGCCCAAAGGCATTGGCAATCACGTTTTTAAGCCGCACCAGGCGGTTGTAGGCCCCTACCGACCAGAAGACCAGCAAGGCAAGTACGGCAATCAAAACCAGGGTTTGGGATGACATGGGGAAGTCCTTGGGAGTTGATGTTTATGCAACTTTAAATTGTGGCGAGGTTAACTGGTTTTAACCATGGTCTGCAACACCGGCCGGATGGCCGCACCACACCTGGCCCCGCTATCGTCTTGACGATGCATGAAGCCGCCCTAACTACACCCAACGCAAAGCCGGCCACCGACCTGGGCAGCGCCTTCAAAGCCCGCTGGTAGCCGACAAGTCGCTACAAAATCAGGACCTATTTGATAGCGATTTAAATCGGTAGCAGGCCGATTTGAATGAAAAAACCAGCCTAACGGCAGCTGCGGACAATAAAACCGATGCCCAAGCCTGGCCAGCCACTTTGCCCGAACAGGTACGCGCTGTGGCGCAAGTACCGGCCAGAGCAGGCGCGGCCCTGACCCTAAGCGCTATTGAAGTCCGCTTCAAATGCAAAGGCCCATGGAAAAATGGCACGCCCCGCTTTCTGGAAGCGCTGGAAGCATTGGGACAACCGCGGCGCGAGGTGAACGATTAACGAAGGTGAAGCCTCTAACCGCCAGCCAAACGCTCCTATATAAATAGCGCAGTACAGCCGTACTTATTGGGCAAAGGGAATAAAATACCAGAGAATGAGCTTCCCTGCCGTCTGAAAACTACCGGAAGCACTCGGGCAGACGCTATGCGAAGGTGCAGACAAAGAAAAGGGCTGGCGAGCGTGATGAACATTGTCCAGCCCTGACTTTAAAACGGATGCGACCTGGGTTAAATCCGTCCCAGATCCTGTATCGCATCAACAATCAGGCCGGTACCATTGGCGATCAGCAAAATGTCAGAGGCGACACGCACGTAGCGATGCTCAGGAGGCGGTGCGCCCAGCTGAATAATGCCAGATTGTGGCACGCTGTAATAAACGACATCACGCGGCAGTGGCTGGCCAACAGCCCATTTACGGGCCTGACCGGGTGGCATACAGCCGTTGTTTTTCTTGGCCAGGCCGGGTGGGCAACGGCCGACACGTGACTGCTCACCGTAATAGTTACGCACCACCTTACGTTGAGAGTTTCCGAAATAAGCTTCTACGGCGATCTTGGTCCATGAACCATCCTCATTACCCTTGGCACCCTTGCCCGGCTTTCCTGACTTACCGGATTGCCCTGGCGCATCAGACTGAGCCTGCATTTCCTTTTGGCCCTGCTTGCCATTTTTGCCGCCGCCAGCCCATTCGGGTTTCTCGGCAGAAACGCACGGGGTAAGCAAGGCGCCGGTAAGCAGAGCGACAAGAAGCCTTGTAAATTTAACCGTTTGGGATTTCATTTGAGTCTCCGTTGCGTTGTAACGACGCTAGAGCTCACGAAACGCAAAGTTGGTGGTGATGGTCGCGCCAGCTGCCAGATTGGCAAGCGTAGCGGATTTGTCCGCAAAACCTGCCAAGCTGGCCTTGAGCATGTATTTTCCGGTTGCCGAGGCGTCAGCCGTAAATACCAATACGTCGGGACTACCAACATAAGGCGCCACCAGCGGAGCATTGACTGGCAAAGCATAAGCATAAGCACCCGTGGCCCCGTCAACAAAACGCCCGGCGACCTCAGCTTGCGTTCCGCCCGCCAGGGTTTGCACGACACGCACAAAGGAGTTGAGGGTTGAAGTGCCGTTGACTAATCCGGTGGCAGACGCAGGCGGATTAAGCGCCGTCCCAAGGGCATTCACCGATGTGACGGTATCTGCCGCCACAACCACGTTGGTAATGATTGCCGTGGTTCGCCCAGGCGCTGCCAACACAAGCATGTAGCTGCCGGGCGCAACCGGTTGAAGTAAAAATTTGCCCGTACTGTCGGGCGTTGTGGCTTTGACCACCACACCGTTTTGTTGAACCGAAACGCTGGTGCTACGGCCAACCAGCGCAGGGTCTACAAAACCAAGGACCGCCGATATGTAGCGAGGGATCACGGTTACTACGGGTTTGAGCAAATATTGCCCTGAGTTGCCAGCCGACACGATGGACTTGCAGGCGTCAAAGTCAAGTACAAAATCGGCTCGCTTATTGGCGGCAACATCAATATTGATATTGGTCTTCACACCTGACTGCTGGCCGCTTGGCGTTTTGAGTGCGACTTCTGCAAAGCCGGTAGGCTTGACCGAGTTAGCCAGTGGATTGGTACTGGTGTTTTCAGCAAGAACCATCCGGAGCTGTGTGTATTTACCGGTGGGCAGTGGGGTTTGCCCCAGCTCGTCCAGTACGCCGTTGGTGAGGTTCAGGAGGTTGATGCGCCTGGACGGATTAAGCAAAACTTCAGACCAACCTGCGTCTGAGTCACTTGCGCTGCTACTCTGGTGAACGCGTACTTTTTCAACCGTGATATTTACAGAGTCGGACCCGCAAGCAGGGGCATCCGTCAGGGCGAGTCGAAGCGTACCCGTTTCAGCCACTGGAGCCGTTCCGCCGCCGCCGCCGCCGCAAGCCGCGAGGGTTGCAAATACAACACCCCCAAAGACAAGTTTGAGATTGTTGAGCATTTTCATGTGTTGAACTTTTGAGTTTGTTGACTTAGCTAAGCAGTGGCGCCACCGATATAAACTTAGATCAGGTCACTTTCTCAGACTCTAAAAACGGGTTCCACCGCTGCCCGCAGGACGGTTACCAATATGTATGAGGGATGACTGGCCCCGGGAAAGGCCTGACCCCATGACAGCAAGGTGATGACTGTGGGCCAAAAATTTCAGCCGCGTAACTGGTAACCAATAGCAATAGCAATAGCAATAGCAATAGCAGTAGCAGTAGCAGTAGCTCGTCGCCAGTAGATTCTCTTTTGATAGCAAACCACGCTCGTACTCATTGGGCACAGAGCATAAAAAACTCATATATCCCCGAAAAATAGACGTAAAAAAGCCCCGCAGCCTTTGAACAAGGGTGCGGGGCTCAGCAGGCAAGCCTGGGAGGCTGAGTCTGCGGATTAGTCTCCCGAGGCGCTTTCGCCATCAGCACCTGCGGGTACGGCTTCGAGTTCAGCGGCTTCAGCATCGGCAATGGCACGGCGCTCGGCGTCGTCCATCAAGTCTTTGGCTTTGCGTGCCTCGTGGTACGCCATGCCGGTACCTGCAGGAATCAAGCGGCCCACAATCACGTTCTCCTTCAAACCGCGCAACTCGTCGCGCTTGCCCATAATGGCCGCCTCGGTCAGTACACGCGTGGTTTCCTGGAAGGAAGCCGCTGAAATGAACGAGTCGGTAGACAGCGATGCTTTGGTGATACCCAACAACAAGTTGGTGAACGTTGCAGGCAATTTGCCGTCTGCGCGGAGCGAATCGTTCATGTCCAGCATGACCGAACGCTCAACCTGCTCGCCCGCGATGTAGGCTGAGTCGCCGACGTTGTCGACCACCACACGGCGCAGCATCTGGCGAACAATCACTTCAATGTGCTTGTCGTTGATCTTCACTCCTTGCAAGCGGTAGACGTCCTGCACTTCATCAACGATGTATCGGGCAAGCTCTTCCATGCCCAGCAAACGCAAGATGTCTTGTGGGTCGGCCGGGCCGTCCACAATTGATTCGCCTTTGTTGACAACCTGGCCTTCGTGCACCAAAATATTTTTCTCTTTCGGCACGAGGTCTTCCCAGACTTTGCCTTCAGGGTCGGTGATTTGCAGGCGAATCTTGCCTTTGGTTTCTTTACCAAACGACACGGTACCCGTCATCTCGGCCAGTGTGCCTTTGTCTTTTGGCGTACGGGCTTCGAACAGCTCGGCAACACGCGGCAAACCGCCGGTAATGTCGCGCGTTTTTTGACCTTCGATTGGGATACGGGCCAGCACTTCGCCGGGGCCCACGTCCTGACCGTCACGCACCTGAACCAGCGCGCCGATTTGGAAGCCAATCGTCACCGAGTGATCAGTGCCGGGGATCTTGACTTCATTGCCGGCAGCATCGATCAGCTTGACGCCAGGACGAATGACTTTGGTTGCGCCGCGACGTTTCGGGTCAATCACCACCAAGGTAGACAAGCCGGTCACGTCGTCAACCTGACGGGCAACGGTGACGCCTTCTTCAACATTCTCGAACTGCGCTTTACCAGCGAACTCGGTAATGATCGGGCGGGTCAGTGGGTCCCAGTTGGCCAAAATCGTACCGGCCTTGATGGTTTGATCCGCCTTGACAGCCAAAATCGCACCGTACGGTACCTTGTGACGTTCGCGCTCACGGCCATGCTCGTCGTGAATGACGATTTCGCCTGAACGGGCAATCACGACCAGCTCTTTTTTGCTGTTGGTGACGTAACGCATCGGTGCGTTAAAGCCAATCACGCCGTTGGACTTGGACTCCACGCTGGACGCAATGGCTGCACGTGATGCCGCACCGCCGATGTGAAAGGTACGCATCGTCAACTGTGTGCCGGGCTCACCGATCGACTGAGCGGCAATGATGCCGACAGCCTCGCCAATGTTGATCAAGCCGCCACGACCCAAGTCGCGTCCATAGCACTTGGCGCACAGGCCAAAGCGGGTTTCGCAGTTCAGTGCGGTGCGTACTTTAATTTCGTCAACGCCAGCGATCTCCAGCTCTTCAATCAGGTCCTCTTCCAGCATCGTGCCGGCAGCTGCCAATACGGAGCGGTTTTCAGGGTGCATCACGTCTTCAACAACCGTGCGGCCCAAAACGCGGTCGCGCAGTGATTCAATGACTTCACCGCCTTCAACAATCGCGCGCATTACCGAGCCATTTTGTGTGCCGCAATCGTCTTCAGTCACCACCAAATCTTGCACCACGTCGCACAAACGGCGCGTCAAATAACCCGAGTTGGCGGTTTTCAAAGCCGTGTCGGCCAAGCCTTTACGCGCGCCGTGGGTGGAGATGAAATACTCCAACACATTCAGGCCTTCGCGGAAGTTGGCAGTAATTGGCGTTTCAATGATCGAGCCGTCAGGCTTGGCCATCAAACCGCGCATACCTGCAACCTGGCGAATCTGCGCTGGTGAGCCGCGAGCGCTGGAGTCGGCCATCATGTAGATGGAGTTAAACGACTCTTGCTCAACTTCTTTACCGTGGCGGTCAATGACCCGCTCTTTGGACAACTGGCCCATCATCACCTTGGAGACCTCGTCGCCAGACTTGCCCCAGATGTCCACCACCTTGTTGTAGCGCTCGCCAGACGTCACCAGGCCCGAGACATACTGCTGCTCGATTTCTTTGACTTCTTTTTGCGCACGCGCAATGATGGCGCCTTTTTCCTTGGGCACCAGCATGTCTTCGATGCAAATCGAAATACCGGTTTGTGTTGCCAGGCGGAAACCAGACTGCAGCAGCTTGTCTGCAAACACCACAGTTTCTTTCAGGCCGCACTTGCGGAAAGACACATTGATGAGCTTGGAAATTTCTTTCTTCTTCAACGCTTTGTTGATGTTGGAGAAAGGCAAGCCTTTAGGCAAAATTTCAGACAACAATGCGCGGCCGCCAGTGGTTTCCCACAGCTTGGTTGACGGCACAAATTCGCCTGTGGTCTTGTCTTTGGTGTAGTCGGTCAAACGAACGCTGATGCGTGCGTTCAAGTCGAGTTCGCCCGCATCAAATGCGCGGCGTACTTCACCCGTGTCGGCAAACACCAAGCCTTCGCCCTTGCCGTTGGTGCGCTCACGGGTCGTGTAGTACAAGCCCAGTACAACGTCTTGCGACGGCACAATCGATGGCTCGCCGCTGGCCGGGAACAAGATGTTGTTTGATGCCAGCATCAATGTGCGGGCTTCCATTTGCGCCTCAACCGACAGCGGTACGTGTACCGCCATTTGGTCGCCGTCAAAGTCGGCGTTAAATGCCGAGCAAACGAGCGGATGCAGCTGAATGGCTTTGCCTTCAATCAAAATCGGCTCAAACGCCTGAATGCCCAAACGGTGCAACGTCGGCGCACGGTTCAACATCACCGGGTGCTCTTTAATGACTTCCTCAAGGATGTCCCACACCACCGGCGTGCCTGATTCAACTTCTTTCTTGGCTGCCTTGATCGTCGTGGCGATGCCGCGTGATTCAAGCTGCGCGAAGATAAAAGGCTTGAACAATTCAAGCGCCATGAGCTTTGGCAAACCGCACTGGTGCAGCTTCAGCGTTGGGCCCACGGTAATGACTGAGCGGCCCGAGTAGTCGACGCGCTTGCCCAGCAAATTCTGGCGGAAACGGCCTGACTTGCCTTTGATCATGTCGGCCAGCGACTTGAGTGCACGCTTGTTGGCACCGGTCATGGCTTTACCACGGCGGCCGTTATCAAGCAGCGAATCCACCGCTTCTTGCAGCATGCGCTTTTCATTGCGGGCAATGATTTCTGGCGCTTTGAGTTCCAGCAAACGGCGCAAACGACTGTTGCGGTTAATCACGCGGCGGTACAAGTCGTTCAGGTCAGATGTCGCGAAACGGCCACCATCGAGCGGTACCAGCGGACGCAAATCAGGCGGCAATACTGGCAGCACATCAAGCACCATCCAATGCGGCTTGATGCCGGAGCTCTTGAACGCTTCCATCAATTTCAAACGCTTGGCGTTTTTCTTGATCTTGATTTCAGAGCCGGTCAAGTCATTGCGCAGCTTGGTGATTTCGTCGTCCAGATCCAGGCCTTCAAGCAGATCTTTCACGCCCTCAGCACCCATCTTGGCGGTGAACTCGTCGCCATACTCCTTGACTTTGGCGTCGTAATCATCCTCGGACATGATGCTGAATTTCTTCAGCGGTGTCATGCCGGGGTCAGTGACGACATAGGCTTCAAAGTACAGCACGCGTTCGATGTCGCGCAGCGTCATGTCGAGCACCAGGCCCA
>ENA-OBIT01000491-OBIT01000491.1-metagenomes-genome-assembly--contig:-NODE-491-length-17398-cov-5.56351_pt1 | contig 17398 bp, 15 predicted proteins | sample MGYA00153386_OBIT01 | MGnify analysis MGYA00153386
CCCAACCAGGTGGCACCGGGCAAGCGGCCGTTCCACACCATCATCCCGGCCTTCTTGACGAAGGACGGCCAGTCGGTGATGAGTTTCGGCGTGATGGGCGGCAACATGCAGCCGCAAGGCCACATGCAGACGCTGGTGCGCATGCTGGTGCACGGCCAGCAGCCGCAAGCCGCCTGCGACGCACCGCGCTGGAAGGTGGCCACGGGCCTGCAGATCGACTGCGAACACACCATGGCCCCGGTCCTGCAACAAGGCTTGCGCGACCTGGGCCACCAGATCGTGACCACGCCCGACGCTTACATGGACTACGGCTCGGGCCAGTTCATCGCCCGGCTGAGTGGTGATCATGAAGACGGCTATGTCGCCGCCAGCGATTCGCGGCGCGAGGGGCAGGCCGTCGGTTTCTAACGCGCAGCACGGAACCAGCAGTGACACATCACCGCATATTCGCCGCCTGCCTGACGCTGTTCATGGCCTTTTTCACCGCTGCCGCCATGGCGCAGGACGTGCCCGGACTGCCGGGGGATGGCGCGCAGCGTGCGCCGGGCGCGCGGCTGGACCGGGTGGAGATCACGGCCCGCCCGCAGACCGACACCGAGCTGCGCCGCCGCGCGCCGGTGGCCAAGCAGGTGTACGGGCGCGAGGAACTGGACAAGTACGGCGACACCAGCGTCTCGGATGTGCTCAAGCGCCTGCCGGGCGTGAACATTCAGGGCGGCGCGCCGCGCATGCGCGGCCTGGGGTCGGGGTACACGCTGATCCTCATCAACGGCGACCCAGCGCCGCCGGGCTTCCAGTTCGACCAGTTGAGCCCGAGCCAGGTCGAACGCGTGGAGGTGACGCGCGGCCCCACCGCCGACCAGAGCGCCCAGGCCGTGGCCGGCGCCATCAACATCATCCTGAAGGACGCACCCCGCGTCTCGCAGCGCGACCTGCGCCTGGGCCTGGGCTACAACGCCGTGCGGCCCACGCCTTCGATGAACTTCACTTACGGCGAACGTGCGGGCGGTTTGGGCCTGTCGCTGCCCGTGTCGCTGTTCAGCTGGCGCAACGTCAACGACAGCGTGGTCGACCGGCAGACCGCGGGCCTGGACGGCCGGCCGTCGCGCGCCGTGCAGACCGGTCGCACCGACAACTGGGGCCACGGCTTCAATTCCGCACCGCGTGTGAACTGGAAGATCAGCGACGACCAGTCGGCCTCGGCCCAGGCCTTCCTGCAACGCGGCGAATGGAACAACCTCTCCGCCTTTCGCAACCAGGTCGTTGCCGGCCAGCCCAGTTTGGAGGCCGACAACACCTTTGCCGGCACCTGGCAGAACGTGCGCGGCAACTTGCAGTGGAACAACCGCTTCAGCGACGACCAAAAGGTCGAACTCAAACTTTCCGGCGGGTCCAGCAAGGGCACCTTCGACGGCCTGACGACCACGCAGCGCCGCGTCAAGGGCGACAACCAGGATCGCAACCTCACGCAGTCGGGCAAGTACAGCCAGTTCGTCGGTGACGAACACACGCTCACCGCGGGCTGGGACCTGGAGCAGCGCCAACGCGACGAAACGCGCACCTTCACCGAGAACGGCCGGCCGCATTTGCCGGAATTCGAAGGCCAGCCCTTCGCGGCGCGCATCGCCCGCCAGGCCTTGTTCGTGCAGGACGAATGGGAGATCTCCCCGCAGTGGTCCACCTACCTGGGGTTGCGCAGCGAGCGCATCGCCACCCGGAGCAGCGGCGCCGTGGCCGAGGTGCGCAACAACAGCCAGGTGACCACGCCGCTGTGGCACCTGAACTACAAGCTCGACCCCAAGGGCCGCGACATGATTCGCGCCAGCCTCACGCGCAGCTACAAGGCGCCGGAGCTGAACGCGTTGCTGGCGCGTCCGGCGCTGAGCTCGCTGTTCACCGACACCACCCGGCCCAACACCGAAGCCTCGCCCGACCGCCGCGGCAACGCCGGCCTCAAGCCCGAGCTGGCCACCGGCGTCGACATCGCCTTCGAGCGCTATTTGAAGGGCGGCAGCATGTTCAGCATCGGAGGCTTCCGCCGCGATGTGAACAACCTCATCCGCAACGTCACCAGCCTGCAGACGGTGTCCTACGCCAGCGTGCCGCGCTACGTGTCCACGCCGGTCAATTTCAGCAAGGCGCAGTCGACCGGGCTGGAGTTCGAGGTCAAGGGCCGTGCCGGTGAATTGCTGCCCAGCCTGTTCGACATGAAGACCGCTCTGAACCTGCGCGCGTCCTTGAACTACTACCGCTCCCGCGTCGACGCGCTGCCGTCGCCCGACAACCGGCTGGACGGTCAGCAGCCCTGGTCGGGCAACCTCGGCTTCGACTACCGGCTGGCCAGCCTGCCCGTCAGCATGGGCGCCAGCCTAGCCTACACCCCCGGCTACACCACGCGCCAGACCAGCGTGCAGCAGTTCGACTTGTCGCAAGCACGTGCGCTGGATGCTTTTGCGCTGTGGAACATCAGCCGGACGATGAGCGTGCGCCTGTCGGCCAGCAACATCGCGCCGCTGGACGCCGAGTCGCTCAGCTACTTCAGCAGCGGCGACTCCACCCGCACCGTGCGCGACGGCCGCACCTTCTACAACGCCAACCTCGAAATCAAGCTCTGACGGTCGCCGCAGCAACCGACGGCCGAGCTACTTTCGTTTGCGCAGTTCCTGCTGCACCAGGTCGGGCCGGTCGGAGATCAACCCGTCGACCTGCATGTCCAGCAGCTTGTTGATCATGGCCGGCTCGTTCACCGTCCACGGAATCACCAGGATGCCCAGCGCGCGCGCCTCGTCGCGCAACGCCTGCGTCAGGTAGGTCTGGTTGGGCGCCCACTGCCGGCCGCCTGCGGCCTGCACGGCCCGCGGCACGCTGCCGCCGTGCCGGTCGGGGTCGAACCCGGCCAGCCAGGGCGAGGGCCCGCCGTCCGCTGTGCGCGCCAGGGTGCGCGGCGATGACAGATACAGGGTGCGAATCTCCGGCGCTTCCGTCTGCACCTGCTGCAGGGTGCGCCAGTCGAACGACTGGATCGTCATGCGGGCCTGCATGCCGGCCAGGCGTATCTCGGCGACGACACGCCGCGTGAACTCCGCCGGTGGCAGCGTGGCGGTGGGCTCCAGCGGCGAGACCTTGGTTTCGCAATCGAACCCCACGCGGGTGTGGCCCGACTTGCGCACCAGCTCGAACAAGTCGGCCAGCCGCGGCACCCGCGTGCCGTCCACCGGCTGCTGGTCGGGGAAGGACTTTGCGTAGTCGGTCCCCGGCTTGATGCGGCCCACGTCGTACCGCTGCAGTTCGGCGTACGTCAGCTCGGCAATCGCCGGCCCGCGCGCGGCCAGCCACTGGCCGTCGGGCCCCCGGGTGGTGTCCGGGTTCAGCCACAGGTCGTGGTGCACCACCACCACGCCGTCCCGCGTGATGCCCAAGTCGCATTCCAGCGTGTCCACGCCCAGGTCCAGCGCCTTCTGGAAGCCCGGCAGCGTGTTCTCCGGCATCAAGCCGCGCGCGCCCCGGTGGCCTTGCAGGTCGAAGGCGCTTGGCTGGGTCATGGCGGAGAAGCTTGCCAGCAGCAGTGCAGTGCACACAGTACGTCGACGCAGCTTCATGAAACTTGCCTTCATGGTTTCCCGGCCGTCAGCCGCTCCCAGCCTTCAGCCCCTAACGCCCGCAGCGTCTCGATGTTCTTCTCGTAGATCGACTCCGCCTCCGGGAAAGCCGCCACGGCGCGATCGACGCTGTCCTCACGCAACAGATGCAGGGTGGGGTGGGGTGACCGGTTGCTGAGGTTCTCGGCGTCGTCCGGCTCGGTGCCTTCGAACTGGTACTGCGGGTGGAAGCTGGCGATCTGCAGCACGCCCTCCAGGCCGAGTTCTTCCAGTGCCGCGTCGGCCAGATCCAGGAAGTCGTTGTAGTCCAGGAAATCGCCCAGCACCTGCGGGTGCACCAGCAGCGTGGTGTCGACGGCCTCGGGGTCGGCGGCGGCCAGCAGTTGCAGTTCGTGCACCAGGTCGGCCATCAAACCCTGCACGTCGGTGGCGCTGCTTTCCACCCAGCGGATCTGGCCCTTGGTGTGCACGGCCTTGGCGAAGGGGCAGAGGTTCAGGCCGATGACGGCCTGCTCCAGCCAGTGGCGGGTTTGTTCGATTGGGGTCATGGTGGGGCGGGCTTCATGGGCCACCTGCGACGGACTTCAGGGGCCGATCTCACGGGCGAACGGCGGGGGTCTCGACGGGCATGCCCGCGGCGCGCTGCATCAGGTAGAGCTCGAGCGCGGTGAACTCGTCGGCGCCGAAAGCATAGGGCTCGGCGCGTACGCCCGTCATGCAGTTGCGCAAGCGGCGCTGCAGGCTGCCCATGGCCTGCCATTCCAGCCGGTAGATCGGGTAGCCCGTGGGGTGGGCCTGCGGGATGACGCTGCCGGCCAGGCGGCCGCCGGCCTGCTGGTCGTGGCACTGTGCGCACGACAGGTCGAGCTGGCCGATGCGCTGCGTGTACAGCTGCCGACCTTGAGCCAGGAACGGCGCCAGGCGGGCGTCGGCCGGCGGGGCGATGGGCAGCCCGCCCGACAGCCGGCCCACGTGCGCCGCCAACCCCAGCAGTTCGCTGCTTTCCGCAGCGTAGGTCGGCGCTTGGGCGTGGCGCTGCCGGCACAGGTTGATGCGCTGCGACAGCGTCACCGGCTTGCCCGAGACCCTGTCGAAGGCCGGGTAGCGGGCGGCTGCGCCGCGCAGGCTGTGCGGTGTGTGGCACGCGCTGCAGGCGGTGCCGAAGCGCTGTTCGCCGTCCTTCAGCCACAGGGCCGCGGGGTTCTGCGTGTCGTCGCGCTGCAGGGCCTGCAGCGCCGGGGTCATGTCGTCCAGCCCGGACCGGCGGGTGTCGGGCTGGGCGCCTGCGCCGAAGGACAGGATCAGCAGCAAACTTGCCAGGGCCTTCATGTGACTTCGATATCAACGCTGGCGCTGTGCTCGAAGCCGTTGTCGCCCACCCAGCGCACGGTGATGGGGCCGCTGGCCACGGCCACGGCGTGGAAGGCCAGGTAGGGGTTGGCGGCGATGGCAGGGAACAGGTCGGCGGCGAAGACCATCTCGCCAGCGTAGCGGCACTCCAGGCGGCGCACGATGTTGCGCGCCAGCAGGCGGCCTTCGTTGTCGGCGCGCTGGCCGCTTTCCATGACGTGGGCGACGCTGGCGCGGATCTCGAAGGCTTGTCCTCGTGCGACGCGGGCCGGAGCGTTGACGAGCGACAAGGCCATGGGCGCTTTCAGCCTTCCACGCAGGCGGCCAGCGTGACGATGACGTCGATGCCCTGGCGCCAGAACGTGCCGTCGCTCAGCTCGGCCACGGCCAGCACCTGTTGCGACGTGGCCAGCCGCATGCGCGTGGCGACCTCGGCGCGGCCGCTGCGTGGGCCCAGGTGCATCACCAGCACCTCGGGCTGAGGGTTGCGGCTGGTCAAGAGCGCGATGCGGCGCACGTGGTCGGCCGGCGTCATGGGGCTGGTGACGCTGATGTGGACCGGCACCACGTTGCCGTTTTCGACCAGCGGCGCGATGTCCAGCGTGACGCGGCCCTCGCGCAGCGGCACGCCGCCGGAGAAGGTGGCCAGGGCCGCACGCAGGCGCTCGGGCGTGGCGCCTGCCGGGCGCAGCAGCAGCGTGCCCAGGCAGGCCGCCAGGATGTCTCGGCGCGCCGTCATTGCAGCGTGCCCAGGAAGGCCACGACATCCTCGACCTGCTGCGCGTCCAGCACCGGCCGGCCCTGCCAGGCGCCGCCCACGCGCTGCAGGCCGGCGGTGCGGTGGAAGGCCGGCATCAGACTGTCGGGGTTGAGGCGGCGGTTGTCTGCGATGCGCAAACGCAACTGCGCCGGTGTCCAGCGCGCACCGGCGCCGGCCAGCGAAGGCGCCAGGTTGCCCTGGAAGCGCTCGTCAGGGAAGGGCCCGCTGTGGCACAGCAGGCACAGGCCGACCTGGCGGTTGGCGACGATGGCGCGCCCGCGCTCGGCGTTGCCCGAGGTGGCGGTGAGCGGCTGCGGGATGCCGTCGCCCACCACCTCGAAAGCCGCCACCGACAGCGCTGCGGCGACCATGCAACAGGCCGCTGCGCAGCGCAGTGCAAGTTGCAACGCCTGCAACACCTGCACCGGATTCACGCGCGCTTCAGGCTCTGGTTGCCCAGCGGCAGCTCGCGGATGCGCCGCCCAGTGGCGGCGAAGATGGCGTTCAGCACCGCCGGTGCGGCCACGGCGATGGTGGGCTCGCCCACGCCGCCCCAGAAGCCGCCGCTGGTGAGGATCACCGTTTCCACCTTGGGCATGGTGTTCATGCGCATGACGGGGTAGGTGTCGAAGTTGCGCTGCTCGATGCGGCCGTCCTTCACCGTGCATTCGCCGTACAGCGCGGCCGACAGGCCGTAGACGAAGGAGCCTTCGACCTGCGCTTCGATCTGTTGCGGGTTCACCGCGTGCCCGCAATCGGTGGCGGCCACGATGCGGTGCATCTTGAGCTCGCCCGCGGTATTCACCGACACCTCGGCGCAGGCCGCCACGTAGCTGCCGAAACCGTGCATTTGCGCCAGGCCGCGGAACACCTTCTGCCCGTCCACGTCGGGCGCAGGTGTCCCCCAGCCGGCACGCTTGGCCGCGGCTTCCAGCACCGCCAGATGCTTGGGGTGATTGGCCATCAGCTTGCGCCGCAAAGCCAGCGGGTCCTGCCCCGTGGCATGCGCGATCTCGTCGATGAAGCATTCCAGGTAGACGGCGTTCTGGTTCATGTTCACGCCGCGCCAGAAGCCCGGCGGCACATGCGGGTTGCGCATGGCGTGGTCGACCAGCAGGGCCGGGAAGGTGTAGCCGATCATGGCCTCGCCGCCGCCCGCGTTCAGGCCCTGGAAGACCACCGGGTCGCGGCCGTCACGCACATTCTGCGGGAAGATGCCGGCCAGGATGCTCTGCCCCGAGATGCGCAGGTGCAGCCCGGCGATGTCGCCCCGGGCGTCCAGCCCGGCGGTCACCTTCGCGCGGGTGATGGGGTGGTAGCGGCCGTGCGTCATGTCTTCTTCGCGCGACCAGACCAGCTTCACCGGCGTGCCCGGCAGTTCCTTGGCGATGGCCACCGCCTGGCGCACCCAGTCGTGCACGGCGCCGCGGCGCCCGAAGCCACCGCCCAGGTGCAGCCTGTAGACATCGCACTGCGCCGGCGGCAGGCCGGCGGCCTCCGCCGTGGCGGCCAGGGCGCCTTCGCCGTTCTGGGTGGGCGTCCAGACCTCGCAGCGCTGCGGCGTCCAGCGCGCCGTGGCGTTCATCACCTCCATCGTGGCGTGGTTCTGGAAGGGGTAGGCGTACTCGGCCTCGATGCGCCGTGCCGCGCCCGCCAGCGCAGCCCGCGTGTCGCCCACGCTGTTGCCCACTGCCGCCTGTTCGGCCGTCAAGCCCGCCTTCAGCGTGGCGTTGATGTCGGCCTGCTGCACGCCGGCATGCGGGCCCAGGTCCCAGTCGATCTTCAGCGCGTCCACGCCCTTCTTGGCGCGCCACCAGGTGTCGGCCACCACGGCCACGGCCGAGTCCCCCACCCGCACCACCTTCTTCACGCCGGGCATCTTTTCGACGGCGGCCGAATCGACGCCGCGTACCTTGCCGCCGAACACCGGGCAGTCGCGGATGGCGGCGTTGAGAAGGCCGGCCATCTTCAGGTCGGACCCGTAGACCTGCGATCCATTGGTTTTCTCGCGAGTGTCCAGCTTGGCCAGGCGCTGGCCGGCGATCTTCCAGGTCTTGGGGTCTTTCAGCGGCACCTCGGTGGGCGGGCTCAGGCGCGCTGCAGCGCGTGCCACTTGTCCATAAGTGGTGCGGCGTTGGCTGCCGGCATGGGTGATGACGCCCTTGTCGACACGGCACTCTGCCGCCGGCACCTTCCATTCGTCGGCTGCCGCCTGCACCAGCATCATGCGGGCCGCGGCGCCGCCCTTGCGCACGTAGTCCTGGCTCTCCCGGATGCCGCGGCTGCCGCCTGTGGAAAAGCTGCCCCACACGCGCTGCCGCTGCAGGCTTTCGCCGGGCGTGGGATACACGGTGCTGACGCGCGACCAGTCGCACTCCAGCTCTTCGGCCACCAGCTGCGCCAGGCCCGTCAGCGTGCCCTGACCCATCTCGGACCGCACGACGCGGACGATGACGCGTTCGTCGGGCTGCACCACGACCCAGGCGTTGATCTCGGGTGGCAAGGCGCCGCCGCCGGACGCAGACATCTCCTGCGCCAGCGCCGGCAGGTGCATGCCCAGCACCAGCGAACCCGCCGCAGCACCGGCCAGGAAGTCACGCCGCTTGATGGTGGACGCAATGGTGATGCCCGAAGCAGTCTGCACGGCGCTCATGTCGTGCTCCGGTGGATGTGGATGATGTCCAGCCCGGCGGTCCTGGTGCTGCCCGCGGCCTGCTTGATGGCCGCGCGCACCCGGTTGTAGGTGCCGCAGCGGCAGATGTTGGTGATGGCCGCGTCGATGTCGGCGTCGGTGGGCCGCGGCTTTTCCTTCAGCAGGGCAGCGGCGGCCATGATCATGCCGCTCTGGCAGTAACCGCACTGCGGCACGTCCAGCGCCACCCAGGCCTGCTGCAGCGGGTGTTTGCCGTCGGGCGACAGGCCTTCGATGGTGGTGATCTTCTGTGTGGCGCGCACGGCGGACACCGGCAGCGCGCATGAGCGCACGGGCGCACCGTCGACGTGCACCGTGCACGACCCGCATTGCGCCACGCCGCAGCCGTATTTGGTGCCGGTCAGTCCCAGTTGTTCCCGCAGCACCCACAGCAGCGGGGTGTCGGGTTCTGCGTCGTGATTCAAGACCTTACCATTGACGTTCAAGCGGTTCATGCGCGCAGCTCCGACGGTTGACCCGACGCGGATGATGCACCCGCTTGACGCGTCGCATGGCAGGCCCGGCGATACTTAGGGCAAACACCGTATCGGCATGCAGACTGCACCCTCCCACCTCGACGCTGGCGGCCCGCTGGCCCCGCGTTACGCGCAGATCCGCTCGCAGACGCTGGCCCTGGCCGCAGGCTTGAGCGAGTCCGATGCGCAGGCGCAGTCCATGCCTGACGCCAGCCCTGCCAAGTGGCACCTCGCGCACGTGACGTGGTTCTTCGAGACCTTCCTGCTCGAACGATTCGAGCCCCGCTTCAAGCCGCACCACCCCGCCTACCGCGTGCTGTTCAACAGCTACTACAACGGTGTCGGCGAACAGCATCCGCGCGCGCAGCGGGGGCTGGTCACGCGGCCCAGCCTGGCCGAGGTGCGGGCCTGGCGCGCGGCGGTGGACGAGCGCGTGGTCACGTTGTTGCAGCGCCTTCCGGCCATCAACCATGCCGCGGTGGCCGACATCGTCGAGCTGGGCCTGCAGCACGAGCAGCAGCACCAGGAACTGCTGCTCACCGACCTGCTGCACCTGCTGTCGCTGAACCCGCTGACGCCGGTCTACCGGCCGCAGTGGCCGCTGGCGGCGGTGTCGCCGCTGGCGCTGAACTGGGTCGGCTTCGAAGGCGGCCTGGTCGAAATTGGCCACGGCGGCCATGACGGCCATGGCGGCCATGGCGGCGAGGCCTTCGCCTTCGACAACGAAACGCCGCGCCACCGCCACTGGCTGCGGCCCTATGCCCTGGCCAACCGGCTGACCACGCACGGCGAGTGGGCCGCGTTCATCGCCGATGGCGGTTACCGCGACCCGCGCTGGTGGCTGGCCGCCGGCTGGGACTGGGTGCGCGGTCAGCGCATCGAAGCACCCCTGTATTGGCGTTGCAACGGCACCGTGGCCGACGACTGGCGCGTTTTCACGCTGCACGGCGAGGTGCCGCTGGACCCGCACACGCCCATCACCCACATCAGCTTCTTCGAGGCCGACGCCTATGCACGCTGGTCGTCTGCGCAGCACCCCGGCGAGCCGCCCCACCGCCTGCCCACCGAGGCCGAGTGGGAATATGCTGCAACCAGCCTGCCGCCCTCGGCCCTCGGCGGCGGCAACTTCGTCGAGTCGCAATTGCTGCACCCGGTGCCCGTGGCGCGCGGGGGGGCCGGCCTGCAACAGATGTTCGGCGACGTGTGGGAATGGACGAACAGCAGCTACCTGGCCTACCCCGGCTACCGCCCGTGGGCGGGGGCGGTGGGTGAATACAACGGCAAGTTCATGGTCAACCAGATGGTGCTGCGCGGAGGTTCGTGTGCCACGCCACGCGATCACGTGCGCGCCAGTTACCGCAATTTTTTCCCCACCGATGCACGCTGGCAGTTCAATGGACTGCGCTTAACCCGCGACGAGGGTTGAGTGACCGAACCACGGCGCAAGACCCTGGCAGACCGGACATGACGACGCGGCGCCACGCGCTCGGCCTGGTCGCGGGGAGCCTGGTGGCCGCCACGAGAGGCTGGGCGCAAACGGATGCGCCGCCGCCCGCGCCCACCGGCCCCACGCCCGATGCGCTGACCGGGCTGGATGCCTGGCTGGAAGCGCAGCGCGTGGACTGGCGAGTGCCGGGCCTGGCGGTGGCGCTGGTCAAGGACGGCCGAGTCATCTACGCGAAGGGCTTCGGCTTTCGCGACGCGGCACAGACGCAATCGGTCGACACCGACACGCTGTTTCGCGGCGCGTCCACCACCAAGGCCATCTGCGCCGCGCTGGTGGCCATGCTGGTGGACGAAGGCAAGCTGGCGTGGGACGCGCCGGTAGTTGCTTACATCCCCGAATTGAGGTTTGCCGGCGGTGACGAATACCGGTCGGTGAGCCTGCGCGACATGTTGAGCCACCGCACCGGCCTGGCGCGCCACGAGCTGCTTTGGTACCACAACCAAACGCTCACCGCGCCGGACCTTGTCGAGCGCCTGCCTTTCCTGGAGATGAGTGCGCCGCTGCGCGCGAAGTACCAGTACAACAACCTGATGTACGCGCTGGCCGGACTGGCCATCGAGCGCGTCACCGGCCAGAACTGGCAGGCCTTCGCCAAGGCGCGCTTGTTCGACCCGCTGGGCATGAATCGCGTCAACCTGTCGGCACCCGAAATGGCGCAGGACGCCAACCACGCCATCGGCCACACCACCCGGGCGCGCAAACTGCTGCCCATGCCCTTGCGCCACGACCCGCTGCTGGGGCTGGCGGGTGCGGTCAATGCCAGCATCACCGACTACGCCAAGTGGGTGCAACTGCAACTGGCACAGGGCCAGTTCGGCGGGCGCCGGTTGATATCCGCGGCGTCCATGGCCGCCATGTGGGAGCCGCTGATACTGACGTCCGAGACCCCGCGCGCGCCCGACTTCCAGCGCGGCCACTACGGCCTGGGCTGGCGCATCGACCGCTACCGCGACACCTTGCGTGTCGCGCACGGCGGCGACCTGAACGGCTTCACGCCGCGCGTGGTGCTGCTGCCGCAGGCGAATGCAGGGCTGGCCATCATGGTCAACCACGGCAGCCACCCGTTCGCGAACGCCGTCACGCCTGATTTGCTGGACCGCCTGCTGGGCCTGCCGCCTGGCGACAACTCGGCCCGCGCCATCGCACGGCGTAATGTGTCCGAGGCGGCCGAGGCCAGATCACCACGGCCCGACACGGCGGCAGAGAAGATCATCCCCGGCACCCGCCCGTCTCGCCCGCTCGCTGCTTACGCGGGGACGTACCGCCATGCAGGCTATGGCGACATGACGGTCGGCCACGCGGCCGAGGGGTTGACCGTGCGCTACAACGACATGCCCGCCACGCTGAAGCACCGGCACTTCGACGTTTTCGAAGCCCGCACCGAGCGCCCCGAGCACGACGAATTCAACGGCACCCGGCTGGTGTTCCAGGGCGATGAAGCCGGCACGCTGGCGGGCTTTACCGCGGCGCTGGACAACAACGTGCGGCCGATTTCGTTCAGCCGCATCGCTTAGGCGCTGCGAGCCCACCCACCCGATCACAGGAGACACCCTTGGCCCGTAACCAAACCGTCCTGGCCGACGCCGACGCGCCCGCCGTCACCGAACTGCTCGCGCGCTTCGTCACCGACCACCCGAGCCGCGGCTGGCCCGACGCCGTGGAGGCCGAGGCCCACCGCACCTTCGCCAACTGGGTGGGTTGCGCCATCGGCCCCTCGGGCCACGAGACCGTGCAGGCCGCGCTGGCCGCCGTGCAGACGCTGCAACCGGCGCCGCAGGCCAGCCTGCTGGGCCGCAAGGACAAGGTCGACATCGCCAGCGCCGCGCTGGTCAACGGCATCAGCTCGCACACTTGGGACTTCGACGACACCCACCTGAAGACCATCATCCACCCCGCCGGCCCGGTGGCGCCGGCGGTGCTGGCGCTGGCCGAGCACTACGGGCTGCCCGGCCGCGACATGCTGGATGCCATGGTGCTGGGCATCGAAGTCAGCTGCCGTGTCGGCAACGCCATCTACCCCGATCACTACGACCGCGGCTGGCACATCACCGGCACCACCGGCATGCTGGGCAGCGCGGCGGCCTGCTCGCGTTTGCTCAAGCTGGACGCGGCGCGCACGCAGATGGCGCTGGGCATCGCGGCCTCGCAGCCCATCGGTCTGCGCGAACAGTTCGGCACCATGACCAAACCCCTGCACCCCGGCGGCGCAGCGCGGGTGGGATTGATGTCGGCGTTGATGGCGCAACACGGCTACACCGCCAGCAAGCGCGCGCTGGAAGCGCCGCGCGGCCTGCTGCAGGTCTTCAGCGACAAGACCGACTGGTCGGAGATCACCGAAGGCCTGGGCAGCCGCTGGGAGGCGGGCCTGAACACCTACAAACCCTTCGCCTGCGGCATCGTCATCCACCCGGCCATCGACGGCTGCGTGCAACTGCGCAACGCCCATGGGCTGACGGCCGACCAGATCGAGAAGGTGACGTTGAAGGTGCACTCGCTGGTGCTCGAGCTCACCGGCAAGAAGGCGCCGGCCGACGGGCTGCAGAGCAAGTTCAGCGTCTACCACTCCTGCGCCGTAGGCTTGATCTTCGGCCAGGCCGGCGAGCACGAATACACCGACGAGGTCGTCGCCCGCCCCGATGTGCTGGCGCTGCGCGCCAAGGTCGAGGCCGTCGTCGACGACCGCATCCACGAGGCCAGCGTCGACATCACCATCCGCACCACCGACGGCCGCGAGTTCCACCTGTTCGTCGAACACGCCATCGGCAGCGTCGAGAAACCCATGAGCAACGCGCAGCTGCGTGCCAAGTTCATGGGCCAGGCAGAACCGGTGCTCGGGGCGGCCAAGACGACGAAGGCCTGGGACCTGAGCATGGCCATCGCCGGCTGCACCGACCTCAACGAATTTTTCGAAAACGCCACCTGAAGGACTCACCCCCATGCAGCGCAACTTTGCCTCCGCCTGCCTGGCCTTGTTGACCACCAGGGTCTAGGCGCAGACGCCGTACCCGCAAAGCCGCATCACCGTCGTCACTCTCGTCACTCACAGTAGCCCGGCTAGCGGCACCAACCTGTTCCTGCGCAAGATCGGCCAGGTGCTACGCCGCGGAGAGCTGGTCCTTCTCTCGGGCCCTTCTCTCTGGCCCTTCTTTCTGGCCATGAGCACGGGCGGTTCGATGCTGCTGGCCTGGTGTTCGCTGTCGGCCTGGGCGTGATACTGCGCAAGAACTTCCTGCTCGACCCGGTGTTCGATCCCTTTCCTGGGTTCGTGATCCGCTGCCACCCAACCTCACTGGACAGGAGACAAAACCATGCCGACCGTGTCGACCCGACCCAAGGCCCGTTGCCGCCCACTGGTGCTGGGCACGTCATGGGCGCCGACCAGCACGCTGACCACCACGCTGGCAGCGGCCAACCCGGCTGACTTCTACAAGGGCAAGACCGACACCTACAGCGTGGCGACCTCGCCCGGCGGCAGCTGCGACCTCACCGGCCGGCTCGTCGCCGACTTCATGCAGATGCAGCTGCCGGGCTTGAAGTTCGTGGACAAGAATGTGCCCGGGGCGTCCAAGGAGCCGGTGCCCTTCGCCACCGGCAACGAAGGCGAGATGGCGATGCGCCGCGGCGAGGTCTTCGGCGAAGTCGGCTCGCGCTCGTCGAGGGAGGGCTTCGTCAAGAACGGCTACGGCCGCTTCATCGTGCAGATCGGCGGCAAGGACAAGGACATCCCCCAACTGTCGAAGTTCGTCACCGACCCGAGCGCGAAGGCGGCGCTGGCGCTGGTGCAGTCGCACGGCGACCTGGCGCGGCCTGACCAACAGCCGGTGCAGTCCAAGCCCAGCGGCAGCCGCACTCGAATCACCATCGACGGCAAGGACCCCGCGCGCGGCGACCTGAAGGTCGGCATGAACGGCGAGATCCGCTACACCGCAGGTGGTGACAGCGAGCCGGTCGAGATGGCCTGAAAATGAGCGCTGCATGAGCACCGACAGCCCCGTCGCCCCCGCCCCCGCCCCCGTGACCAAGACAGAGACCGAGACCGAGACCGAGACGCCCGCCGTGCCGCAAGCCCGGGTGCTGGTGGACCCTTACCGCGATTGGTCCGAAGCCGAGGGCATCCCCATCCACCTGGCCTTCGGCCACAACCTGCTCGAACTCGAGACTGGGCCGTGGGACCGCTACGAGGCCAAGGGTTGCTTCGCGCACACGCACGGCGCCGGCGACTTCATGGCGAACTACGTGCTCGACGTGGCACCGGGCGCCAAGACCCGGCCCGTGCGGCACCTGTACGAGGTCTTCTGCTACGTGCTGGCGGGGCATGGCTCGACCAAGGTCTGGCTGCCGGGCGGCGAGGTGCGCACCTTCGAGTGGGGGCCGAAGGCGATGTTTGCCATCCCCCTGAACTGCCGTTACCAGATCTTCAACGCCACGGCGGCGCAAGCGGTGCGCATCTCGTGCACCAACGACGCCCCCATCACCATCAACCTGTATCACAACCTCGATTTCGTCTTCGACAACCCGTTCGAGTTTCCCGAGCGCGCCGGTGCATCGCGGCACTTCGAAGGCGAGGGCGAACACTCGACGTGGATGGCGGCCAACACCATCAAGCGCAACCTGTGGGAAACCAACTTCGTCCACGACCTGTCCAGCTTCAAGCTCTACGAGTTCGAGGAACGCGGCAAGGGCTCGACCAACGTCAGCTTCATCCTGGCCGACGGCACCATGCATGCGCACGTGTCGCAGATTCCGGCCGGCCGCTACAAGAAGGCGCACCGCCACGCGGCCGGCACCCATGTGCATGCGGTGGACGGGGTGGGCTACTCGCTGCTGTGGTACGAGGGTGAGTCGGAATTCAAGGAATTTCCGTGGCGCCACGGCTTCATGTACACGCCGCCGTTCTGGATGTTCCACCAGCACTTCAACACCGGGCCGCAACCGGCGCGCTACCTGGCGTGCAGCCTGGGCAGCCGGCGCTACCCTTTCATCTCGCTGCGGCGCAAGAGTTCGGAGGGCGCGGGTTCGATCTCGATCTCGCAGGGCGGGCGACAGATCGATTACGAGGAGCAGGACCCGCGCATCCACCACAAGTGGCTGCAGGCCATGCAGGCCGCGCGCGTGCCCTCGCAGATGGGTGAGGTTTTCGACGAAGCGGCCATCCTGCAGTTGCCCGCCGAGTCGCTGACCGGCGTGATCCGTTCACCGAGGTCCATCGGCCCGGCCGTGTAGTTGTCCATGTCGCACGACCTGGATTTCGACCACGAGCACGAAGGCATCAGCGCGGCCGACCAGGCCGCCATCGCGCAACTGATCTGGGAGCAGGACACGCTGGAGCTGCGCACGGTGGGCATTGACATCGGCAGCTCGACCTCGCACCTGCTGTTCGCCAAGCTCACGCTCAGCCGGCAGGCGCAAGGGTTGTCGAGCCGCTTCACGGTCGTCGGCCGGCAGGTGCTGTGGCGCTCGCCCATCATGCTGACGCCGTTCCTGCCCGACGGTGCGATCGACGCGGCCGAACTGGCGCACTTCATCCACCACGCCTACCACGACGCCGGCCTAAGCCGGCGCGACATCGACAGCGGCGCGGTGATCCTGACCGGCGAGGCCATCAAGAGCCGCAACGCGCGTGCCATCGGGGACATCTTCGCAGCCGACTCCGGCAAGTTCGTCTGCGCCACCGCCGGCCACAAGTTGGAGAGCCTGCTCGCCGCCCACGGCTCGGGCGCCACGGCCTTGTCGCGCAAACGCCAGCAATGCGGCCTGCATGTCGACGTCGGCGGCGGTACCACCAAGCTGGCCTTGATCGACCGGGGCGAAATCCTCAGCGTCGCGGCCTTCGCCGTCGGCGGCCGGCTGCTGGCGTGCGATGCGGCTGGCGTGTGGACACGCATCGATGCATCGGCGCGACTGGTGGCGCAGGACATGAAGCTCGAAGCGTCGCCCGACACCTTTGCCGATGCCGCCACACGCGCGGCGCTGGCGCGGCGGCTGGCCGGCATCGTGGTCGACCAGATCGTCGGCAAACAGCCCGACGCCCTGGGCCGCGCGCTGCGGCTGACCGAGCCGCTGGGCCGCACGGTGGTGCCGGCCTACGTCACTTTCTCCGGTGGTGTCGCCGAGTACCTGTACGGCCACGAGACCGCCGACCACGGCGACATCGCGCGCCTGCTGGCCGACGAAATCGCGCAGCAGATCAAGGCCCGCGTGAAGGTGCCCGTCATCGAGCCGCTGGAGCGCATCCGTGCCACCGTCATCGGGGCTTCGCAGTTCACGGTGCAGGTCAGCGGCAAGACCATTTACCTGCCCGATGCGTCGGTGCTGCCGGTGCACAACGTGCCGGTGGTGCACCTGGGCCAGGAACTGGACGACGACATCGCGGTGGACTCGGTGGCCGACGCGTTTGCACGGCGCGCCGCGGTGCTCGATCTGGAACCCGCCGCGCGCCTGGCGCTGGCGTTCGCCTGGCACGGCGAGCCCACGCACGCCCGGCTGCTCGCGATGGCGCAGGCGGTGATGCAGTTCGCTGCACCTGCCGGTCGGCGCGGCGAGCCCTTGTTCCTGATGATCGACGGCGATGTCGCGGCATCGCTCGGGCGCATCCTGCACGACGAACTCGGGCTCGTGGGGGCCGTCGTCTGCATCGACGGCATCGCCCTGCGCGAACTGGACTTCGTCGATGTCGGCGAGTGGCTGAATCCGCCGGGCGTGGTGCCCGTGGTCATCAAGTCCTTGCTGTTTCCGGCGGCTACCGACTGAGTGTTCAGCCAGGTGGGAGCGACCGCCTGACGTTTTAAGCCCAGCAAGTAGAATGTATATACATCTTGGGATATACATCATGAATCTACAAGTGGCGAAGTGGGGTAACAGCCTTGCCCTGCGAATTCCGTCCGAAATCGTACGTCGGCTCGGATTGCGCGAAGGAGCTACTGTGGAGGCCCAAAGGTCCGCACGATGTTCATGGCGTGGCCGCAGTGCCGGCAGATGAAGGCCGGTGGCGCGGCGACGATGAACTCCTCGGGC
>ENA-OBIT01000498-OBIT01000498.1-metagenomes-genome-assembly--contig:-NODE-498-length-17270-cov-4.52065_pt1 | contig 17270 bp, 15 predicted proteins | sample MGYA00153386_OBIT01 | MGnify analysis MGYA00153386
GACGTCATGTTGCGCAGGTGGGCCAGGTTGAAAGGCGTCTCGCGCACCAGCAGCACCAGCCGTCGGCGCTCTTTCAAAGTGACGTCGGCAGCCCGGCTGAGCAGGTTGTCCGACAACCCGTTCGCGACCGCGGCGAGCGTCTTCATCGAACACGGCGCGACCACCATCGCGTCGGTGTTGAACGATCCACTGGCAATGGCTGCACCGATATCACCGGGACCGTAGGCCCGGTCGGCCAGCGATTCGAGCGTCTTGCGGTCCATTCCCAGCTCGTGATGCGCGTTCAGCACACCGGCCGGGCTGGCCACCAAGTGCGTTTCGCGCCCCGTCGACCTCAGGCGTGCCAGCAGCCGAACCGCATAAATCGCACCGGTGGCGCCGGTGATGCCCACCACCACGCGATGCGGTTCGCTTCCCTTCGAAGCGGCCGCGACACTCAAGCGGGGTTGCCCAGCGCCTGTTGCAATTCGCCCGCCTCGTACATCTCGGTCATGATGTCCGAGCCACCAACGAACTCACCGTTGACGTACAGCTGCGGGATCGTCGGCCACTGCGCGTAGTCCTTGATGCCCTGACGAATTTCTTCGTCCTCGAGCACATTGACGGTCTTCAGGCCGCCGACAGCACACGATTTCAGGATCTGAATCGCGCGTCCGGAAAATCCACACATTGGAAACTGGGCCGTGCCCTTCATGAAAAGCACCACTCGGTGCCCCTTGACGATGTCGTCGATGCGTTTTTGTACGTCGCTGCTCATGGTGTTCCGAAATGCTATGACAAGACTTTAGGTTATACGGCAAACGCACATTCCGCCTCGCTGAATCGGGCCGTACACCCTGGCCAGCGTGTGCAAATCGTGCCAGCGTGAGCAGACGATTCAAGGCGACACTTTGGAGGCGATCGCCACCGCGCAGGCCGGTCCGACGCAGGCGCGACCCAGCCGAAACCGGGCGCTTTTCCGGCGCGCCAGTTCCGAACCCACGGGCGCCTACGAATCAAAGCGACAGCCCCAGCGCACCCCACTCCTTCGCTTTCCTCGCGGGCGGCAAGGCGACGGGCGACCTGATCCGATCGATGAACTGATCGACGCCGTCGCTCGGACCGGTGGCCGGGTGGCCGCAATGCCTGACCACGACCATCAGCATCTGCCTGGCTTCGGACCTGCCCATTTGCGTCATCTGGGGGCGGGGCCGGGAACAGCTCTACAACGATGCTTACCGGCTCATCTGCGGCGACAAGCCTCCGCGCTCGATGGCGCAGAACTTTGCCGAGTGCTGGGAAGAAGCGTGGCCCGTCATCGGCGAGGCGCATGACGCTGCCTTGGCAGGCGACAAAGCGTTCCTGGAGACCCAACACATCGTCCTCGAACGGCACAGGTTCCTGGAGGAGTGTTTCTTTACGTTCTTTTTCAGTCCCATCCGGGACCAGATCGGGCAGGTCGGCGGCCTGTTTCACCCCGTCATCGCGATGACGCCCCAGATGCTCGCACAGCGGCGAGCACGGGCGCTGGGCGATCTCACTGCTCGGACGAGCGAAGCCAAGTCGGTCACCGACGTTTTGGTCTTGTCGACGCAGACTCTGGCCGAGTACGAATCCGACCTGCTGCGACTTGCAGGTCTCCGCCGTGACCATTGCCGTCGTCAACGCCAGTGCCTTCGAGAACGAGCGTCGGCGCGCCAGGCGATGGCTGAACTCAACCGGGCCAAGAGGGCCTTGTCTCCAGCATCAGCCATCAATTACGCATGCCGCTGACGTTGATGTTGGGGCCGATCGAAGACGCTCTGGCCGACGCTGACGAGCTGCCGCCTTCGCACCAGGCACAGCTGCAAGTGGTGCACCGCAACGGTTTGCGACTGCAGCGGCCGGTGAACGGCCTGCTGGAGTTCTCGCGCACCGAAGCTGGTGGGATCCGCGCGGTCTACGAGACGACCGACCTTGCCGAGTTCACTGCCAATCTTGCGAATAACTTCCGCTCGGCCTGTGAAAAGGCCGGGCTGGAATTGCGCGTCGATTGCTCACGCTTGAGGGAGCCGGTGTTCGTGGGCCGCCCGAGGTGGGAAGAGATCGTCCTTAACCTGCTTGCTGCGGGCCAAGGTGGATGCGTGGGTCGCGGCCTATTGACCCGTCTGGGCAAGCACTCGGTCGGCGGCAGCGTGGTCGGCAGCCGCATTGCGGCAACAAGCAAAAGCCTTGGTCAAGCCGATGCCTCCTGCCGCCTTGGAAAAGCTGTGGGCCGGGATACCCGGCGCAGTGCCTTGAGGCAGCCGAAATCTTGCACGACACGCAGCCCGCCGGCCGGCGCTGCATGCAACTGCACGCTGCCGACCTGCAAACCCATGCGTCGGCGCACAAGCCCGAGCCCGAGCCCGAACCCGCTGCCAGGCACCGACTCGTTCGAGCCCGCAGCGCGTGCCATCACGGTATCTCGCCGGTCGGCCCCGATGCCGGGCCCGTCATCGTCGATCACGATCTGCAACCGCTTTTCGCCTGCCACTGCGGCCGTTGTCGCGCTGACCCGCACCTCGTGCCGCGCCCAATTGCAGGCGTTGTCGCGCGGTTGCCCAACACATGCTGCAGATCCTGAACCTCGCCGCTGAAGGCGAGGCCGGGTGGCGTCGGCATGCACTGCAAGGCCAGACCGCGCTCGGCATGCACGCGTTCGGTCACATGCCGCAAGCCGAAGTCGACCGGCCGCAACACCGCGCTCGAAGCCCTCCTGCGGGCGCGGCAGCGCGAGCGCGACCCCGGGGTCGACCCAAGGGCAGGCGCGAATAGAACTGCACCAGGTGGCCGCGGGCCCGGACGTGCGCTCGAGGCAGGCGTCGTACTCGCACTTCAAGCACCGTGCCAGCTCGCGCCGCTGGCAGCCACAGCCTGCGCGATGCACGTCGCTGCGCCACACGCCGGGCAACGCCGAGCGTTCGACGTGCGACAGGCATTTGCGCCCTCATGCCTACACTCCAGCCCGAAGCGCCAGCAGAAGCGACAGCAGAAGCCACTGCAGAAGAGACAGCAGTAAAGACGGCGCAAGCGACGGCACCCTTCTTGCGAGCAGGACGACTGAAACGCCCGACCACCATGCAGCCCACCCGAACGCACGACACCACGACCACCTCGACCGGCGCGCCGAACGCTGCTTCGACGCAGCCACTGGTGCGTTTTGTAGGCGTGCAAAAGTCCTACGACGGCGTGCAACTGGTCGTGCGTCAGCTCGACCTCGACATCCGGCGCGGCGAATTCCTGACCTTGCTCGGGCCCTCGGGCTCGGGCAAAACGACCACGCTGATGATGCTGGCGGGCTTCGAGTCGCCGACCGCCGGCGAGATCCTGCTTGACGGCAAGCCCATCACCCGCACGCCGCCGCACAAGCGCAATTTCGGCATGGTGTTCCAGAACTACGCACTGTTCCCGCACCTCAGCGTGGCCCAGAACGTGGCCTACCCGCTGACGGTGCGCAAAGTCTCGAAGGCCGAGCAGGCCACGCGTGTGGCGAGCGCGCTCGACATGGTGCGCCTGCAAGGCCTGGCCGAGCGCTTCCCGTCGCAGCTGTCGGGCGGCCAGCAGCAGCGCGTGGCGTTGGCACGCGCGCTGGTGTTCGGGCCGCAGATCGTGCTGATGGACGAGCCGCTGGGTGCGCTCGACAAGCAGCTGCGCGAGCACATGCAGATCGAGCTGAAGGAACTTCACCGACAGCTCGGCGTGACCTTTGTCTTCGTCACGCACGACCAGGGCGAGGCGTTGACGATGAGTGACCGAGTCGCGGTCTTCAATGGCGGCGTGATCCAGCAGATCGACACCGCCGACCGCATGTACGAAGCGCCCGCGAACCGCTTCGTCGCCGGCTTCATCGGCGACGGCACCATGCTGCGCGGCAACGTGCAGGACACCGGCGCAGGCGCAGGCGCTGGCACAAGAACAGGCCCAGGCGCAGGCGCTCTCGGCTGCAGCGTGTTGCTGCCCGACGGCAGCGTCATCACCGGACTGAACGTGAACGGCGCGACGGCCGGCGCCAGCGTCGAGGCTGGCATTCGCCCCGAACGCATCGTGCTGCACACCAAGAAGGAGGCCGCCGTTGGCCGCCCGAACCTGATGCAAGCCCGGGTGCGCAGCGTGATCTATTTCGGCGATCATTTGAGGTTGCTGTGCCGGCTTGGCGAGGCAGGTCAGGCAGACAGCGGCCCGGCTGACGCCACGGTCAAACTGCCGCTTTCGGCGCCGGCCGTGCCCGTGGCCGGCGACCGCATCTGGCTTGAGTTTCCCCCTGAGTTCACGCGCATCTACGCTTGAACGCGGCGATCGTTTTCCACCCGTCACCGGAGAAGTTGACACCATGAAGAAGAGCATCCTTGCCACCGCCCTGATCGGCGCCGTCACAGCCGCCGCGTCATTCGGCGCAATGGCCCAGCAGATCACCGTCGTGAACTTCGGCGGCGCCAACGCCAACGCCCAAAAGAAAGCCTACTACGAGCCCTTCGAGAAGACCGGCACCAAGGTCGTCTCGGTCGAATACAACGGCGAGCAGGCCAAGATCAAGGCCATGGTCGAGACCAAGAAGGTCACCTGGGACGTGGTCGAGGTCGAGTCGCCCGACGTGGCGCGCGGTTGCGATGAAGGGCTGTTCGAGAAGCTCGACTACAGCAAGATCGGCAACAAGGCCGACTTCAACCCGGCGGCCGTGACCGAATGCGGCATCGGTATGTTCGTGTGGTCCACCGTGATGGCCTACAACGGCGAGAAGCTCAAAGACGGGCCGAAGACCTGGGCCGACTTTTGGGACACCAAGAAGTTCGCGGGCAAGCGCGGGCTGCGCAAGGGCGCACGCTACAACCTCGAATTTGCATTGATGGCCGACGGCGTCAAGCCCGCCGAGGTCTACAAGGTGCTGGCCACCGAGGCCGGCGCCGAACGCGCGTTCAAAAAGCTCAGCGAGTTGAAGGCCAGCATCCAGTGGTGGGAAGCGGGCGCGCAGCCGCCGCAGTTTCTGGTGGCCGGCGACGTGGTGATGAGCACGGTCTACAACGGCCGCATCGACGCCGCGAACCGCGAGGGCAAGAACCTCAAGATCAGCTGGACCGGCGGCATCTACGACCTCGACTACTGGGTGATTCCGAAGGGCTCGCCGAACAAGGACGCCGCCACGAAGTTCATCGCCTTCGCCAGCACGCCCGAAGCACAGGCCGAGTACGCGAAGAACATTGCCTACGGCCCGACCAACAACAAGGCGCTGGCCAAGCTCGACGCCCAGCTGCTGGCCAATTTGCCGACCTCACCTGCCAATTCGGCCGATGCGCTGCAGTTCGACCTGAAGTTCTGGGCCGACCAGGGCGAAAGCCTCGAGAAGCGCTTTGCTTCCTGGGCGACCAACTGACCGGTTCGTGAACCATGCGGCCCGCGCCGATGCGGGCTGCCTGCGGGTCGCCTTTCACCCTGCCAGCCTGCCTCCGTCACTGAACCGATGAGTCCCGGACTCGGCGCGGCCCCGCCCGGCCTGCAGGCTCCTGCCGGCCTGCGCCGTCAACTCGCGCGCGCCGAGCGGCGCCGCAAGTGGCGCGCGGTTTCGCTGACGCTGCCACTGCTGCTGTTCCTGCTGCTGACGTTTTTGTTGCCGATCGCCGCGCTGCTCAAGCGCGCGATCGAGAACCCCGAAGTTGCGAACGCCTTGCCGCGCACGATCGCCGCGCTGCAGGGCTGGAACCGCACCGGCACGCCCGATGCGCCCGCCTTCGCCGCCCTCACGCAAGACCTGGCCGCATTGCCCGACAGTTCGGACGCCGGCGCGCTGGCTCGGCGCCTGAACAGCGAGACGCCGGGTGCGCGTTCGCTTGTCATGACGACCTTTCGGGCGCTGCCGTTGGCAGGCACCACGTCGGCCACTTCGGCCGCTGACATGCAGGCCGCGCTGCTGGCGCTCGACGTGCGCTGGGCCGAGACCAAATACTGGCAGGCGATCGCGAAGAACGGCTCGCGCTGGACGCCCGACTACCTGCTCACCGCAGTCGACCTGCGGCGCGGTGCACAAGGTGCGGTCGAGCGCGTCGCCCCCGACCAGCGCGTGTTCGGCGCAATCCTCGTCCGCACCTTTCAGATCAGCGCCGTCGTCACGCTGTGGTGCCTGCTGCTCGGCTACCCGCTCGCCTATTGGCTGAGCACGCTGTCGGCACGCCGGGCCAACGTGCTGATGATCCTGGTGCTGGTGCCGTTCTGGACCTCTATCCTGGTGCGCGTGGCCGCCTGGATCGTGCTGCTGCAGACCGAGGGCCTGGTGAACCACGCGCTGATGGCGCTGCGCATCGTCGAGCAGCCGCTCGCATTGCTGTTCAACCGCACCGGCGTCGTGATCTCGATGGTGCACATCCTGCTGCCTTTCATGATCCTGCCGCTGTACAGCGTGATGAAGACCGTGCCGGCGAGCTACCTGCGCGCGGCGGTGTCGCTCGGCAGCCCGCCGCTGGCAGCCTTCTGCCGCGTCTACGTGCCGCAGACCTACCCCGGCATCGGCGCCGGTGCGCTGCTGGTGTTCATTCTTTGCATCGGCTATTACGTGACGCCCGCGCTGCTCGGCGGCCCGACCGACCAGATGCTGAGCTACTACATCGCGCAGTACGCCAATGTGACGGTGAACTGGGGCATGGCCTGCGCCTTGGGCGCCTTGCTGCTCAGCGCCACGTTGGTCCTGTACGCGCTGTACCGGCGCGTCACGAACACCGAGCTGAGCCTGGGCTGAAACATGAGCGCCCACATGGATGAGCCCCACCTCAGCGCGCAGGCGTTTGTGGTCGCGGCCGGGCGCAAGGCGTGACCATGCGCTTGTCCGCACTCCTGCCAAATTTTCCCGCTTACGCAACATGGCTCGACAAACTCGGCTGGTGGGCCTTGCGCGCCACTTGCGTCGGTGTGCTCGGCTTTCTGCTGCTTCCGGTTCTGGTCATCGTGCCGCTGTCGTTCAGCAGCAGTTCCTTCCTCGTCTACCCGATCCCGGGCTGGTCGTTGAAGTGGTACGAAAACCTGTTCACCTCGGCCGAATGGGGCCGTGCGGCGAAAAACAGCTTCATCGTCGCACCGGCCGCCACGCTGATTGCGACCACGCTGGGCACGCTCGCAGCGGTGGGCCTGGTGCGCACGCAGTTCCCGTTCAAGGGCCTGCTGATGAGCCTGTTGATCGCGCCGATGGTGGTGCCCATCGTGGTGGTCGGCGTCAGCACCTACCTGTACTTCGCACCGCTCGGCCTGGCCGACAGCTACACCGCGCTGATCGTCGTGCACGCCGCGCTCGGTGCGCCTTTCGTGTTGACCACCGTGCTCGCCACCTTGCAGGGTTTCGACCAGAACCTGGTGCGCGCCAGCCTGAGCCTGGGCGAGAGCCCGCTGCGCAGCTTCTTCCGCGTCACGTTGCCGGTGATCGCGCCGGGCGTGATCTCGGGCGCGTTGTTCGCGTTCGCGACCTCTTTCGACGAGGTGGTGGTGGCCCTGTTTCTGGCCGGCCCCGAACAATTGACCTTGCCGCGCCAGATGTTCAACGGCATCCGCGAGAACATCTCGCCCACCATCGCCGCGGTCGCCACGCTGTTGATCCTTTTCACGACCAGCCTGTTGCTGACGCTGGAGTGGTTGCGCGGTCGCCGCCGTGTTCGCACCATTGGTTCGGGCTCTTGATCCGAGGCGGCCACGCAGGACGAATCGGATCGTCGACTGGGAGTGCCAAGTGCCGAGTGCCAAGTGCCACGCGCCTTCACGAATTTGCGGCAGACGCAGGACGCCATCGTGCGACGTCACGCGCACAGTGAAGCCGCCCGCGTGCAGACGCAGGACGCCGCAGTGCAACGGCACGCGCACGGTAAAGCCGCCTGCGTTGCGGGTTGCAGCCGCGCCCGCTCCTGCGAGCGAGCCCGCGCCCGAGGCCGCCTGAACACGTCCGCAGGCGCAGGCCGAGGCGTCAGCCTCGTCGCTCGACGGGCGCCGCCTGGCAGGCCAGCTTCGACAATTCGGCGGCGCCGATCGGTGGCACCGTCAGCCACGGCACGGTGTAGACGCGCGCGGCCAGACCCGAGGCCATGCGGTCGATCTGCCTGCGCTCACCGGTCAGCCGCGCTGCCAGCAGCGGGTCGCGCGTGCCGGCCGCCAGGACGCTCTTGTTGAGCACCCAGGCATAAGGTTCGATGCGCGCCCGTCGCAGGTCGTCCTGAAGCGCCGCGGCCTGCGAGACGGGGGTCAGCTCCGGCAGCGTCACCAGGATGACCCGCGTGTACGCTGCGTCCTGCAGCCGCATCAAGGGGGTCACGACGCGGGCGTTCCCATGCCCTTCGAACTCGCGCATCATCTGGCGGTGATACGCGCCGGTCGCGTCCATCAGCAGCAACGAGTGCCCCGTCGGGGCGGTGTCCAGCACCACGAAAGCACTGCGCCCCTCGGCAACGATGCGCGAGAAAGCGTGAAACACCGCCACTTCCTCGGTGCAGGGCGAACGCAGATCTTCCAGCAGCAGGGCCCGCTCCTCGGCGTCCAGGGCCGCTGACTTCGCCGCCATGATCTTGTCGACATAGCGCTGCGTCTCGACCTTCGGGTCGATGCGACTCACCTGCAGGCCGGGCACGTCGGCACCAAGTCTTTGGTCCAGCGTCTGCACGAGGTGGGCGGCCGGATCGGTGGTGCTCAGATGAACCGTCTTGCCGCGCTGAACCAGCCCCAACGCGAGCGCCGCGGCGACCGTCGTCTTGCCGACGCCGCCCTTGCCCATCACCATGATCAGTCCATGCCCGGCCTGCGCCAGTTGGTCGGCCAAGGCGCACAGCCCCTGGAGCGCCGGACTGGGTTCGTCCGTCGGTGCGGCAATCGGCGACGCAGGCACGGCTCCCCCGCTCAGCAACGCCCGCAAGGCGGGCAGGCCCACGGTGTCGAACGGTCGCAAGGGAATGCGGTCCTGCGGCAGTTTGCGCAGCCCCGCGGGCATCTCCGCCAGCGCTGCCCGGCCCAGGTCTTCGATGGCGCAGGCCACGGCGTCGCCCCGGTCGCTGGCGTGAAAAACACCGTTGATCGCCAGCCGCTGGTTGTTCAGGCCCAGCGCGCGCAGTTCCTCGGAGGTGCGTGCCGCCTCGGCGATCGCACCGGCTTCGGCCCGCGCCACCAGCACCACGGTGGTTCGCGCCGGATCGCTCAAGGCGCCGAGCGCAGCTTTGAAACGCAGCTCCTGCAACTTCAGACCCGAGTGCGGCCCAAGGCACGAGGCGCCGCGGTCGTTGCCGCTCAGAAAGCCGGTCCAGGCCTTGGGCAGGCTGAGCAGGCGCAGCGTGTGGCCGGTCGGGGCGGTGTCGAAAAGGATGTGGTCGTAGCTGCCACTGCCATCGGACAGCAGGCTCGAGAACTCGTCGAAGGATGCGATCTCCGTGGTGCACGCGCCCGACAGTTGTTCGCGCACCGCCGACAACTGCTCGGCGCTGGCGCTGTCACCCATTTGCGTGATCACGCGCTGACGATAGGACTCGGCGGCGTTGTCGGGATCGATGTTGAGGACCGACAGACCGGGCGCGCCGGGCACGGGTGTGGCCGTGTTGCGCAGCGCAATGCCCAGCATCTCGTCGAGATTCGACGCGGCGTCGGTGCTGACCAGCAGCACCTTCCTGCCCGCGTCGGCCAGCGCGAGCGCCGCGGCGGTCGACAGCGAGGTCTTGCCGACGCCGCCTTTGCCAGTGAAGAACAGGTGGCGGGTCGGTTGGCTCAGGAAGCCGATCCCGTCGTGCACGAACCAGGAAAGTACCTTCTCGCGGGCGGGCAGGCCGCCGCTGTGGACGACCCGGCCGCCGATCACGACCGCGGGTGTGGCGTGAACGCCGTGGGCGAAGATGTCGTCGGGCTGATCGACCTTCACGATCTCCACTCCGACGCCCGCCTGTTGCGCAGCCTGTTCGATCATGCCGATCGTTGCGAGGCACTTGCTGCACCCTGAGCCGAGCACCTTGACCTGCATCTTCATGACCTCTTCATTGTGCACGTCCAACTTTGCGCTGAAGCGGGCAGACGACCTTGAGATGGGTCAGGACCGAGCGACTCCATCACCTTGCGCAGACTTCACGTTGGCTGCCCTGCGCTGCGTGTGGTGCCCCACAGACAGGCGGCCCGCTTGACCGCGCGCTGGAAGTCCACTCTCCACAGCGCGCAACGGCGTTTCAACCGTTGAGCTTTCGTCAGGCTGTGCAATGGACCGGCCGCTGCCGTTCAATGTCCAACCCACCCGCCGCCTCGACACGAGCGTGCTGTCTGGAGCAGGGCGAGCGCGCCGGCACGCGCGCACCATGGCGCATGCACCAGCTTGACGCGGTCGATTAGCATGAGGCTTGCCGTCGTGCGCCACGCTCCGATCGAACGACCATGCCATTGGCTTTTGCCAGACGCCTGACGGGCCGCCATCGATCGGCCGCCGCCGACCGGCAACTGGGCATTGCCCTGGCGTTCGTGGCTGGCGCCATCAACGCCGGCGGGTTTCTGGCGGTGCAGCAATACACCTCGCACATGACCGGCATCGTCTCGTCGATGGCCGACCACGTGGCGCTCGGTGCCTACGATCTGGTGTGGGGCGGCGTCGGTGGGTTGTTGTCGTTCCTGACCGGTGCAGCGTGCTCGGCCATCATGGTCAACATGGCGCGGCAGCGCCAGTTGAACAGCGAGTACGCGTTCCCGCTGCTGCTGGAGGCACTGCTGCTGCTGTGCTTCGGCGTTCTCGGCGCGCGACTGGCAGAAGTGCGAGGGCTCTTCGTGCCCGTGACCGTGATGCTGCTGTGCTTCATCATGGGGCTGCAGAACGCGGTCATCACCAAGCTGTCGGGCTCGGCCATCAGGACGACCCACATCACCGGCGTGGTCACCGACATCGGCATCGAACTCGGCAAGCTGCTCTACTGGAACATCGGTCGGCCTGCGGGCCTGGGCAGGGTGTTGGCCGACCGGCAGCGCCTCACGGTGCTGATCTGCCTGGCGCTGGCCTTTTTCGGCGGCGGCGTGACTGGCGCGATCGGGTTCCATCGGCTGGGCTACATCTCGACCTTACCGCTGGCGCTGTTGCTGGTCGGCCTGGCCGGCGTCCCGGCCACGGACGACCTGTTGGTCCTGGCGCGTGAATGGCGCGCCAAACTGCGGCTGAGATGGCAGCGCAAATGACCAGGCCCGCGGCGCACCGGCGTGAAACGGCCGACCCGGGCCGCGCGGCGCTCAGAACGAGTAGGAGACACCGAGTTGCAGCACCGGGGCCAGGCGCATGTCGCGCACCACCTCATCGAGGTTCTGTGCCCCGCCGACCACGCGGCCGAGCTTGATGGCCTGGCCCGGGCTGAGTGCCACCAAGCCCAGGTCGGCACTGAACCCCCAGCCGCTGCGCGCTGTGCTTCCGGTGTAACCCAGGCCGAGGTAAGGAAGGGCCACGCTGTTGCTGACCGTGTCTGGCGTCGACGCCGATCCCGACGCACCGAACAACCGTCGACCGACACTGAACATGCCGCTCGACAACGAACTGCCCGGCAATTCAGCCCAGAGCGTCGTGCGATTGCCGACGATCACCGCGCTGGTGGCGCGAAACCCGCCGGTGGTGGAAGCCGGGCCAGACGAGCGATGAAAATAATAGTCGCCGGCGATGCTCAGGCTCTCGAACGGCCTGGCGTCGTCGCGCGCACCGACACCGTGCCAGACGGGCACCTGGCCGCCCAGCATCACGCGTGCCTGCCAGCGCGACAGGCTTGAGACCTCGGCGGGAGCGGACAGGCCGCTGCCCTGCGCGCGCGCTGCCGATGTCGCCAGCAACAGGACCAACGACAAACCCAGCAGCCCCAACCGGTGATTTTTCGCCATGACACGCTCCCCAAGTTGCACGGATCGGACCGCTGCAACTGCAGCACGCCCCTCGCAGAAATCCTAACCCTAACGCAAGTCCCGGGGTGGCTTCGATTGCCGGCCAGAAGTGCTTTTGATCGCCGCTTTGGATTGAACGTCGGGGCGCCCGGCGCGGTTCACGGGCGGGGCTTCATTGCTGCCCCGCACTGCCCAGCGCGGCGCACCGCTGCCCACCCGTGCACCGTTCCAGCCCGGCCAGGTCACGCCGGGTTTGCACGGCCGCGAATCCGTGCCGTCGCAGCAGGGCGCGGACCGCCTCGCCCTGCTCGAACCCATGCTCCAGCAACAGCCAGCCGCCGGACTCGATGTGCGGCGAAGCCCCCGCCACGATCAGCCGCAGGTCGCGCAGCCCGTCGTCGCCGGCGGCCAGCGCCAATGCCGGCTCGTGCATGAGTGCTGCCAGGTGCGGATCGGCAGCGGCGATGTACGGCGGGTTGCTCAGCACCAGATCAAACCGCCGCCCGGGCAGCGCGTCCCACCACGCGCCCTGTGCGAACTGCACCGACAACGCCAGTCGCGTCGCGTTGTGGCGGGCCAGCTGCAAGGCGTCGGGGCTGAGGTCGGTGGCGGTCACGCACGCCTGCGGTTGCCGGTGCTTGATGGCCAGCGCGATGGCGCCCGAGCCGGTGCCGAGATCGACCACCGTGGGCGCGCTACCGCAGGCCTGCGCAGGCCGCGTTGCCAGCCACTCCAACGCCCAGTCGACCAGCAACTCGGTGTCGGGCCGCGGCACCAGCACACGCGCGTCGACTTGCAGCACCAGGCCGTGAAATTCTTTTTCGCCCAGCAGGTAGGCGAGTGGCTCGCCGGCGGCGCGGCGTCTGGACAGCGCATCGAAGGCCCCGGCCTGCGCGGCGTGAAGCAGCGCTTCGCCGTGCGCCAGCAACCAGCTGCGGCGCTGGGACAGCAACCGCGCCAGCAACAACTGCGCATCCAGCAGGTCGACGCCGCGGCCTCGCGCCTGCGCGATGGCCTGTGCCACGCTGACTGGCATCACGCGAAGGCCCGCCCCGCTTTGCGGCCGCTCACGACTCGCCGCTTTCCAGCGCAGCCAGTTGCTCGGCCGATTGCGCGGCCTGCAGTGCCTCGATCACGTCGTCCAGCTCGCCGTCCAGGATCTGCTGCAGCTTGTACAGCGTCAGGTTGATGCGGTGGTCGGTCAGGCGACCCTGCGGAAAGTTGTAGGTGCGGATGCGGTCGCTGCGGTCGCCGCTGCCCACCAGACCCTTGCGCGTGGCGGCCTCTTTGGCGGCGCGTTCGGAGCGGTCTTTCTCGCGCAGCCGGGCCACCAGCACCGCCATCGCCTTGGCCTTGTTGCGGTGCTGCGAACGGTCGTCCTGGCATTCCGCCACGGTGCCGGTCGGCAAGTGGGTGATGCGGATCGCGCTGTCGGTCTTGTTGACATGCTGCCCGCCGGCGCCACTGGCGCGAAAGGTGTCGATGCGCAGTTCGGCCGGGTTCAGCTGCAGCTCCTGCATTGCGTCGGGCTCCGGAAGCACCGCCACAGTGCAAGCACTGGTGTGGATGCGCCCTTGCGTTTCGGTGGTCGGCACGCGCTGCACGCGGTGGCCGCCCGACTCGAACTTCAGCCGTGCATAGGCGCCCTCGCCTTCAATGCGCAACACCAACTCCTTGTAGCCGCCGAGGTCCGACAGGCTCTGCGACATCAGTTCGGTGCGCCAGCCGCGCCGCTCGCAGTAGCGCAGGTACATGCGCGCCAGGTCGGCCGCGAACAGCGCCGACTCGTCGCCGCCGGTGCCGGCACGAATCTCGAGAAAGGCGTTGCGCTCATCGTCCGGGTCGCGCGGCAGCAGCGCAGTCTGCAACTCGAATTGCAGGCGTTCCGTGTCGGCCTGCGCTTCGGCCACCTCGGCCGCCGCAAGCTCGGCCATGTCGGGATCGGACAGCATGGCGCTCGCCTCGACGATGTCGGACTCGCGCTGCTTGAAGCGCACAAAGCGATGCACCAGCCCCGACACCTCGGCATGTTCGCGCGTGAGTTCTCGAAATCGCTTCATGTCGGCGCCGACGACCGGGTCCGACAGGTTGGCGTCGAGTTCGTTCAGGCGCATTGCCAGACGCTCGAATTGTTCACGCAGCGAAGCTTTCATGCGGGGCTCGATGGAGGCGACGGAGCACCGCACGCCTGCGCGCCGCGCACCGCCAGAGGCAGGTGCAGACCGCTATCGCTTGGTGTCGGACGCAGCCCGGCTGCCCTGGCGCAGGAACAGGCGCGACACGGTGTGCGCCAGTTCGGCGCGGTGCTCGCCGTCGGCGGCATGCAGTTCGGCCAGCGCGCCGTGCAACATCTTGTGGGTCAGGCCGCGGGACAGCGCCTCGAGCACCACGTCGATGTCCTCGCCCTTGGCGAGCAGCTTGCGCGCACGCGAAATTTCAATGGCGCGCCAGTCGTCCGCCTGGATCTGCAGCGCCTGGATCAACGGCACCGTGACGCGCTGGTCGAGCCACTGCACGAAGCTCTGCACGCCGGTTTCGATGATTGCTTCGGCTTGCTGAACGGCCGCCTGGCGCTTCTCGCCGCCGCTTTGCACCACGCCGGCGAGGTCGTCCACGGTGTACAGATAGACGTCGGCGAGTCGCGAAACCTCGGGCTCGATGTCGCGCGGCACGGCCAGGTCGACCATGAACATCGGCCGGCGCTTGCGCGCCTTCACGGCCCGCTCCACCGCGCCCAGACCGATGATCGGCAGTGTGCTGGCGGTGCACGAGACCACGATGTCGAACTCGGCCAGGCGCGAAGGCAGGTCGGCCAGGCGCAGCGCTTCACCGCCGAAGCGGGTCGCCAGCGTCTCGCCCCGCTCCATCGTGCGGTTGGCGACCGCGATCGCCTTGGGTGAGCGCGCAGCGAAGTGGGTCGCCACCAGTTCGATCATTTCTCCGGCACCGACGAACAGCACGCGGGTCTCGCTCAGGTCCTCGAACAGTTGCGATGCGAGCCGTACCGCGGCGGCCGCCATGCTGACCGATTGCGTGCCGATGTCGGTCGAAGTGCGCACTTCCTTGGCAACCGAAAATGACCGCTGGAACATCTGGTGCAGCGTGGTGCCCAGCGTGCCGGCGCCGTCGGCTTCGCGCACTGCCAGCTTGAGCTGGCCGAGGATCTGCGGCTCGCCCAGCACCATTGAATCGAGGCCGCTGGCGACCCGGAACGCGTGCCGCGCCGCCGAGCCGCCTTCGAGCACGTAGCTGTGGTCGCGCAGCGCATGGCTGGGCACACCACCCATGCCGGCGAGCCAGTCGAAGGCAGAAGCCACCAAGGCAGGATCGGCACCGACGTAGAGCTCGGTGCGGTTGCAGGTCGACACGATCGCGACTTCGTTGGCCGGCTGCAGCCGGTCACGGAAGGAACGCAGCGTCGGCGCCAGCTGGTCGGGTGCGAACGCGAACCGGCCGCGCAGGTCGAGCGGCGCGGTGGTGTGGTTGAGCCCGAGGGCGAAGACGCTCATTTTCGCTCGACCGCACCTTGAATCAAAAAGCGCCTGTGACACTGTGGCTGCAAGCTGCCAAGCCGCTCGACGCCGTACCTCTCCGAAAGACTCCAGTGGGCCCCATCGACGCATTCTGGCATCTGCTCAACTTCATCGCACCTGCGGTATGCATGGGTGTGGTGACAGCCACGCTGGCGAAGCTGATCTGGCGTCGCGAGCTTCAAATGGTGTCCTGGAGGCAGCTGAGCATTTGGGCGATCTGCAGTTCGTTGCTGGTGCTGGTCGCCGGCCTGGCGCTGTTCGGGCACGACGGCCGCAGTGCCACTTACGGCGCGATGATCGTCGCTTGCAGCCTCAGCCTGTGGTGGATCGGCTTCGTGCGCACGCGCTGAAACCAACCCGTCGCACGACGACCAGGCTCGAGCCCTTCGCGCCCGCTACGGTGCGCCTGCCGGCGCGTCGAACATCACCACCTCGCCGCGCAAAGAATGCGCGCGCGCCTCGGTGATCTGCACGTCGATCAACTGACCGAGCAGCCGCGACGCTTGCGGGCCAGCCGGAAAATTGACGCTGCGGTTGCAGTCGGTGCGCCCGGTCAGCTCGCTGGCGTCCTTGCGCGACACGCCTTCCACCAGCACACGCTGCACCGTGCCGACACGCGTCTGACTGATGCCGGCCGCGTTGCCGTCGATGCGAGCCTGCAACGCCTGCAGGCGCCTGAGCTTCACGGCAGCCGGCGTGGCGTCTGGCAATGCCGCCGCCGGCGTGCCGGGGCGCGGGCTGTAGACGAAGCTGAAGCTGCTGTCGAAGCCAATGTCGTCGATCAGCTTCATGGTGCGGTCGTGGTCGTCCTCGGTCTCGCCGGGGAAGCCGACGATGAAATCGCTGGACAGGCACAAATCGGGGCGCACAGCGCGAAGCTTGCGGATCGTGCTTTTGTATTCCATCGCGGTGTAGCCGCGTTTCATCGCCATCAGGATGCGGTCGCTGCCGTGCTGCACCGGCAGGTGCAGGTGGCTGACGAGTTGCGGCAGGCGCGCATAGACGTCGATGAGCCGCTGCGTGAACTCGTTCGGGTGGCTGGTGGTGTAGCGGATGCGAGCAATGCCCGGAATCTGCGCCACGTATTCCAACAACAGCGCGAAGTCGGCGATCTCGGCGGTGTCGCCCATCGTGCCCCGGTAGGCGTTGACGTTCTGGCCTAGCAGGGTCACTTCCTTGACGCCCTGATCGGCCAGACCGGCCACCTCCACCAGCACGTCGTCGAACGGTCGCGACACTTCCTCGCCGCGCGTGTAAGGCACCACGCAGTAGCTGCAGTATTTCGAGCAGCCCTCCATGACCGACACGAACGCGCTGACACCGTTCACCCGGGCCGGCGGCAAGTGATCGAACTTTTCGATCTCGGGGAAACTGACATCGACCTGCGGCCGCTGTTGGCTGGCGCGCCGGGCCAGCAGTTCGGGCAGCCGGTGCAGGGTTTGCGGGCCGAACACGATGTCCACATAGGGCGCGCGCTCGATGATGGCCGCGCCTTCCTGGCTGGCCACGCAGCCGCCCACGCCGATCAGCACGCCCTTGGCCTTGAGGTGCTTGACCCGGCCGAGGTCGCTGAACACCTTTTCCTGCGCCTTCTCGCGCACCGAGCAGGTGTTGAACAGGATCAGGTCGGCCTGCTCGACGTCGCTGGTGCTCTCGTAGCCCTGCGCCGCACCCAGCACGTCGATCATCTTGCCGGAATCGTATTCGTTCATCTGGCAGCCGAAAGTCTTGATGTAGACCTTCTTCGACGCGCCGGTCACTGATTCATCCTTGTAGTCCGCACTGCGGTGCTCGCCTTTCGGGCGGCCGGGCAGGCTCACTGGCAAACCTTCGTGCTTCGTACTGCGGTGTTCGCCTTTCGGGCGGCCGGGCAGGCCTATTGGCATACCTTCGTGCTCCGCACTG